>Ga0181612_128991_pt1 | contig 25235 bp, 25 predicted proteins | sample HoacroProtozoa21_FD_119630 | JGI IMG/M metagenome (GOLD analysis project Ga0181612, IMG submission 119630) | Hoatzin crop microbial communities from Cojedes, Venezuel. Combined Assembly of Gp0051906, Gp0051904, Gp0051908
AATGCCCCTGCCATCAGCAGGGACACCTTCCACTAGACCAGGTTGCTCAAAGTCCCGTCCAACCTGGCCTTGAACACTGCCAGGGATGGAGCATTCACAGCTTCTCTGGGCAACCTCTTTCAGTGCCTCACCACCCTCAGAGTGAAGTTCATCATCTAGCCACCTCCAGGTCAGATCCTTCAACAGCTGAGCAAGAGGAGGCTCTGCTGCAGGCGTGGCAGGTTGGCTGGCCAGCTGTGCCTATGGGTCAGCAATAATAATTTGTTAGGAGCATAAGGGAAGCGGTGTATCTCCACGGAGCAGCTTTTCTCGGGTGGATGGGGATGGATGTGGGTGGGAGGGTTGTGGTAGGTGGCTTTGCTGTGTGGTTGGGTTTGGGAAGGGGGTTGTGCTGGTGCCTCTGCTTGCTGCTGTTTGCTGGAGGGATAGTGGTCAGTTTTGCTCTTCTTCAGAGCTGGAGATGCTCAAGATGAGTCTTCAGGGAGAGGAGAAGGAAAAGGGAATTCTCCTTAATCACAGCTGAGCACTGCAGAGCCCCATGGGGGGAGGTTTGCAGCCCCTCTTGGTCAAGATCTGTGTGGAAGTGGCAGATCTTCAGTCTTCACTTGGGATTCACCTCCCTGAGGCGTACTCAGAAAAGTGACCTTGGGAGGCTGGTGTGACCTCACCTGAGACATCTGCACCATTTCTGACCCTCTTCTGCATCTGCTTTTGGTTTGTGAAAGAGCTGTAGCTCTCTGAGGCTGTTGGACCTGACAAAGGCACCAACAGCAACCCCCGAGCCACGTGGTTGCTCCCAGCCCACTTTGCTGGTGGAGATGGGAGCTGTGGTGGGATTGCACATTAACCCAGTGAAAATGGATGCAATGGAAAAAAGCCAGACCTTTTCTGTCACCAAAATCAGTGCCCAGCTTTGCAAAGCCCACGGTCTTCCAGTTTATATTAAACTAAGGATTGGGGGTGGAGAGCTGGCTTTGCTTTTTATTATTTTGACATCAAAGTTTAGAAATCCTTATTTGAAAGAGGAATAAAAGGGAAAGTTCTGGGTTTTAGCAAGTGCCTGGAGAAGCCCACGCAGGGTGTCTTGCCCTCCTGGTGACATGCTCCGTGACCGGGGCGGGCTGCTCGAGCGTAGCGCTGCTGTGGTTATCACGGCTCACGTGGACGTAGCCGAATTGGCCGGAGCCTTGTTCACGGGGAGCTGCTGCCATGCGAGGCAGCCATGTGGAGCTGTGAGCTTCTCCCGGTTGCTGGGTGGCTCTGAGGGCTGGGACTGGGAGCAGGCGGGGGTGGGACGTGGGTCAGGGGGGTGCAGGAGGTGCTGAGGTGTCTCTTTTCTGCAAGATGGAGAGCGAGCCCCCATTCTGCATCGAGGAGCTGAGATAAAAATCCCTTCAAGGGGAGGAAGCTCTGACACGCTGAAGAAGACAAATATGACTTTGAGGTGTCTGCTGCAATGGATAATTTTGATTTTCTTCTTTGCAGCTCCTGGCACTGAGGGCCCCAGCCAGGCCAGGGGTGGGCAGAGGGTTTTATGGCTCAAGCAGGCAGAGGAGCGTCGATATCTGTATGGGGAGAGCAGACCCTGAGGTGGGCTCAGCACCGCTTTGGGCTGGAGGGATGCTGTGAGCTTTGGCACCAGCTGAAGATGGACTCGGTGGCTTCTCTTCTGTGCCCAGCGCTTGGCAGGGTGTGCTCATGGTCCCGGGCAAAGCCTGGGAAGCGGTGATTGGTGCTGTCTTCTAGGTCTGGGTAGCTCTGCTCTGCCCCAGGAGGTCCCGTGCATGGGAAGGGTGCCCTGGGTGAGGGAGTCCTGTGTCTCCAGGTGAACCTGGGTGTCTGCAGGTGGCTTTTTCTTCACCCTGTCTTTTCTCCGCCGTAAACTTCGAGTAACTGGACTGATGCTGAACCATGGATGTTCTGGTAACCAAATTTAAGCAGGAGATTTTTGAGGCGTGGTGTGATGAGTAGAGAGCCAGGGAGTCGTCCTGGGCTCGGCAGACACTATTTCCCCCTGTTCAGCCTAATTGTCCTCACTGTCCCTCCAACTCCTCCATTGGTACAGAGAACATCAGTTGGGGTTGCCTTCCTGTCTGATATGGGTGCTTCTGCTGGCGAGTTGGCTTTAGGTTATCGGCATTTTGAAGTCCCACCAGGGCAGATCTCTCCCACGATATTCCCCCTGCTTGGACTCCTGTAGTCCCCAATCCATATTTTCCTTAATCTTGCCTGAGCCTTTTTGAAGTGCCCGTGGGATGTAGAAGGAGAACTTGTGTCTATGAACAGTTGTTTAGTTGGGGTTCCTCTGGGGTTTTGTTTTTAATAAGATATACCATCTGTCAGAAACAGAGATTTTGGGTTCTTTTCAGGGTGGGCTTCTTACCTTAATTTATAAGAAAATGGCGTATGTGACTTGCTTATTTTCATTATGCCTGAAGAGAGGAGTGAAAGGTGGCCCAGACATAGAGATAGTTTTGGCTGAGGAAGAAAGCACGAGCTCTGGTCCTGTTACAGAGGAGGATGGGAGATATGGAAACAATAGGAAAAAGAGAGATACCTACAAAAATGTGTGATACTGCAAGGCGGGGCTCGAAAGGGTGGTGGGGTATTTGGGAGATGGCTTATGAGCTGCAGGTGAAGGATCTGGCCTGGAGGTGGTTAGAAGATGAGCCTCAACTGTGGGGGGGGAGGAGAGGAGCCCGTGGGGAGGGGATTATTGCAGTGATGGTCTCCAGAGAAGCTTCACAGCCTGAGGCTGGTGTGATGGAGGGGTGCCTGAGATGAGGGAGCAGGAGAGGACATCCCTGAGCATGGGGCACAGCAGAGGGAATAGTGGCCCTCATGGCCAGTGGCACGTTTTTGAGCTTTTCTTTGGCTTTGCTGGCCAGCCAAACCCAGCACCGGGTGGCTTTGTTGCCGTGATTCCTCGTTAAAAAGCAACAAGCAGGGAGAAACCTGGGGACCGTAAAAGTGCGAGCCTGGTGCCAAACCGACCTAGATGCCGCTCAGGCAGCGATGCCCTGTGGTCTGTAGGAGTGAGGATGCAGGGGCGGTCGCCCGTAGGCTGCTCAGGGGTTGTGAGGAGGGGAGGGAGCGGCGCAAGCCAGAATAATCCCTTTTTGAGTTTTTTTTTCTTGTTTTCTGGAGCGTTTTGGTCTCACCCCTGGACAAAAGCGGGATGGTGTGGTGTGTCATTTCCTCCCTGGCAGCCATTCAGCGTGGCACCGTGTGGGCTCTGCCACCCCCTCCTCTGCCCCAGGCACAGATTGCTCCTTGTTCCACTTGCTGTACCACCCAGGGTTTCCTTTCCAAGTTTTCTCACACCCTTTTATAGCTGTGCAGAAGAAAGCTTTAAAGCTGCACGGCCGAGGAACCGAGTGGGCAGGAGGGATCTCTGTAAAAACCAGGCCTGGTGATGGAGATGGACTGGGTGAGCTCTGGTGATGCCCTGCCTGGAGAAGATCAAGTTCAGCCCTTAAGTAAGCGCCTGTCTCATAGCCAAGAGGGCAGCTGGTCACGTATGCTGTGTATCGATGAGTCTATGAAAATGAGAGCGGCTGCATTTATGGGTCTCAAATCCAGGCACAGAGGCAGGGTGGGAGGACTGGATCCTGAGCGGGATGAATCTGAGCTGGAGAGCACTGGTTGCCCTTGCTGGAGAGCTGGCTCGGTGTGGTGGCCTGATGGTGAAAGCATCAAATGCGGAGGTGTCTCATATATTTTGGGGACAAGGGAGAAATGCAGATTTCCTGATCTGGCCACAAAATCAGCGTTAGGCTGTCCTTATTTCTCATTTTCTTGAGCTCATTTCGCCAAGGAACCATCCCATGGGCAGGACCTTTCTCCCTCACCAGTTTGCTGAGGTGGCAACCAAACGGGTGACCTAGGGGCAGGCAGCGATTCATTACAGCCCTCATTTAGCATGCGATAAATTCCACCGTATACTTTGTCTCTTGGTCAAGAAGTTGTGTATTACACAGGAGAAGGGCACAAGTCGATGTCTTTACACTGAACGAAGGCTTCTTGCAGGTTCCTTTTTGCTGGGGTCGCTTGGCCTGGATGCCGGATCGCTGCTCCAGTGGTGGGGAGTGATTTCATTAAACAGTAATTGGTTGCTGAATTATTTAGCTGCACAATTCCTGTAGCAGCAACAACACCAGCGAACGCTTAACTTGCAGTTGTCTCAGCTGGGAAACGAATACCGGGCGCTGCAAACTCAGTGGAGCCCGGAGGCAGAATCACTCTGTGGAGACTGTGCTTTTAAGAAAAAAAAAATAAAAGGTTTATAGTTATTTTGTCGATGACGGCCTCATGCAGTGGAAAGGGTATGCTAATCGCTTATCAGCTGCTGCCTTTTAATTTGTAAGCTGGATTCTGCTGCTTTTCTGAGCGAAAGGTAATGTTAATCCATTGCGGGTTCCGCAGATTAAAGGCCAGCATCTCCCTGCACCTTCTGAATTCAGCAGCGTTTGCTGCAGATGCAGCAGAGTTGTAATTCAGGAGCTCCTGCCCTGGGTCCCTGGAGGAGATGGGCTGATTCACAAAGCAACCTAACTCACCAAGCAGAAAACCCCAACCAAAGTGGGTGCTGCGTCCCCCAAAGCCTCATTGCAGCTGGTTGAAAACCACCAGCTCCTTTCAGGCATGGTTCAAGCCCAGGTGTTGTGGTGGTGATGCTCTTCTTGCGCTGACCTAGAGCAGAACCTCACCACCCACCATTCTCTCCCCAGTTTTCAGCTTGGCCGTTGCTGAAAGTCCTCTGCCTTTGAGGTGCACCTCAAAAACCCACCAGCAGATCCTGCACTATCAGAAAACCCGCTCTTGGTTATAGTTACCTGCAAGTTGCAGGCAGCAGAGCAAGGTGGGAAGCTTTGCACGCTGATACCTCTGAGTTCCAACTCCACCGTGAGCGCAGCCCTTCATTCAGAGCAGCTCCAGTTGCTCCTCAGCCAAGCAGTTTCTTCTGTCCCTTTGGTGTCTGTGTGTGCAGGAGTATCTCAGAACTCACTGGTGACTCTTCGGGTTTGCTTTGAATTGGCCTGTGATCTGTCAGCTTCAATGTCTCTCTCCCATGTAGGTGCTGCCTTTTTTCTGAACACGGCACTCAGGAACGATGGCGTGACCCCGATTCAGCGTGTTAGATGCTCTGCTCTTTGAATTCAAAGCTTAAAGCTAAATTACTTAGCTCCTGTGGACAGAGGGCGAGTAGGGGGGGAAAGGGAGATGCAGGCTGTTTGCGGAGGCTCGTTGGCGAGCCGCTCGTCCTGGTAGCACATGGTGTTTGCCGTGATGTGGCTGTTCCCTCACCGCATTATTATTTGATTTTGTTTAGTGCTGAAGAGTCATAAGATTCCCTTAATTTAGGGATGGAAACTGTGATATGTGCTGTGGCATGCCCCGGAGCGGTGGTGGGTCTCCATGAGCATCCCCAGGGATCAGCAGCTGAAGCTTTCCCATCCCACCACGTAGGCATGGCTGCTGGTAGATGCTCCGTTGACTTTTCCAGTCACGTTGTCTTTATTGCTGTTAATTGGGTATTGACTTGCCCCGGTGCCTGGCAGACCCAGCACTGGAGCAGGGCTCTGCTTTGCTGCACGGGGCATGAAAATCGGCTCTTTGGGACATTTCAGAAGAATATTTTACTGCCTTGCTCCCGTCTGGTCCCACAGCCGGAGGTTTGATGCTCACCAGCCCAGCTTTGCTTTTCCTCATCTTTGTGCAGTTCTGCTGATGCCATGTAGCTACTAGCAGGATCCAACTCTGTGATTCAGACCTTCCCATAGATGCATCTTGGGGAAGATTAATCTTCTTAATGGAAGCCGGGCTTGTGACAGCTGTGACTTTCAAACCTTGGTCTGTCTCGGTACCAAATAAACCACGGAGATGTGGAAGGCTCGTAACTTCCTGAGCAAGTGATGTATAAAGCAAAATAGTTATAATTAACTTCAAAGCATGAAACAGTCTGTCTTTCAAGAAGAAAAAAAAATACTCCCTAGGCTTGGGTCGAAAATGAGTGGGTTTTTTATGTCACATTAGCTGTGCCTTAAAAAAAAATATATTTTTTTAAATTCTGAATTGTATCAGGTAACTGGTAATGGAGTTCTCCCTTTCATAGGAGCAGTGTGGTTCTGTCACTGGGGTGAGCTGCTTGAAGCCCGCCTGTTTGGAAACAGGGTTATTGTCGTGTAAATCAGCGTTTGGTCGCTTAATTAAACACAAACAAGGCTTTGTGGGTCTCTGAAAATGGCAGGATCGAGCAGTGGCTGGGGCAGAGGGGGTAGCAGGGCTGGGGCAGGGGATGGAGATGGATCTTTCTGCACAGTCCCTATGTCTATACGTGACCTACCTTGTCACTGATAGAGTGGTATGGGTGGATGGAGAGCATGGGAAAACCATAAGGAACTTGTCCATCTCCCCATATGGATTTTTTGGGGCGCTGTGTGGACCCCATGTGTGCACCCCAAGCTTGAAGGATCCGGCTGTTGCTTTCCAAGCTTCGGCTTTGCTGCCCCGCCAGCTCCTTGCCGCGCGGAAACGTCGGGTGAGGAGTTTCTTCCGAAACAAACCCTGCGTTGGCAAGGCGGCCCTGTCTCCGTTTCGTGCGTTCTTGCCTTCGCCGTGGGGCCGAATGAAGCTTGCATCCCAGGAAAATAATACATAACCAGGAGGCCAAGACAAACAGTGTCTGCCTGCTTTTTTTATGACCTCTTGTCATTCCTCCCAGCCATCAACACTATTCCCTTAATAAAGGCCGTATTGATCTCCGCAGGGGACTTCCTTACTTCCCGTGGTTCAAGCCAAGGCGGCTGGCAGAGGGAAGACCTGGAGAGACTGGGGCTCCTGCTCTCCGCAGCCCTTTTCATGGCAACGTTTTGGTTTAGGTCCTCATTCCAGTTCAGAACTGGCAATGACGAGCAGGCTTTAAACTGAAAAAGGGCAGATTTAGATTAGATATTAGGAAGAAATTCTTCACTTTGAGGGCGGTGAGGCCCTGGCCAGGTTGCCCAGAGAAGCTGTGCCTGCCCCCTCCCTGGCAGGGTTCAAGGCCAGGTTGGATGGAGCTCTGAGCAGCCTGGGTTGGTGGAAGATGTCCCTGCTGATGGCAGGGTGGTTGGAACCAGATGATCTTCAAGGTCCCTTCCAACCCCTACCATTCTTCGATTCTATTGTATGATTCTATGATCCCTCAGTCCTACAAGGGAGAAATGCTGAAGCTCAGTGCTTTGGTGTACACACATTTTATTTTTTTTTTTCCATTCTTCTGCACATGTGTTTTTTTTTTTTTAGGTTTAACATCTGCATCTTCAGCAGAAAAGAGAAGACTGACTTCCCTCCTGCTAGACTGCAAAGCGATTCCCGGCATGAGATGGAAGATGTCCCACCTTACCCTGCAGCCTATCAGGTCAAGATTGATTATGGGAAGGTTCAACTTGTTCACAAGGTATGAAATTAAAAGCAGACCTCGGGGTTTTTGGGATGCTGCCACACAAAGCACGGGCACACCTCATTGATAGGAGCTGGAAACCACCAAGGACTGCTAAATAAATACAGTTCCATATTGTAAAATCCAGACAGGTGGTGTAGGCGAAGAGCTGAAACTAGGAGGATTTTTGTACCAGCACAGCTAAGAAGGATGAAGAAGGAAGCAGAAGTATTTGACAGATATTACTCAAACTTTCCCAAGGAAAAAAAACCCAAAACTATTATCTCAGGGCTGAGATCAGGCTCCACCAACCTCGAACATCAAAATTTTGCTTTGAAGTCAGTACAAGTCATTAAAGGGAAAAGACAATAAAAGGAATCGAAGGGCACAGGAAAATAACTTATGCTGATCAAAAAAACCTCCTCAGGCTTGAGCAGCAAGGAGGATGCTCGAGGGCTTGGCCAGTAGCAGGAGACTTGGTCAACCCAGCAATTTCTTGGTTACCTACAGGAATTAGACAGAGGGAATAAGCCAAAACACATGCCACAGCTTAAGCTTTGTATCTGTGGTTTAAAAAACAAGATTTGGATGCTTTACACAAAACTACAACCAACCGCAAAGCAAAGGGGCTGTTCCTACCCGAAATCACGAGGCGATGAATCCAAGAGCCAGCTGGATTTATCACAACCTCGCAATTAAAGGGAGGGCTCATGTGAGAAACTGGGGGTGAAATTCCGACTCTTGAGCAAGCCTCTGAAAAGCATCTCTCCAAGCAGTCAGCAACCGCCCAAAATATCTCCAACCTATTGTTTCAGGGTGATTACAGCAATATTATTTCAGCGGCACTGAATGAAGAGCTGAAAAGAAGGAGTATAAGAGCTTGAATCTTTTATGACTTGACCATAAAATGGTTTATTTCGGGGGCCTAAAATTACTGAATGCAAAATCTTTCCATTAAGGGTAAATAAATTCATCCCCTCTCCATCACCCAACACCACCGCAGTGACCGTGCGCTGAGCACGCCCGGCTTCGTGTGAGAAATCCTGCCAGCCCCATGCGTTACCGGCTTCTGAGGGGATCAAATATTTTAAGAAGTAAGGAGCTGGACTGTATCGATCTTTCTATAAGAGCCAAAGTCTGTTTGGGGGCACACAGGTTGTATATTTGAGCCAAGACTGGACATGAAATTAATTGAGAAACTGCAGCTCAGGAAGAAAATTTTTCTTGCCTCGTTTACTGCTGCAGAAGAAATTTGCCTTTCAATTAGCTCTAAAACATGCAGGCTGGCATAGCTTGAAATTACCTGGAATATCCTCAAAGAGCAGAATGAGGGGAAATAAACCCTCTGTTTACGTAGTACACCTTTGTTGGGAGCAGGGGGAGTGGGCAAACAGAACTGCTGGTAGCCAAAGTCATTTATAGATTTGGTTTCCATGAAATGACAGCAAGACAGCTAAAGGCACATTATAAAAAAAAAAAAAGATATTTTCCATCCAAGGATGCCCACGATACATTTCAATTATGAATGTTTAATGTTTATAGAGTTTAGCAGCTGTGATTTTATACTGAATTGATACAAAGATGCTGCATCGGACAGTCAGGTCCAGCAACCAGAGGCAGCAGCCAGATGCCAAAAATACTTAAAATTTCATACATAACTAACATAAGAGTATTTCAGAGACTGCAATGACAACGTTATTCAGAGTGATGGCACGATGAGAGACCACGGTCATTGTACCTCTGACTGGAATCCATGAAAACCAGCATGAAGAAAGTTGTAGAGTTTTGACAAAATGCAATTTTAAAACTTGTTTCAAAGAGTATTTTGTTATTAATGGAGATCTGCACCAATTAATTCTCTACAGACTAATCTCTATGTAGGCAGTTTCTATAAAAAAGACAAATGGTTTTATAGTACAGACGCATCTTCCACGCTTTACCCATGGAAGCTGATGATAGATTTACTATCTACACATCCAAGACAGTCCATTCATCACAGTCATTTACATACATACTAACAAACGCATTTCTTAACTGCTGTGTAACGTTTCAAACCAAATGATACATTTTCAATTTACTTGAAATAGCTGCAGAGTGCAGCGTGCCATGGCAATGATAAAATAAAACCAAGCACACCCAAAGCAGGGAGCACAAGGCTGGGAATATATCATGTCTTACATGGGCTTAAGAACACTAAAAAATATATTAAAACTTCTTTATTTTTTTCTTAAAGGAAGTAGGTATAGAAATTATCGAAGCCTTAAAGCATTCAATTCCTCAACCTATAAAGTAACCACAATGGAGCAGCATGAAATAACAGCAGAAGGTGGATTCACCCACAAATCTCTGACCCAAAGCCACACTCACAGAAGTCACTCTTGCAACAATATGCTAGAAAATACTCAGATCTAAATACTACAGGATTAAAAAAAAAATTTTCCTGTTTCTGTATAAAACAGAGAAAGAGAGAAAAAACATTTTGAAAATCCCCTCTTGCTCCAACAGTAAATTGCTTACACTCAAGTGAAACAAAACTCAAAGATCAAGTATTCCATTATTCCTTTAAGTGGTTTAAATTTATAGCCTTCAGAGAAGGTTTAAACCTACAGTGACAATTCTCCTTTTTATATGTTCCTTAATCAACCATTACAAACCGAATTCTCTCAAAATATAAAGAAATACGATGATGCTGTGATAAAAACTGAGACTGACCTCATGCACGTAAAAACTCAGAAGGAAATAAAACTTCTATAATGTTTCCCACAAAATAAGATCACGCGGAAGCAGCTTTTGCCAAGCTGGCTTCTAAAGCCAGTTCAGATACACAAATTATTCACAATCTTTCAGCGATGTTGCCCAATTCCCAGGTCTGGCTTTTCAAGATTAGAATTTTCTAACCAAGGAGGGTGAAGAATTACCAAAAACCCAAAGCAAGTCTCCTATTTCATGCAGACTTGCTGCTGTATACAAATATCTTCTAGACACACTAAAATAAACAAAAATCTGTCCTTGAAGCATCCCAAACGCTGAACTAGAGAAAGTCATTCTGAAAGGCTGAAACAGCTATTTGCACCCTTCCCCCCCCTGCCTCCCCCGGAGGAAGAACAAGAGCTGATAAGCTGCAGCGATGGAAGAGCTTTGTATTCTTAGTGTCCTGGGAAAAAAGACCTCATAGCCAAAAGCACACAAGCAGAGCTGAAAGCATCGCTTTTGAGGTTTTTCAGGATGGAACGGTCTTCACACCAGTCAATTATTTGCCGTAAATAGATCTTGGCTGGTCTCCAGGTGCTGCCATAGTATCTGCTCTCTGTTCCCCCTCCCCATTTACCAGTTATTCATCGATTTTAGTGCTGTAGGGTCTAAACTGCAGAATTAAGTGAGCAGAGATGGAAAAATGGTACAAGTTTTTAGGAAGATTATGAACGGCGAGGAACAGGGTATCCCTGCAGCTATGCTAAGACCAGTAGCAAAACCCATGGACAACCTACAAGTCAGAGCTCCCGAAACCTCCCCCAAGACCCAGCTGCAGAGTCGGGAGCACGACTACTTGCTTAGTGAGCATAAAACTGCCTTTCTGTGGCCTTTTCCATATGAAACCATGGCTGTTTCACTGCTGCAGGGCTTTCACTGCAAGAGGACAGACAGGGGGATTTGGCCCTGGAGCTACTTTAACCAAAAAGATCATGAAAGACCCAGCCCGTGGGCTAGTTTTTAATTTTCCCCTGTGGTTTAGCAATCCTGTAATTTAGGAGCAACTTTTTATTAGCTACTTCCACAAAGGCCTTGAAGGCTTGAGAGATGGGAGCCAAAGGTGATGCTGGGTCTTCTAACAGGCCCAGACCCCCAGCAGGAGGACCTCAATCTCCACCCACCTCTCTGCCACCCTCCCACGCTGGCAGAGGAGAGAAAGAAATTGCTTTCCATGCACCTTTTTTTCTTTTTTTCCCTTTTTTCCTACTTAAGGAGTTGAGCTCAGCCAGCCAGGAAGACCCCCATCACCAGCTTTTCCCCGTCCATGGAGGTTTCACATGGGTTAGGTGCAGCAAAGCCACCTCAAGCCAACGCGCAGAACTCGCCATCAGTTGTCAGAGGCTCTTTGCAGCTTTGCAGAAGATTAGAGTAACTGGCGAGGAAGCACGCTCCTTCCCAAAAACCGGGACAGGGAGTTTTGCATGGCGTTCAGCATCACGCTTAGTCGACTCCTCACTGAGCGTATTTATAACCCCTTTGTTCCATACAAAAAGGCTGATGGCTATGCTGACATTAACGCAAAGCTGCTTGGCACTAAAACACAATTGATGCATTTTTAGAATTATTTGCCCTTGTCATCTTCAGGGCCTATTTATAGTTTATGTTTTCTGATTTATTAGGGCCTAAAAACCTCTTTTGAATTTTTTTCAGTGCAATCAGCAAGAGCCACACCACTCATAACCTTTCCTTTTTAAGATGCACGAGTTCGAAGCCCAGTATGCTTTGCATGGGTGGCGTGAAAGTCCGCAGTAATAATTTACAACCCTTATTTTCTTTCTCTGCAAGTCTAATCAAAAACCTTTTGGCTGAAATTACTATTGCAGCAGGTGTCCAAAGACAGGGGAAAAAAACAAAAAAAAGGATAGCAAACTGTACAGTGCAAGGAGCTTCAGTATGGGGAGCTTCAGGCAAGAAGTCCTCTAGGGCAACGCTTGCTCCCAGGCAAGCTGGATGCAGAGGATACAGAGCCGTTATTTTGTCCACCTCCGTATGGGATCAAAGCTGGATTCATTGAACTGCCACGCACCAGCACTTTCAGAGACTTCGTCACATCAAATTATTTCTCAAGACCAAACTGAAAGGACCAGCTGAAGTGCTTGGACACAACACAAGGCACTCTCCGACAGCCTCGCTTTGCAGCTCATTGCTTGATAACGAATCTCAGATTTGAGGAAAGCAGGAACCAACGGGAATTTTCGAAAATGAAAAAAAAAATCATAATAAAAAGGGTAAAATATATCCTGGATGTAAACCAACCTAAATAAATCCTGTTTGTCCTGAAAACACTGGTGTTTTCTCTCCCTCCCTCGCCCCAGCTAATGAACGCGCTGAGTAACACATGCCAGCAGCACAACGCCACGGCCAATTGCCAGCACAGTACCTGGACGGGAAGCCAGCTGCACTGATGCGGATGGTCTCCAGCACTCCGCAAGCTCTCAGCTGCTGCACCGCTCTCTTCGGATCAAATCTGCAATTATATTTAGGATAGATATTAACACGGTGAGAAGGAACCCACATCATCAATTTAAAGCATCCAGGAGAATGTTTATGGTGGCATCCTTTGCAATCTCTCTAATTTTCCTTTGCCATATCTCTAATTTTGAACCTGCTGATACACACAGTGCATGGTAGGGAACTCAGTCCTTTACACCCATCAGTACACGATGCTGCAAGAAAAATGTAGCATTGCCTGGAACAGCTTCATAGTGCCTTTTGGGGACAGGAATTAGCTTCTGATTTGTGGGAAAAAGCTCTGCTCCCATCATTAGTACGGGGGCTGAAGAAACCCATACATCCACAGACAGCTTTTCTCCATAGCCATTCCCTTGCAAACCTCGGGATAACCCCAAATAAGCACAAATCCCACACCCTGCTTCAGGGAACAGGCTGCACGGAAGTCACACATCTTCTCTCCCTGTCACAAGACATTGTGCTTTTCAAGTGCAATGGACCTCACCATGGCCCTACTACCAATGCCAAGCGGTACTCTGGGGACAAGATGACCATCTGTTGCCATTAGTACCCACAGCCATAACCTACGCAGCTATGTAAAGCAACACAATTACAATGAAGTGGGAACAGGTTACCCCCACCACAAGCTGCCAGTATTATTCCTGCTGCTAGAAGGGCAACAACCTATTTCCAGAAAGAAATCCAACTCAACAGCAAAATAAATCTGATTTATTAAATTCCATACCAAAACTGAGTAATTAATAGGTCCCATGGGTTTGCAGGCCGCTAAGTTTACCAAGAACAGTGGTGCTCATGTTTCGAAGTAAGAGTTTTGGTAGGTGTCACATGGAAATTCAAGGTAGTTCTGCTCTCAGCTGTCTGCCCTCCTCTTTTTAGCTGGCATTACTCCTTACCACTGGCATCTCACTTCCATCAGCAATTTGTGCCAAAAAACTTCATATCAACTTTCAGATGAATACTCAGGCTTTACTCTCTCTGGTTCCTGGCATGAACCCACTTTCACCTTTGCACAGAGTGAGTCCAGGTACCAGCATCCCCCACGGCTTCTCCCTCCTTCCACCTCGACACTGAATGCACAGAGACTTCCCAGACTCCAGCTCAAGACACTGGGCCCTGAAGAGGTCGTTGGATCAAGCATGGACTCAGCAGATGCAGATGTCCATAGATGCAGATGTCCATAGCTGTGTTAGGTTTCCAGAACAAGAGTGAGAAACAAAAGCTTCTTGGGTACCTGCCTGTCCCTTCCTGAAAGCCCCAAGTATTTCTGATCAAGAGTGCATGAATAATTCTGCTTGGCCTCAGCTGCGCAAAAGCATCACAAGAAATATTCCCCTGCTACTTTGTGCATTTTTAAATTCCCTGGACCCGTCAAGCCTACAGCACATTATTCACTACAACACTGCAAACACGATGCAGGGTGGAAAATCAGTCTTAGCTGTCACTCGCTTCAAGGAAGAATCCACAAGGGTACAATTTCCATAACAATAAATAATAAACAGGACCAGCAGATGGACGGGGAAGCTTCAACCCTAGAAGATCCCAGGGCAATCTACGTTGTACACGAGGGGAACTTTCTGCAACGCGGCCGAGTCCTACTCGGTGAGGGTGAAATGCAGTAACCAGAAATGAAGCCATTTATCTGCGTGGAAAGCCAGGACCCTCTCTAGCAAAAACTCCAGCTATGGGCTGAGGCTGAAATAAAGAGCTTAAAAGTGGGACAACACATATTACGAACTCCTTTTTCTTGCTGTGGCAAGAAGAACCACCCAGCAGGTTTGCCTTTGGCCTGGAAACCCAAGTAAGAGATCACAAACCCTGCCTGAAACAGAATCTGGAAGTAAAACTGTCAAAGGTACAAGCTGAAGTCAGGCATTCCCCTCACACCTCTCTCTTTGAAGTCTTCTCCACGAGGGATCAACCTCAGACGCAGCCTGCAGTCAGATGGAGCAAGTCTCACTGCATGGTGCCAATGCTTCCTCCAGGCTGGAAGTCCCACATCCCTCACCTTCCTAAGAAACAAAACTTACATTTGCACTGAGGTGTGAAGTAGGAATGGGAGTAACACGGGGTGCAAGAGACCTCAGGAGGTCTCTAGTCCAACTTTCTATGTTCAAAAGACAAGGCAGATATAGAGGCAGACCCATAGAGGGCTGAAAACTTCCAAAGATGGAGGTTGCACAGTCTCTCTGGGCAGCCAGCTCCACTGACAGACTGTCCTTATGGAGAAAAAAAAAAACACAAACGTTTCCTTATCTCCAGTCTGAATGTGGCCACTGACTCCCGTGCTCCCACCACACAGCGCTGTGAAGAGCATGGCTTCGTCCTCTTGGTAGCTGCTGGAAGTACTGGAAGGCTGCTATTAGGTCCCTTCTCTCCTCCAGGCTAAACATCTCCTTCAAGCAAAAGCGTAATGTTCTTGTGAGCTGAAAAACGTTATGTTTTAGGAACAGAAGAAGGTCTGTGTTTTTTCACTGAACAACAAACATAACACTAAGTGTTCTCCATGTTACAAGACACATTGCTAACCCGGGGCAGTGCCACTGATGTCTCCTTTCACTAACGCCTCCTGGCACCATCTATTTTTCAACACAAGTGCCTCTGAAATGCAGACTCCTTTACAGCCATCCCAGGATTCTCCAGCTTTGTCCAGACCTGAGACTTACGTATCAGCAAACAGACTTTATTCAAGCCATGCTAAGGATACAAATTCCTCAAGCTGGTGGCAGCAAGATCAGCATTGACCAAGATGCCCAGGCCACAATTTCAATTAAGCAACCCACGACAGGTAAGGAGGGAGACACTCTGTTGCAGAAGAACCCCCAGTATAAGATCCTTGAACCAGTGCTTTCTGGCTTTAGATGGGGATGCAACGCCACCGCTCCAACCCAAAGCACCCTCCTGTTGTTTCCAGCCCATGGTGACTCCTGCAGTGCTGCCGACAGACAGACAGACACCTGCATGCTGCTCCTCCAGAACCATTCTTCTGTCTGTTTTGGCTTGTGCCCAGAATCCTAAGCTTTAACATCTTTGACATTCATCAGATGCGGAGCATCGCATCGGACCAAGTCACCACTCAGACTGTGAGCAGACACAAGCAGAATTACCCTCCTGGTATTTAGGAGGATCACATCTTAGACACACAACTGAGTTAATTTAGATAATTACTGTGCCTTGACAACCAGGAGCTTGCACATTTAGAAGACCACTTTAACTGCATTCTCAGCACCACAAAAAAACCTGAATTGCAAAGTTAAAGGCAAAGAGGTGAAGATGGATGGGCTGAAAATAGAGCCAAGTAGGGACATGGAGTCTTGGAAATGCCCTTTGGAAAGGTGAAGCTATTTCATCATGCAGAGCATCTACCACACTTCCACTACAGAAAGTTCGAAGATCCTTTTGTGCTTTATCTAAAGAAAGCAGTCAAACAAAAAAGTGTAATCCTGAATTTCATTTCAATGGACAGCCTCTGCAACAGGTAACAAGAGATTTAGGTCCTGAGCATCTCCAGTACCTACAAAATGGTGCATAAAATAGATACAACAGACCACAGAAACTGCTGTCCCAGCGCAGACAGTCAACACAGCCTTCTCCAGAACTGTTAACGAATCATCTAATGAATAAGCTAAATATAAGCCAGTTCCTGAATGTCTTCTGACCATTAACACCCTTCATTTTGCCGTTTGCATGGGATGAAGAGCCAAGCTGGTGAAGCCTTCTGGCACGCACATAGCCACCAGCATACCATGACCAAGGGTGAGCCTACTTACGGATGCTTCGTCCACCTTTGCAAGATGCTGTCGGAGCCAACTCTGCTCTCTGAAGCAGCACCATGCTCACCAGGAGCACTCAGACAGCACTGGATCTGCTGGAGGGCAATGCCTCCCCGCTTAGGGGTCACTGTTCTAACCCTGCTTTCTAAAATGTCACCACCCGCAGTTCATGCAAGGGCCTTTAGAAGACATCACAAGGTCTATGAGGTCCCTGCACACTAACGGTCAAGCTTTTTTGGAGTTACAGGGATCCATATCAGGTACAAACACATTATCTAAGAGGTCAAACAAGGCTAACACCTCTTTGCTTGCAGCGTTCACAGCCTGCGTACACCTCTGAACCACAGAGGAAGATCAAGACTGGCTTTCTCCTTCAGCTGTTCACTCACCTGGAAACCTGCCTGAAGTTGATACAAGTCATGGCTTTACTTTTTCCATGTTTATTTTGGAAGTGCCAAGACATTTTTATTAATTTTACACGCACGCTAATCTCCACTTCCTCAATTCTTTTTCTGCTACTTTTCACTGTTTCGTACTATTTAAATCAAAGCAATTCTAAGATGAAATTGTACAAAGACCCTACTATCACAAAGCAAGGATGCTCAGTGTTAGCAGAGCATGTCTATGAATTAGTAGGACCTGCATTAGTCTTCATTTCAGGGGCACAAAAACCACATAACGAAACCCAAGAGAAGCGACTCCAGCAAACTACAGGGAGCCTTCCAGTCATGGCAACAGCATCGCAAGAGGGGCGATGCCTTTAGCACGAGGAACAGTCCAAAGCACGCTCTTTGGCTGTAACGCTGAATACATTTGCTTCTCCAAAAGCCCACTTACTTAAAGGCGAGTTTCTCGTCATTCGGCTTGATGCAACGCACGTAGTGCGGGGTGGTGGCGTTCAGAGTCTCCATGAGCAAATGCAGCGAGTTGCGGAACTGAAAGACAAAACCACTCGTTTTGAGGAGGGGCGAAGCTGCTGTGCTGTGTTACCCAAGTTGGCAGGCGCTGCAAGAAGCCACCTGCGGTGCCAGCCTCTGGATGTGACACAGCCTGAACCTCCCCATCAGCCCAGCACATGCAGAGGCAATTCAGAGAAGACACTGGTGGGTTGAGGTACAAGAGCAAAAAACGTTTGCTCAGGACTTCTACCCAGTTGGGTGTTGAAAAATCTCCAAGGGTTGAGAGAGCGCAAGCTCTCTGGGCCCCTGTTGCACTGCTTGACTGCCCACACAGGGAGAGAAACCTGCTCTTTTTCTGAAGTTGTTTCAATTTATGAACACCATAGTACATTGGCATACATTTCAGTGGATCCCAGAGTGGCCTCCACCCTCCCTAGACCATGTCTCAGCTCCTTCCACTCAGGACCACTCGAGCCTGCTCTTCCAGAGACACTACTAGGTGTCCAAAATGCAACAGCCAAACTCTTCCCATCCTCATCACAGGCCATGGGAAGGTCTCCTCACTTGCCCCATCCCAACAGCTTTTTATTCATCTCTGCTTCAAACTGAAGAAATGAGATCTTAACTAAAAATCTATCAGGATTCACCTGCCCTGCTCCTCTGCCATTGATCGACCCACTCATATCATATGTTACCTGGTGCCCCACTGTTTTCTTGTGCTCCTTATTGGCAGCTTTGATCACTGGTCTGGCAGAACGGACGCTGATTTTGGATGTTCCCTTTCCCATGGAAGTGGTGGGCGCAGCATCCTTCTCATCTTGGAACAAGTCTGCTACCATTTGATACTGAAACGAAAGACAATGCCTGAGCACCTCTGGCCTCTTTGCTGAATGAACCCATGCAAGTTGCATTGCTCTGGTCATTTTTTACCCATCTTAAACCAGGAACGGAAAACACAGGCGATAAAAAGAAATCAGTGTGTGTTGCCTACATAAATCATGTCAGCAGGACCATTGGCCGTTCTGTTTTGTAGTTCATCAGACCTCGAAATGTGCATATTAAATCACACAAGCGAAAAAAAGAGGACGGCTAGATGCAAGGCTGCATCACTGATGTGTCATCCAAGATATAAAACCTCCCGAACGTGAGGTGACTTGTGTTCCCAGGCTTTGTTTCAAGGTACTCTTCCAGTCCTGACGGTAGCAAAGATGCCATTGGCACAGCGCATGCCCCAGGAACGAGGTCTCCACACGAGGACACGCAGCAGCTCACTCCCACCACGGCCCCAGAGGCACCCCTGCTTTTCCGAACAATTAAGGGACACCAGTGTTTCCTCACTAATTACCTGCACTTCAGCGTGAACGAGCAAGGCAACAGCAGGGCTGACATTCTGCAGCCCTGAAAGCACCACATTTAACTCCTCAGATCCCTGAAGTCTGGGGTTTCTAGTAAGCCAGCAATAACATCTCTGCTTCATAAATGGGAGAACAGGTGAGCTGGCAAATGCAGCTAATGCTTTTTTTTTTTTTAAGGGGCAGGATCTTCAAATCTGCTTTAAGCTGGGGAACTTGAATGCTGAGGAAGTCACAAAAAGTCTGGTCTGTTTAACAGGGCTGTTAAATTTTCACGTCTCTACTCCAGCTGTGCACCCACACAGCTTCCCACTACAGCAGCGCTTCCATTCAAACAGTAAATTGTTCAGCTGAAGAAAATCCACTGTCACTAGATGGCATTTCACTCATCACCAAGCTGAGCCGGGCTCCAGCCCGGTGACACTGCTGAAGCCTGGGAGATGCCACCCCACAAGCACACCTCCAGCAGCGCCTGCCCTAAAGCATCCGTGGGCAAGGGCACCAGCATCACGCTCTCCTCGTCCATGGCACGCCGAGCCCCACACCTCCACGCGAGAACACCGACATGAGGCAGCGGTGCTCTGCACAGGGCTCTTCCCTCCATGCCAGGCTCCTCCGAAAGCTGAGCTTTGTTGCATTCCCATTAAGATCCTGAGAAGAGTGCAGGGATTTACGGGTTGATAGACATTAACGGGCTGCCTGGCACTCTGCCACATCCCTGGGCTGAGACAGGGATATTTCCAGCCCCGGTCCCGCAGGCAGTTCGCTCAGCTTGCTAGCACAGAAGCCTAAATACCACCGTGGAAAGGAAACTGTTTGCAATACGCTAGCAAATGGCTCACAGGCTCCAGGACAGCACCTGCTAAGGATCTGCTTCATACTCACACAGCTTTTCATCTCACTCAACTCCTACCAGAATAACAGCTCGCACCTTCTTTGCCTGACCCTCTACCCCAAAAAAAGGCATCCTGACAGCTGTTGTGCTCTGCTGACATGAGGCTTGGGTGCTTTGACTCCTGCAAACGCAGGATGTTTGGGTGGCACGTGCTCGACGCTGGAAGACATCCAGCACAGGCTCCACTTCACCACCTCGCGCTTGACAATGCGGTGAAACCCCTGGCTGTAATTTCAGGTTTCAAAATATCTTCTCAACACATAGCTGCAAGTGCCATCAACCCCTCTGTCTGCTTGCTATTAATTACACAAGTGCTTGCTCCTGCACAAATGCTTAACAAGAACATCAGAGGTGAGCTTTCAGCTTGCTTAAAGCAAAACTGGGTGTAACTGGGACCATCTGTAGCAGCCCAGGATCTAGTCCATGGATGCTGGGGGCTGAGCGAGAAGGACAGATCCCTCCTTCCTAACCGGCAGAGTCAAAACCACTGGTGTATAATTCATAATTAGAGGACTGGAATATAATATCCTAACAGCACGCCCCTGTGCTTTTAATTAGTATTCAGATCTGTTCCCTTAACTCAAAGGGCATCAACTCACAACTGTTTTAGCTGACCAGTGCTAACAAAACTAATTAGCTGCTTTAAAAAGTCTCTTTCACCATCTTGTTGACAGCAATAACTGCATTCTAATTAGCAGAAGGCAATTCTGCCTTGGTGGGAGCACTTCATCAGCGATGCACTTGCTGACAGAGAGGTGTTTCAAGTCCTTGCCTTGCTAAATTGACAGCGTTCCCCCTTGCCCTGCGTATTGCCTAAGTGGGAACACAAAGAGAAATGCAGTGAATACTGTAACACAGTGCTGATCCCGAGTACAGGACAAAGTCCTCACGGCACAGCCTTTTGCAGCACAAATTTAAGTTTTAGTCAGATTAGCACAACTGAGCAGCAGACTCAGCACTGCCACTGCTGCTCTTCTTGGTCTAGAGAAACCGGGTTGCTTCTCACAGCAAAAGAAAAAAAATATCATTTGTTTGTACCCACAGAGGGCATATGGCAAGTGAGAGGTAAAAAAAATAATCAGAATAACTGAACCTGCCGGCCAACGGGATTAGTGAACGCAGGAGGAGAAGATCAGGACCTGGAGGCTTTGCAGGAGGAGGATGAGGATGTTCCCGCTGAAGGAAGTGCTGCTCTTCCTCCCGGGTCAGCACGTCATCGTCACAGCCTGACAACAGCCACCGCTCCCACGGCACTACAGAAACAGCTCGAAGGCAGAAGCTGATCAAACTATCACCCAAAGATTCTCAGAGCCAACCACACCTGCAAGTGTTTTAAGCTGGATCACAAACACAGATGTTGGGGTCACCTGGAGAGCCACCAAAGTGAATTCACAAGGTCTTGATGCCTGATCCCAAGGAGTATTAGCTCAGTTTGCAGGCCAGGTAAGCCCAGATCTTTGGTCCTGAGGCATACACATTAATGGCTTAAGAAACTCCATGGTTTAGGCCAGGCAAACCACTTGCAAGGATCAGGGTTTGCTTCTTTGCTATTAAACCGAAGCCCAGCCTGTTATGATATTATATTACAATCCCTATATAGGAAAGGGAGAAGAGGATGCGATGCTGCTAATAAACCCATTTCACCACTCTAATTTCTTTTTTTAAGGAATGAGTTGCAGGTGGCACCATCCCCACTGCTGTACAACACACCAGTCCAGTGAGTTACAGCTCTCCTCTGCACCTACGGGGAGAAGTCAGTCAGAACTCCCCATCAGACACTGCCAGTTCTGCAGCACTACCTCCAACAGCAGCTTCAGCACGGGCTAAATAATTCATCACACTGCATCAATTATTCCTTCAGGTTACCTGGCATTTCTAATAAGCTCTAAACATGCCCTGGTTTTACCCTGGGAAAGCTCTGAGCTTCCCAAACACACAGAGATCTTGATTTAGGCATTATTAAAGCTCAGCTTCACAGTTACTAGCCTCGCAACTACCTCCATAAATGAGAATATCACACATTTCGCCATCTTTGTACGGATTCCTTGCTGAGACGCAAGGCAAGCCACTGACAACGCTCAATTGATTTCCCATTCTCATCTCTTACTTTGCCAGGAACCAAGTCCTACTTAAAATACTCCTAAAAATAATAATACTTCCTCCCTCTCTCCTCATCATGTTCCTTATTTAGGGTGGCATTTGGAAGGTCACATCCAGTCATAAACCCAAGGGAGGGTGGCACAAATAGGAGAAATCTGGATACGTGACACATCTCCTTGCAACATCCAGTGGGTAATCAAAATTTGCAAGCAAAAAAAATAAATGCATGTTAACAAGCTGGCCCGTGCTGAGGGAGGCTTTGAAATGGTTTGAAGAAAAGCAGATATACTCCTTTCCTACACCACACACGAGATCTGCTGGAAACAAAGGTGTCCCAGAGTCACACAGTCTGGATTTTGGCTGCTGGATGGCCTGTTAGACTTTGCAAGGCTGGATTTTCCTGCTACCTTCTTAATAAGAGAGCTGTCCCTGGAAGGGTCAAGGAAAAGTCTCAACTCATTAATTGACAATGAAAGACTCAGGGTTGCGGGGGCCATTTTTGCTTTGGTTTTAAACAAGAACTTGAAATGTCCGAGAAGTCTGCATCATTGACACTTTTAACCCAATGCACCGGAGTGCAGATGGATGCTCATGGAGAAGAAGAGCTGGTATAAATTCAGCTCAGTTCACACACACAAGTGGGAAGTCTCCACCTTGAAGCCCACTCACCAAGCACTCGTTTACTGCAGGCACGACCCATGCCGAAGCCTGCAGAGCCCCACAGCTACTGCTTTTCTGCTTCCAACAGCCCAGCGAGTTCACAGCCCTCGGGACTAACAGAAACTTTAAACACCAGGGGCCAAAAAGCTCTTTACCAGAAGACCTGGTATTCAAAATGAGTTGACACATCTCTTGGCACTGATGCAACAAGGTGCTGACAAATTGGTTTTGCAATACTCAGGAGAAGAAAGGTACATGGCACATATCCTGTAATACAGGAGCAAAAGGAAGCTTGATCATCAACATGGGTTAATTTGTCAATGTTACGTATTGGCAGCAGTGTAAAATAGCTCTACAGCAGCTGAAATAGCTCAGAGTTCACGTTAGATCTCCAGCATTGTATACTAACCCTATTTTTTGCATGCTAATTATTAAAGTCATTAAAAGTTGCAGGACCAAGTACAATGGCTACAGCTAAGGGGAACAGCCATTTTCATACAGAAGGGTGGTAGGGTCAGCAGCACTACCCACAGCACTTGAACTACAGCGCTTTTAATCCCAGGATCACCTATGGCTCCACATGCTTTTGAGAACACCTGCGGTGCCAGGTGATGGGTGGGGAGCTCCAAGCACGAGTTAAGCAGGATTAACTGCCCCATAACTGGCTGTTCCCGATTTTGTCTCTCGACGACAAAAAACCCAAAAGGATCAACAGGTCTGAGAAGGATTTTTCTGATGCACCTCAACGGGACACTGACACCAGGGTGGAGGAGAACAGAGGACCACGCACATCCACACCTGGGTGCAACCATAGCCCTCAGCAGCCTCATCCCTCCTCTCCCTGCTTATTTCCTCCTCCACACCCCATTTATTTCCCTTTTTTGCTGCTGTTCACGTAGTTGCCTCCAACCCCTTTCACATACATGACCTGCTGCGACACAGCACAGTAACACAAGCACGAAGCTCACACTCCCCAGCTCGCTGCTTTTACCTTGCTGGCTTTCAGGATGTTGATCTGTTCCTCGTACACGGTGTCCCTGTTCTTCTCCAGAAATCCCTCGCTCTGGTATTCCACCTAGCAAGAGACAAAGGAAGAAGCCCAGAGTGTAAAGCCTAACTGCACAGGGACAAGGTGCTGTGTCCCACCACACTCCAACTGTTGGAGCTCACCTGAAAAGCCTGAGAGGGAGAAAGAGGGGACCAACTGGAATTTAAAGACCACTTTTTTATCAAAGAAAGCGAATCTGAATGAAAGCAAAATTCTTAACACAAACACAAAGTGTTTCATAGTCATTAAGCTGCTCCGCATGGGACCCAGACGCACTTCCATGGAAATCAGGGGTAGAAATTCAAGGATCATCAGTCCCTCCACACGCTCGTTTGTTCACTCCTGAAATCCTTGAAAAGTTAATCAATAAACCTCAAAAGATCTCCTGACCATGTCTTTTGTAGGTCTCTTGTCTTGTAGGTCTCTTGCTGCACAGGGTCGAGGCACAAAGGAAGACTTTTGAGAGAAGAGATGAAAATCTCATTTTATCTTTTCCATCTGATGATGGCTGAAAAAAATGACCACAAAAGGGAAAGCTTGCAAAGGAATATAATTTGTGAGGGATACACATGCATGGTGGTGTGGGGGTGACGGTTGGACTTGATGATCTTAGAGGTCTTTTCCAACCTTAATGATTCTATGGTAATCACAAGCCTAAGGAAAGGCAAGTATCAACCTTTGCCATGAAAAAGGCCGCTTGCATCCAGGGCAAACCCGGTCAGGAGAAGCGCCTGAGCGGGATCGCAGCACCCGTGTGTCATCTGGCTCCTTGGAGATGTCCCCAGATCAGCCCTACATTTTCCTTTTTAACAAGGGTTTCAACAAAGCTTGAGCCTGTGGAGGAGACCCTACAGCACCAAACGCTAGGACTTAAAGAGTCCCACAGTTGGCATCTTCTCCATCAGAATGGTGAGACCAGCCCAGGGTCACCTCCCACATGCTCCTCCCCACCATGACTCAGTGACACTCCCAGCTCCTGCCTCCTCAAAAATAAGTCCCTTTTCCAATATAGTTTCAGTCAAGCTGCCTTTATAGAAATTCATTTTGCTGCAGCTTTGAGAAAGAGGATTTTTCTCTGCTCTAGGAAGCACGGCTATTTAAAGCTTAGCGCGATAGTTCAGAGGCTGAAGTTCTCCAACCTGATCTAGATCAGAGCACCCAACCAAGATTACTGCTAACCAGGGATCCTATCACCAAAAAGCGGCTCCCTGGTGCTATAAACTAATTCTCCTTCGAGCGGCTCTTCTTTTCCCTCCATGCATTTCCCATTTCTGCATTCAAGTCCCAGCGCATGCAATGGGTGCCTGGTTACCTTATCGGCGAAGTGCAGGACGATGAAGGAGGTGTTGGACATGCGGGGCTTCTGGAAGTGCTGGCTGCCGGCGTGGCGGTCGTACAGCTTCTGCGCCCAGTTCTGGTCGGTGCCTTTGGGAACCTGGACAGTGAGAAAACGGACCAAAAAGTCACGGTCAGGCATGCGAGGAGGTGCAGGGAGCCTTCAGAGGACCCCTCCTTGTGGGCTTCTTGTAGTCCGCATGGGCTACAGGAATATTTGAGAAAAAGTCCACCCGCCAGTTCTAGGAACACGTGTTATTTTATTTGCATGTATATTTTTGATAAACACACTAAAATATTCTTTCCAGTGAAAAACACCTGAATGTCGGTTCTGCTCCAACAGCCAGAACAGGTCTTGCAGGAAAAAAAAATTAATTCAAGAATTATTTTTGCACTTAAATTACATGAATTGCTCAGGCACCAACATTACTTTTTTAATGCAGGTTTTGGTGACCAAATAGTTTCATAAATTGCCACCTGAGACAACAAGCAAAAGGTTCTAAGTTTTTTAAAATTTTAATCATGACAAT
>Ga0181612_124801_pt1 | contig 25231 bp, 11 predicted proteins | sample HoacroProtozoa21_FD_119630 | JGI IMG/M metagenome (GOLD analysis project Ga0181612, IMG submission 119630) | Hoatzin crop microbial communities from Cojedes, Venezuel. Combined Assembly of Gp0051906, Gp0051904, Gp0051908
AAAAAAAAAGAAGAAGAAAAATGGTATTTGAAACCAAACTTAATGAAATTTATTCCAGCCTTTTAGGGACCAAAGGAAAGGAAGGCTGTTACTGAGCATAAGATGGAGGACAAGATGACCACTCAAGAGGGGCCTTGACAAGATGGAGGAACCTCCTGAAGTCTGAAGGTGAAGGGAAAGCCCCAGGACAGACTTGGGTCAGACTGGCAGGGGAGCAGCTCTGCAGAAAAGGACCTGAGGGTCCAGAGGAGCAGCAGGCTGGAAGGCTGCATCACAGGAGGGTTGCCAGCAGAGCAAGAGAAATGACTGTTGTCCTCCACTCAGCACTGGTGAGGTCCCATCTGGAGCACTCTGTCCAGTTTTGGGACCCCCCAGTAACAGCAAATATTTCGAGAAACTGTAGGGGTTCCAGTGGTGAGCCACTGCTATGGGTAGAGGGCCGGAGCGTGTGCTGCTTAAGGAATGGCTGGGAGCACTTGGGCTTGTTCAGCCTGGAGAAGAGAAGGCTAAGCAGGTGACTGATTGCTGTCACCAACTACCTAAGAGGGGCTGTCAAGATGACAGAGTGAGGCTCTTCCCAGAAGTGCACAGCAGAGGGGCGAAGGACAACAGTCGCAAGGTGCAGTTAGAGAAATTCTTACTGAATACAAGGAAATTATTCCTAAAAGTCAGAGCAGTTCTACCTGAAGTTGCATCAGGGGAGGTGTAGATCGGATATTAGGAAAAAATTCTTTACTGAAAGAGCGGTCAGGCATTGGAACAGGCTGCCCGGGGAAGTGGTGGAGTCACCATCCCTGGAGGTGTTTAAAAAAACATGTAGATATGGCACTTCAGGACATTGTTTAGTAGGCATGGTGGTGTTGGGTTGATGGTTGGACTTCATGATCTTAGAGATCTTTTCCAACCACAATGATTCTATGATTCTACCCTTGAACAGATGCCCAGATGTCAAATCTCCCTTCATGGAGATGGTCAGAGCTCTCCTGCAGAAGACCCTGAATCACCTGAATGATCTCACCCTGGCTGCAGTACAAGGGGGGATCCTGAACCAGATGAACCCCTAGACATCCCTTCCAACCTAGGTTATTCTACAGTTCACGATTTCATTCTACATATTATTTTCCTGAAGTTTCAACATACTTTAAGATGCCTGTTAAAGCAACACTCCTTCCAACACTTACTAGATATTGGCAGTTTGTTTTATTCAGGTGTCTAGCAATGCTTTGGCATGCAAGAGGCAAGAGACACACCACACAGTGCAAGAGCAGGGGATATAACTCCTCACAAGCAGTACGACCTTTTATGTTGAAAAGATATTTCACATCTGAAGAAAAAAAGGTGAAATGAAACACCTATTCTACAATTAATTCAGTTTATTTTCAATGTTAACAGTAAAAGACTATAAATATATACTATTCACTATAAATACATATATTATTATATTTAATGTAGAAGTATTAAAATGTTCTCCCTTACTCTAAGCATGAATTTTGGTACATTTAAAAAGAAACTTGTGGAAAATACAACCAGATAATAGTAAGAAGATGTAAAAAAACATATGGAAATTGAGACCATTTGAAAATTGAAGTCTTATGAAGAAACACATATACTTAAGAGCCCACCTTTCTAATCACAATATAAAAAAAACCAAACCACAAGTAAGTTTATGTTACCAATATCTTTGCCAGTGCGCAAGTGGCTATTATTGAAAAAAAGAAAAAAAAGTTATTCAGCTCTCAAAGGACTGTAAATAATAATTTCAGTTTCAATCATACACAGTAAACTTAGGCATCATGTTGTTTAGAAGATTTATAAAAAATTACATTTAACATTATTTCTCTCAGTTAAAAAAAATCACTTGGAGTCCTTAACAGACACAACAGTATTACAAATATATATACACACTGCTTTCACTGAAGAAAGAGCTGAATTAGGTGCTACACTGATGAAAATGATCTCACAAGCACATCTGTTTTCATTTGTTTTGCATTCATACTGTATTATTTTAAGTGTTTCAATATTATCGGTATACCATCTTTTGATTGCGTACTGATAGGGTGATCTGTTTATCTCTGTCACATGACCGATCAGGTTAACTGAAAAGTCCAATGTGTACTACAAAAAAAAAAAATGCAGTCTGGTTACCCCAGAGTGCAACAACAGCAAACCATCTGTGCTTGGGTTGGTGCCCTATAGGATTTACCCCACCAGCTCTAGGTGGCCCCAAGCTTTGTGCTGCCACCTGCTTCTCCACCGCTCAACCCGACTCCATTTCCAATTCAAGATTCCAGCAGAAAACACACACCGACCTCATATTCCTATGTCTTTAGGCTTCTGGCCAGTTTCCCACACAAAAGTTTAAATTTACCAACCTCATGTGTCCTTTTTCACTCCCCTGTTACACGTTTTGCACCGTTACGTGTAACACATTGCCTTTTCGACGCAGTGGAGGAAGGTTCTGGCTAGAGAGACATTCTGACGGGCAGGGTGGAAAGGGAGGTACTGACCAACCGGTCTCAGGCAGCAGCTTTTCTCGCAACATATACAACCTATGTTCCAGTTTTGTCACTAAAGGGGGGAAAAAAATCACGGCCAATCCATGTGAAACTTGTTGCCTGCATCCTCTTACCACAGACCCACAGAAGACCACTCTGTTGACAATATGGCATAGAATGCCTTTATGCAACCCTAGTTTTGTTCAGTTTAGTTTTGTGCATTCACAAGTGATTTTCTATGCTCTTGAAAAGCCTACCCATAAAGTAACAACTCTTTGAAATACTTCTAAGTTGCATGGGGGGGGGGGGAATACCAAAACAACAAATCGAGAAATATATTTCCATGATGTTTCCTCAACCTGATTCCTTTTTGCAATTATACAAAGAAAGAATGTACTGATTTGTATACAGCTGAACATTTTCTAAGTATGGCATGCTGTTTGTGAGAACCATCTCCTCAGAGTCTACTTCCTTGTCTCTATCAGTCCACTTAAAATCCACATTGGAAATTTTTGCAGAAGCAGTGGAAATGATAAAGTTATTTATATTTTTGCATTCAGTTTACTACGTGTTGTAACCATTTCCGGCTTGGATAGATAATGATTCTGAGAAATCAAACAAAATGAAAATACAAATCTAAAATTCTGTGCAAAGCCTGAATTCTTCAGACTATGCATGATCTTGTGTAATAAAAGCATATGTAGAAACTTTGATCAGAGACAGCTATAACGCTTTAACACCAAGCACAAAAACTAAAAATTTGTAACATTTTCAAAGGGGAAAGTAGAATTTAAGAGCAACAAAAAGTGAAAAACACTAACTTGTAACATGGAGTGCATCTCAGCTGTGCACAACTGAATTTGTTTAAATTTGCTTTTACAAAGCACCAAGATTTGGTAATTACACAGAATAATTTAGGCTTGAAGGGATATGTAGAGGCCATCTAGTCCAACGCCCATCTCAAAGCTGGCCCAGGGCTGTGTCTGATGAAGTTCAGACCATCCGCATGGATGGAAACTCCACAGCCTCACCAGACACCTGTTCCAGTGCCCGACCACCCTCACGGTGGAAACATTTTCCATTACGTCAAATCAGAATTTCTCATAGACTCATAGAACCATTAAGGTTGGAAAAGACCTCTAAGATGTTTCAACTCATGCCTGTTGCCCCTCACGCCATCATTGCACCTCTGAGAAGAAAAGACTTGCTTAGATATCAGCAAGTTGAACTCTAAAAATCAGGAAATGCCAAGTGGTTACTCCTACAGTCTTGCTCCTGCTTCTTTGTTGAATCACCCTACAGTTTTCACTGAAAGTGTCAGGTGCCATCATTTTTTGCACAAGACTCCCACATCTTTCCAGGCCCGAAAGATGAACCACAGTCCTTATGGAATAAAACTGTCTTTAGCAGGATCTTTCCATTCTCAAGGGAAAATCTGCCTATTCCGCACTCCAGGCTGTTGTGGCTAGCCTGTTGGCAGGTCCTGAGGTTTCTCATTAATGCCAGCTCATTTATCTCAAACCTCTTAACACTCTGTGGCATGGATGTCTCCCTTTGGAGATGTGAATTGGTATTCACTAACTGTCCACAGGCTAATCATTTTATCTGTAACTTAGTTTCTTTATACATAAAATGGGAGTACAGAAACCATTTTTCTTTTCAAGAGCACTCAGAACAGAAGGAGCTGATGTTTGTAAGGTCTCAGATTGCACAGCTTGGAAAAGAGGATGAAAAAATGCATAATTATGTATTAGAAGTATTAGACAGCGCCTCATGAATATGGCTTGAAATTATCTACTGAACATTAGGAGACAGTTCAGCTAACTCATTCAGTTACTATCATGAAGCAAAATCCTCTTAAAATGCCTTCCGTAATCACACGGATCACTTTATTAAGTGTTTTAACATCATAAAGTCCAATCAAGGGGTGTCCAGGCCTAAGAAATCTACCTGAACAGAACTAAATGTACGTTTTGTTTGCGGTTCAGTAGACATTACCCCACTATCCAAAAAAGTTACAGTGGCCTTTCTCATGCTTTCAAAAGGCAAATCAAGACAGAATATTTTTATGAACTTAGGGTGCTTGTGTGATTTGCTAGAACTAGGGGTGATAATGGTTGTAGTATGGTGCAAAATTCAATTGAATAGTAATATGACCCTAACAGTGTTTTTACCAGTCTGATGAAAGGTACTTGTGCTGCCAATAATTTTATATACCATGATAAAATTTTATGAGGTTGAAAAATACATTGAAACCCAAAAAGAAAAGGAGTAAAAATAAGATGTAAAAAGCATTCTTAAGGAGTGCTCTACTAGAGTTTCCCAAACAAAAGATTTCAATCCTATCTTTTTTTCTCTCAGGTAAATAAGTATTTTGATTTTAGGAAAAAAAGAAGTCAACTCTTAACTTCTACTTAAGCAAGTTGTGACTTTTTCTGTGACTTATGAAAATTAATTTTGTGAAGGCAATCCATGTTAACGCAGCCTGATTTAATCTAAGTCTAAACAGACAGTGAATATCACTAAACACTATTATAATAGTCAAAGGTACCGGGGAAAAAAAAAGAAATTAAATTATTTAGGTTGGAAAACTGACAAAACTGAAAAAATGATCTGATAGATTGTGACCAACCCCCACGGAATATTTTCTAACTTTCGAGTATTTTCTACATAAAAATTTTTGTTTCCAGATATTTTTTTAATGAGGACTAATTAAGGAAATCTTAGAGGCTCTTTTCCTCTTGTCAAGAAGAGGGAGCATGGCTTCATTTTATGTGAGTAGGATGTAGGGAATGAATCTTCCACTCTCCTCAGCTTTATCCTAAGTCTCTCATAGATACCACATAGCCACAGGAATACTAAGTACAGAAAGAATAGGCAAGCTTTTATGGAAGTCGAATGCTTCAGGATTTATTTTCCAAAGCCAAGAGCGCACCTCAGTGCATATACCAAACAAATCTATATCCATCTTACCAGTCATAAATGAAACAGACCAAGGCAATACTGCAGAAAATTATTAGTATTATAAAAAACAGCTACAGCTCATTTGTCTCTCCACAAAAGAGCAAGCCTACTTTGGTACTATGACATTTTATGAAATGTGAGGTATCATGCTAGTATTCGTGAAAACTATTACCATTTTGGTTTCCCTTGTACGCTATCATTTTATCTTGAACACACATCTTGAATATTATTGCTAAGCTGCTTTAGTGCCTGAGATGTCTTCATGCTGATATCCCACAATAAAATCTTGGGCAATTAAGACATATTTCAACATGAAATGGATTCCAGCTGGAAGACAGGAGAAGGGAGAGTGATGCTTCCCCTGATTAGACATGTTCAGGCTCTCTTATTCCGAGATGCTGTTCCCTCCATGTACACAAAAACGTACCATTTGCGCGCTCTCAAACACCTTCACGTGCTGCCTCTGCAGCTGCGACCCCAGTACCCACCATCAGCCAAGACTAGTTAAGCTCCTTCCGTAATGGTGGCCGCTGCCAAGACAACAGGACTTTTACCTCCAAACAAACCTTAATGCCTCACGGGGCTGTCTAAAGAAGCCCCTTCCTCCACGATGTCTCTGCCCCTTCTGACAGCCACCTACAGAGAGCCTCGACAGTCAGGGTACACTCTAACCATGAAGTACCTTGAGCAAGGAAATTTGGTGCATCTGCTTGTGCATTGTGGATTGTCTTTAAAATCCTCTTGTTTCTTGCTCAGTCATTTTGAGCTCTGACAGGTGATTGGCATTTTTCATCCGTTTTCCCCTGGGTGCATGCAGCAGGTCAAGTGGCACAGTGAGTATGGAAGAAGTGACTGGCTCAGGTGACCAATTCAACTTCATATTTAGACCCAAGCTTCACGCAGATAGGAACAACTGCCTATAATAAATACTTTATGAACAAGCAGAACATAGAGAAAAAAATCTCAGAGATGAATTACCAGTATTTATTTTGCATTCTTGTTTGGTTTTGAGTATTTCTGTTGCCAAGATAAAACAAATCAAGATCCTTTGTTTGAAAAAATTTGATAAAGATTCTCTAACACACCTCTTTGTTGTTTTCTCCCTTCACCTTGCAACTGCAGATGGTTTGTTCTTTACAGTTGCATATCAAACACGTTATTATTGGACAGAATTAAAGCTTCAATTAGTAGGAACAAACATAGTCAAGCAGATGATCACATATTTTTTTCTTGTTTTTTTAACATTTTTTCCCCTTCTTGTTCACTGATATTGTTAAGGAAAACTTCTTACTTACCCAACATTTTCTGCATCTTCATCACACTCAGCCCTATATTTGCAAACTCCACATTTTGAATGTTTTCTCTGAACTTCTGTCCCAGATCCTTCATACTCTAAAAAAAATAAGGTATTGTTAACAGAAAGCATGACTTTCTTATTAAGATCTGATTTTGCTTACCTAAGTCCATTTGCCTTCAGGTATATTGTCAACATGAAGTTACCATATACTGAAGCTATTAACCTTAAAAGTGTTCTTTTTTAAAAAATCAGGCAATTGTTGGCTGGTAGAACTGTACCAGTGACAAGAAAGCGTCCCTGAAGACACTAATGCTTCATTGATTGACTCTTTCTTTATTCTTATTTCCATGATTTGTATTTATTCTTGCCCCACCAGACACACAACCGGCACTGACATGTGTCCCAGTCACATCTACTCTTAATTGTCCATTATGTATGAACCCACTGCCTTTTAATGTCCTTGAATATTAGGTAGCAGGGATTTGAACACTATTTTCTTTGACAGTCTTTAATCACAGATATCCTTATGCAAGGTTAATGCTTGCATTTTTTCCCCTTTTTGATTCCTGACGATGGGATTAGACTGTGCTCATATCTTGTATATGCTGTGGTATATTTTCCAGATTACTTTAGTTGTACAGGACTAAAAGAAAAAAGTCATCATAGCAAGAAACTGATAGAAATGTTATGTACCCTAAAAGGTAAAGTTAATGTCTCAAATATTCTGATCCTAAAAACATCTGCACCAATCTTACTGTTGGCATGGACATCAAAACTCTTCACCAAGTAAAAGAGAAGTAAACTATACTCATACTGTTTCACTACCATTAGTCACTCCTATTTTTTATTTTAACAAAGTGATAAAGGAGAGCTAGATATTTGAAAAGAAGGAAAAGAACCACAGAAATCTGCAGAAGGAATCGAGAACCATTTAACATAGCGCAGTGTCTTGGTGGTGTACGGCTGACTACACAAGGCTGTCGGATGGCCAGAGATCAAAGTAGTTCACTTTCTCATAGCAGCTTTATGTGCTGTAGCAACAGCAAATCGAACACCACCTATTAAACAGCTGCATTTGGATTCTTTAAATATAAATAGGAAAAAGAAATCCACAACAGTCCTTCCGAATTTTCCTGGATCTTGGCTGAAGGAAATCTCTCCCCGCAACCTGTGGGGCTGCACTTACGTTAAGAATAGTGCAAGTGAGCCTCTCGAATTAAATTCTGTCTAAAGCACGCCGTGCATTTTTCAAAGATTAATACATATACAACTTTATTACAAAATTCCCACTGTAGAAATTCTGTCACCACTCTTATGAAGTTGCAGTAGAGGTCATTTGCTTTTATCTTTACAAATGTACATCTTATTTGATTTTTCCCTCTTTATAGATACCACACTCCTATGCCTGTGTTTAGCATCCAAAAGTGTCAGATTTCACTCTTCCATACCAATAAATGATCCCCTACAGTCTGAATAAGTTAAACAAATGGCACTGCTCGTGGCTTTCATTCATGGTATTTCCACTTCTTTTGCTATTCTTATGACCCTAGATGCCCTTCCCCAGCATGTTAACACCCTCTGGAGTTAAGGGTGCAAGAGCTGGACACACTGCTCCAGAAGAGTTGTCATCAAAGCCAAACACCGCCTATGACATCCTTCAGTTAAAAGACCCAGCAATCGTATTACTTTTGTGACCGTTATTTTGCACTGACCATGGCTAATCACATTCACTTTGTTATCCACCTTATTCCCCAGTAAGTCCTTTTCAGGGTTGTCAGCCCGCAGGAGAAAGGTTGACATCCAAGAAGAATCGCCTAGATCCTGGACTCGCTTCATGTGACTCTGTCCTCAGACATAAAAATCCTGCCTGCTTTTGCATCCCATTAGCTCAGCGATCCATCCTCTGTGGCCCAGACCTGATCAGTAATGACTGATTCGCTCCCAGGTTGCCAGGGGAAGGGGTCATGAGGACAAGAACCATCCCTAGAAACACACTGATTTCGTAATGATTCCTGAACATTTAATGATCCATTGATTGGCAATATTTTTGCACATGAGATGGGCACAATGTGGCTGTCGTGCCCTCTAGTTACCTAGACTTGTATGAGAGATTGCCTTTGACTGAGAAAGAAAGGTTGTGTTTTTGAGGTGGTACACGTGCATAAAATGTTCTGTTGTACAAATGTCTTTCTTGGAAAAATAAGTTCTAAAAGAAGTAGATTTCTCAATCGAGTGTTCATGAACTGATGATGACTGCTGTTAAATATTTTCCCCTCCCTTCATTCTATACTCAGTTGATTCTTCCACCATCTATTACACTGCTTTGTTTCTGATGGGTGCTGGAATGAGAGGCTGTAGCCCCCTTGATCATCACATTGATCTTTTCTCAAAATAGTTGTACATTATTTCTCATTGTTCTACTGAAGAAAAAGAGACCAAAAAAAGTCGTAATTCATGCAGAGAGTTCTTTACCACCCAGTTTTAAAGCTTTCAGGTGCAAAGCAGCCAGACCTGCTGGTTACAAAACACCTGTCTTTGATATTTGATGCTTAATATGTTTCCGCAGTACTGCTAGTATGGAAAATATTTCATCATATCCTATATATGCTATCTGACTCGGCTACAAATACAACCAGAATGCTTTACAGAGCACTTTTGCTGCAGTATTAGCATTTCAATTTTGTAATGGAGCTAAAGAAGCAACACACAGGCGTACACATGCGCACATGCACACCCTTCCTCACCAGCTTTAGTTCTGCTCCCTGTGACTGCCTTGGCACCTTTTCATTTTCATAAACAGTAGTCCACAACTACTTGTTCATTGTTTCTACATGCAATTCTGTGTGAACTTCTCGCTCGCTCTCCTTTCCTCACCTCCCTCAAATTGCCTTCTCTACCTTACAAAATTAGATTTGTTTTAGAAAAAGTGTGGCCTTTTTTTTCTTGATCAGAACTTGCTGGACCTCATGTATATAGAATTATTTATTTGTACTTTATTTTGTTTGCATATAATAAACATGTGCAAGTCAAGAACACCTGTACCTCAGGTACTAATAATTTATACCTGTCAAGATGAGGTGTAATACAGATGAACGTGTATTGAGGCAACATTTCCAAGTTAGGCAATAGTCATCTATAATTTTTAGAAGCTTCTTTCATTACTAGCTGCATGATGTTTTAGTACTAGCAGCATGTGACACTGCATATAATTTAGACTGAAGTCCTCAAAGAAAATGCAGCTTTTCCCACCAATACAGAATAGATAAACACTGTTTTTCAGCCTGAATTGGTAGCAGACATTTTCAGTCCCCCACTTGTGTACTGTTAAAATAAGTTAACCCTTTAATATTTGAGCACATAAGTTTCTCTGGTGCAAACGTCTCCAAATAGGAAACACATCCCTTGACAGATTGTCCCTCCCTTCTCCTTTCTCTCCCACATTTGGTTGTCCCTAAATAGGTTGTAGCCATTAATTTTAATATTCCAATCAATCAGATCTTCCCAGCAGGTTTCAGTAATATCAATTAGGTCAAAATATGCTCCTAAATGAGCAAATCAGCTCCTCTTGTTTATTATGCAGGATTCTAATGTTGATGTATAGGTGATCACACAATTTCTTCTCCTCACTTTCACTGCTATCTTGATTAATTCTGTTCTTTGACATCTTAATTTCATGTTGAGTGAAAGCTCATTTTCCCTCTCTTTTCAGCTTCCTTTCATGTTTCAGGGCAGCACCTCATTAATGCTTTGTCCTTCAAAAGAAATGAGGCAAAAGGATGGGATCTGTGTTTCCCAGCTGTCTCTCTGAGCTGCAGTGTTCCCCAATACTTCTCCTCGAGTCATTATTCCTCCGCAGAAGATGGCCAGTTATATCTTCGGAGCTGCAGGGTAGGAGCCTGCAAATGGACAGTAGCGCTAGAGGAATTGGCCAGCAGTAAATTGCTTCCCTCGGCAACTCATTTGTGTGTTCCTGCAATGGTAATATGGCTGGGTTTCTGCTGAGGGCTTTCAATCAGATCTGAAGCAAAAGCATCAGTCTGTGTCAAGGTGAAGTTTGGTCTGCCCCAGGGCATGGCCTGGAAAGGGAGCTCTGCTCTATATATGTATTTATCACTGTTCCCAGTGAAGCAGGGGGAGCTTGTGGAGAGCTGCACCTACTCAGTAGCCATGTACAGGTAGAATAAAGATTCCCTTGTCTGGCAAAGCCTCTCTGAAAACCAATTCCTGTCTGTTTTGGGAGTATAGTGATTTTTACTGACATGCTACCCCATGGGAGCAACTAATCTCAAAAAAGCATTTGGAAAAATAGGAAGGGCCACAGCAAATCCCCTTCTGCAGCCTGAAGTACAGAAGAAATCCCCTGAGATCAGACTGTGATGCCCTCAGTACAGCTAGCCCTGGAAATTCCTCTCAGAATACCACAGTCCACAGCATCACACATTACAGGCTGAACATTTTAGTAACTTAGCCTCCTTCCATCAATTTTTAGGGAAACTTTAATGACATGCTTAGTTAAAATGGAGATTGTCCCTTTTAATTTAAAGCCAAGATGCAAACTTGCTCTTTTGTCTGTAAGTATGTATTTAAAACAAGTTCAACAACTGCTTTTAGCTATCCCAAATTCACGGCAAGTGATGTCTGGAGAAAGACGAGAATGGGCATTACAGGTTTAACACCAGGGTGCCTGGTCTGTTTCTGACTGAGGTGCCTGGAAGAGGGCAGTTCAAAGTTTGGTACCCTAATTGCAACCTGGCCAATGCAATGCGTTTGCCCAGTGGTTATGATAACGATAGCATGCACGCTTTGAAACAAAGGACTTGAGGACGTGCACTCTAAGACTCCCTCCCACCACTGCCCTTGTTATGTGCACGGTATTTTACACGTGACAAATATAACTTCTATTTAGCTTCTATGTATCTGACACCATGGATTATGGTGGGGAAAGCTGGCATACTGCGAGAGCTGGAATGGTCCTGTGCTGCAGGATCCTCCGGTTGGAGAACAATACCCAATGCAGCTAACTCCTTTTCTCCAAAGGAGGACACAACAACTTCACAGTAACCACCAGGGAAATTATGTATGAGTAGATTACGGTGGAAAACGGAAAGGCCAGGAAAGCCACCAGACACCGAGGGAGGGGACTCACAATTTCACGAACCTGCTGAACGCTGTTCTGCAGGCCATATTCAGGCTGCATAGGATGAACCTGCCCTCATTTGCTGTCTGTCATCCTGCACAAGAGGCAAGAGAAATTTGTCCTTCTGTGCCCCTGGCTCCAGAATCCTTCCGCACAAGCTCCAGCCCTGTGAAAACCCAGCTGAGAGTAAGTTTCCCCAACGGAAGGCCTGAACATTCAGGCCCTTTACCTCTGCTTTGTTCAATCTTTGGTGAAAACACAGTAATTCTTGCAAGTTTTAGTTCAGTATTAATTTTACCCACAGGGAGCAGGATCTCAGCAGAAATAAGCAGGGCTATTTCAAGCTAAAGTGATAGTCCATGACAAGCCATGTGATGGAATCAGCACTTAAGATTTAAGTCACGAATCATTACAGAAATATGCTAGAAGTCTGATGTTACCTCCTATCCAGGGTGTTAATCACCATCAAGTTTCTGCAGTCATATTAAAATACATTAAAACAAATCAGTAGCGTTATTACAAATTAAAATAAAAAATATTCAGGGTTCTAAAGTGTGTCTGTTTATACCACCCTGACTGTGTGACAATTACTGGGTAAGTGTTGTCCCCAGTGAGGGGAAGGAACAGATGGCAGCCTGCTAAAAAGCACATACTGTATATCAATTTATTAATTACTAAATGCAATCTGCTAGACGTTCATCACAAGATACTTTAGCTATTAAATTTCAGAGGGATTAGAAATTCAAAACAAATTTTTTTAATAATCATTAACTTAGCTATACGTATTGCAAGCATGTTATTTCCTTAGCTTAAAAGCCTGAAATGATCGGCTGCCATCTGTCTAACTACCATTACATCTTTTTTAATACCAAAAGTGCATTTTGCTTAGGTACACAGATAAATGCTGAACAAAAAGAATAAAAAATTAATGCTATAGGCATAGTAGAACACTCAGAAATTGTACCCTCTTTGGTTGGTTACTACAGTGCAGAACCTGCCTCTTCTAGGACACTGATTTGTCTCTGAGAAGCTGGCTTGAAAAGTCATTACCATTTGTCAGCTCTTTGATGGTGCACGTAACACATGCTGATGGTTTTCAACACAGCCTTGCAAAGGCGTAACTATACCACAAAGCCAACATCACAGCTGCCATTTGTTGGCAGTATGAAATAGAGAAAGTAAAGACTATCTGGACGAGAGGAAAAAAGGCCTTTGCTTGGAGGGACACGGGAAGAATGGCTCAGAAGTGCCTGTTTAGCAAAGAAGGGACCTGGGAGCTCAGAAGAAATAAGGTTCTCCTTCCAAAATTATTGCACTAAGCCTGGATGCCAGACTGAAAGTACTACCAAAAAAAGCCTTACGAATAAGGACTACTGCCAGATGAAAGCAAATTATCTTTGACACCAATACCTTTGACAAAAAAAAAAGGAACTAGCTTTGTCTTCAAGAAGCTTTCCTTTAAGAAGCAGTGTTCCCATCTGCAGTGGGCCAACATTTCTTCCAGTAATGTAGCATGTGACTGTAAATTTGAGCAGAATTTAGACCAATGGCTCCAATTGCTCTTTCAGTTGTCTCACTACTAGACAGGCAATGTAGTGCTAGGATCTTTTTTAGAATATTGACAAGGACAATGGTTTTAACACAAGACTGAGGTCTTCTGAATATTGAATCTGCTTGAGCTAAATGACAGGACTTCTACCTCACTAAGAGTCCCGAGTGCCAACCCTTTGTATAGTGAGAGGGCAAGAAGATCACTAAGTTGACTGCTTCTTTTTAGACGTTCTTGGCTAGCATCGAGTTGTAAACTTGAGCAAAAAAACTATTTGCACACAGAAAGGACCTTGAAGAAAAAATTGTAAAAGCTCATGCTTAGTCACATTCATATAAACCTACCAAAGTTAATCTTCCCAAGGCTACATTATGGGTGAACACAGTTCTTTTTAAAGGGAGAACATGGCAGATTCCATCAGAAATAAAAATTTTAAATTCTTGTTAGAAAAAAGAAAATGTTCCATGCAAGCTAGCAATCTACGTTCTTTATGTACGCATGACAGCCTACCAATCATTTTTCATGCCCTGATCTACCAGTTGCGGAGCTACATACAGCAGGTCAAATAGTGTTGCTGTTTACAGCTGGCAGATGAACATGAATCTAAACCTGTAACTTCTCTTTCTCCCTCAAACTCTCACAGCCACCATTTAAACAAAGTGCATCAGGTGCCGGTTTTATGACTGTATTCTTCAGAACAGGGAAATTGCAGAATGATTCATGTGAGATTACAGAGAGAAGCCTATATCTTAAATGCAAATCTAAAGCATCCCACCATCTTCAGCTGTGACCTCAACTACGAAACTTTTTTAGGTCTGAGTCCCCACTCTCTGACATTGCTTTCTGTAGAGGTGAACCATAATGGTAGAGTAATGAGGTTGTTGAAATATCTCTAATTTCTGAATTAACAATCCATACTCTTCTAAGAAGTGGCTTCAGGATACCCGTTGCCACAAGTGATCAACAGCTTGGTTTCATAAGTGTAATTTTTATTACTCTAATTGAAGGTTCAGACTTCTGAAATGAGCAAAATGAGTAATTTTATTAGAACTCTTTATTAATACTTTGCTGTCAGAGCATAGAAAATGGAAATCGCTTATCCAGAATGTCAGAGGGCAACGAGACAATTGTGTCACCCTTAAAAATTATACTCCTTCATCTCATTCAGGCGTACTGAAAAAATTCTCCCACTTTTAATTCTTTTCTTAAACTCTACTGTCTTTGCAACAGTAAATATGGTTTGGGGGAAAACCTGGATCAGTAATTGCACAGTCTTTAGCATTTTTGTGGCACATGACAACTTCTAAGGCAAGACATTGTCTGAAATGGTCTTTGAGGAAGAGGACTTTTGTGGGTTTTTTAATCAGTTCTAAACCTACTTTTTTTTTTGACATAAAAATGACTGCATTTAACATCATACAGTTTGGGAGTAGGAGGAAAAATCTGCATCAAGTCAAGTTTCAGAATCATTAATGAGCTCGTTCTGTGTCTGGAAAATGAAAGAGAACAGTGTGAACCACTAGCACAAATCTCTGCTGCACATGAGGCAAGCAGCTAATTTCAGCAGTGGAGACTGTCAGACGCCTTCCCAGTACTTTCCTTCACAGTTAAAAATCTACCAGCAAACAGGACCTGCACGGCAATTCCAATGCTCCCTGAATATGTACAAGCAGCTGCACTCGTCTGTTCCATGCGTGCAAGCATCACTGGTGCATACACAATTACACTAATTGTGTGTTTAAGAAACATAGCAAACACTGATTCTGTGATTAACATTTGGAAATGTAAATCCTAGGAAGAAAACAGAAATCTCTAAGCTAGCATGTTTGCTTGCTTGCTTGTTCTCTCTCACTCAGCCTTGCATTTTTCCACTTCCATTGCCGCTTCCTTGTACTTGCAAGCAGCAGCTGTACCTAACCCACAGGGCACAGGAGTTCCTCATGCAACTTGGCGCCCATTTGTGCACCCTTAGCCGAAAGTATGGCATCGAACTGTCAGGCCTGGGTGATGATTACATCTCAGCATGTCCTGGCTTCCTCCGGAAGAAAATGGGGAAAGCTGGTCCAGAAAGAAGATGTGCTGTGCTCCAGTCGGTCCCATAGCTGGAACAGCCAAGAAGCAGGACTGTGGTGTGCACCAGGGAGCACCCCTACCCTGCAGGTCACCCTCTGCCTGGGTTCCTGCCCTTTCACCTTGTCTGGATCCCTAAGTATGCACCTCCATCCTCATATATAGGTTCAGCATTCTTTTGGAAGTTTGGTTTTAATTCTAAATTCCCTTAACTTGTAACATGTGTTTGATGTTTTTAATGTCTCCTTGTAACACTTTTACAGTTCCTCGAATTATAGAACTAAAACAATTCCAGATACAAAAATATTGTGAGTACAAAAATACTCTTGAGTTTTTGGCCAGAACAGCATTCAATAATCAAAGCAACTGTTGATTCTGTCCTTTCCTGAAGGACAATTCCTGTCCAGTTCCTGAAGTATTGTTTTCAGACACAGAAAATGTCTCGACATGCTGAAGACTAGCCAGCTGTACTGCAGAGGAGTTACCCAACACCCCCTTTAGTGAGGAAGGTGGACAGGGACAGCCCTAACTCAGTGTGTCACAAATAGCCTAGATGTATCCTAAAAAAGAAAAAAGTGCCAAGCAGGATTTTCAGTTTCTGGTTGTTTAAAATACTTTTTCTGTCTAAAATTAATAACTAAACCAAACTGCTTTCATACTGAACAGAAGCAGGAACACTTCAGATGGCTCAAAGGCACTTGGAAGAAAGCCAAATAAATGAAGGGCTAATGTCATAAAACTGCTGGAGGAGGTAGTGGGTACGTTGTCCCTTCTTTATTCAATACCCAGGCAGTGCAGTTACTCACCTGGGGCCAAGGGACCCAGATTCAATTCTTTCTGCCTGAAGTGAATTGAACCTACATATTCCATCTCCCAAGACAATGCACTAACCACCGCTAGAAGGTAGCATGGAGGGACCATCAAATCTCCTCAGCCGATGCCAATCTACTTTGCATAAATAATTAAAATTCCCTGTCACACTGAGTCCCAGCTAACAAACCCTTTCTATAGCACGCATCCTCCCAACCTCCAGGCTGTCACCTTCCTCCCGCTCCATTTGTCCGAGGCTCAATGAATATTTCAATTGAGAACAAAAACAACAGCAGCGACCAAGGGCAACCCATTTTGGTCCTCTCTTACCAAGAGACGGTGGACCTGGTTAAGCTTCCTGCCCCAAATCAAGCAATGAGTATATTTGAACTTGAAACTTTCACCTCTTTAGTGAGCAACCTAACCAAGAAAACGCAGCACTTTCTGTCCTACTTCTCTCCAAACTGTTCATAAAATTACCCAAAGAATCCCCACATCTGTCAGTCAGCTGACAGTCTCTTCCAGACCAACACAATAATATTTACAAGGGACTTTAACAGGGATTTTTGTATCCGATTGGGAAATACTGAAAAAAAAATTGGCACGCGCATTCAAACATTTCTAAAGCTGTTCCGAAAATAAAAGTCAGACGTGGACTAAATTACTGTCATCTGTCTCCTGTAAGAAGTGCACAGCAGTACCGAGGCAAGCAGCTCTCGTCTCGCAGGGAGCAGCTGTAGTGGAACAACAGGCTGGGTAATGAAGGGGGAAGCAGAAGCAAACAGAGCTTCTGAAGAAAAAGCGTGATGCAGTCTCAGGAAGAAGAGCTTCAGAAAAAAGTCACCACTGAAGGTAACAAGAGGCAGTGTTTGAGCAGCAAATTGTTCTGTCAGACACTGCTCCCAAAGGTAACAAAGGTGAGAATGGCCCTGTGCTAGCCGCAGCCCAGGAATTTAGATAGGATTTTACTAAAGGGAAGGGAAATGCCTTCCCTTCACTCAATACATGAAAAAAGAGGGAGCTAGGTCCTGATTTTTAGGAAGTTAACTGTTGTGTTTAGCCACACAGTGATGCCATTGACCGTTTTCCACAAAAGTACATTTTCATGTTGCTGTACAAGATTTCTGATATTTCAAACTTCAGTCCCATCAGTATGAACTGCAACACTTTCTTAATACAAGCAAAGCCTAAAAGCAAATAGGCTTTTCCTGTGTCTGTATATACCTATATCTCACATTTTTCATTCTATAGATATTTTTGCTAGCAGTATCAAAGATAGAACTAAGATAAAATTGAATTGTGCTTTTTTCAATCCTTGGAAGCAGCTTAAGGTGTGTTCAAAGATAGGGACACTTCTATTAGTACCAGCTGTGCTACATTCCCTCTTTCAATATACAGCTTCGAACAGAAACACGTAGAATATTTGGTAAAAACAGATATCATACTGTAATCGTTTTATATTTTAGGCAACATGTTTGACCAAGGATAAAGTAATAATTAGACATTGTAGACACTATGGAAATGAATGCAAGAATGCAAGAAAAAAAAAAGCTAAGAAATTTATTGTGAATGGACATTTCCAGGAGCAAAATACAGGTGAAACAGGGATCTAAATTTTATACTGTATTGCTGGCAACAAATGAAAAATTATATAGGTCTAATATGAAAGAAGAACATTGGATAAATGCAGACTACAACCTGCTCCTATACAAACATTGATCTGAGATGGTCAGGTAACACTACAACGTTAAAGCTTATTTTTAATTTAACATAACTTTTCCTTAATTCATATGGTATACAGCAACCACGTACACAAACCCAACACACATGCAGTAAATAAGAAAGATCAAAAGCAAGTGTAACTAAGGTTTGGTACTCACCTCCTTCTCCTGACCCAGAGCCATTATCTGAAAAAGAAACAGAGGGGGAGAAAAAAAAGAAAGCAAATGAAAATATTGCTCCAGGTGCAGCTGTTCAGGAGCTAGTTACAGTAAAACATTAACACAGGTGTTACATTTCATGAGCCAGGTGTAAAAACAAACATCCCACATAAAGTCTGGCATCCTTTAATACAGTTTGTTTGTGCTCACTGTGCCTGTCTATCTTCCCTGTCAAGACATTTTTACTCAAGGACCAGCATCATTCAGTACTGAAAACTAAATTGCTTTTTTAGCCTTTTTTTAACTGTTAGAGATGTAAATTTGTTAAACCAGATGAAGACTACAGAGTCTGATTTTTGGAATATTTTTTTTTTTACCCTCTGGCCCTGGGAGTGGTACATGAAGGAGTAATATATAAATCACCCAACTGCAGAATTACCTCCAGAAGACAACTGGTCCTCAAAGTAAAGTTGGCTTAAGTCATCTAACTACAAATTAGCTCTTCTCAGCTGAGTCAATCACTTCATATAAGGATGCTCTAATGGCATAGCTATTTCATTGACATTAGACTGACTGGATTAGCATCTGATGATTGACAGCTTGCATCTGCATCCCCTTTATATTAGCAGTTCAAGCGCCAGCAGGACTTGAGCTTCCTCACTACCCCAGGCAAACTGACTCCATCTGAGAGCAGGCTAGGGATTTTGTACGGGGATGTGTGTCCCGCCAGGCAGTGCTCCGCACAGCGTCCTCAGCTAGCACGGCGGTATAGAGAAGCCCTTAAACACAGCTCTGAGTCACAAACCTCCCTCAGTCTTTCTTGCTCAGAGGAGGTGGAGAGGAGAGGATGGGGTGGCAATTACTGTCAATGAATTGCTCCCCATCCCCGTTAGCTCAGCTTCTCTGGAAGATGAGGAGAGGAACAGAGCATACACTCTGCTCATCCCACACCTCTCCTTTCATGCCTGCTTTGGTGACAGAGAAGGCAGCTGAATTTATTTCCACAAATCTGAAAGAAGAAGGAGACCAGACAGAGAGAGAAGCAGGGCTCTTACTTCCACGCATGAGCTCACGGTCTGCATCAGAGTTAAAACCAAATCCTCAGTTTGCTCAGTTCCCTTCCCTCCTTTTCTTTAAGCAGCTGTATTTCTAAGAATAATTCCCTCTAGTGCGTGGATGAAAGTGTGAAATTCCACATTACTGGGTCATTTCACACATTAAAAATAATCTGTCACGTGGAGCATCAGGAATAGAGACTTTTTTTTCCTCAGCCCAAATTTTCCTTTCTTTTCTCTTACACCACTATTCCATGTCTAATAGACTGAGCTTATTACTTTACAGAAATGAACGCAAAAACAGAAGGGCTCCTGTTCCATCGATAGCAACCCACTTTACTGACAAAGCAAACAATCCCATATCAAATGTCACTGTTGAGTCACTGAGAAATATGCCTTCTGATGCAGCATTGCTTCATTAAGAAATTCAAAGGAGTATAATTTACTTGTGCGAGATAAGTATGTTATTTGTACCGGCGAAATGGTGTCATAAGCTGTTTTGGAGGACAGAAGGCTGACGTACAAATATGTGAACAAGTTCAACATGTAATTCATATAAAAACACCAAAGGCTAATTAGCGTCTCAAAGAAACTTGACTTGTTCCATGTTTTTATTTCCAACTCTGACTGTCCGACTGCTTTCCCCTGCGCATTCAGCCCCAAGGTGAGAAATGCCGCTTGGCTCCAGCACAAGGGGCTCCCATCATACCACAAGACGGGTCTGCTGTACGACAGGGGAGCTACCATCATACAGACAGCAGGAGCTGCAACAGGAGAGCCGTGTGAATAACAGAGGTGGTGCTCAGACCACCCGTCGTATCTATAGATCGTTGGGTTGACACACATGAAGTCCACAGGCAATGGTCTCTACTTGGCAGAACATCATAGTAACAGGATGGATCCATTCTCGCTTCTCTGGGCTTTCAGATCTCAAGAAACCATAAAAAAAGATTGTCATCCTCTGTAACACTTTGCATCGTTTTCAACTTTTCACTGGGAGCTGGTGCCTCCCCTCAGAGCCTGGGGCCTGTGCTAGGACTCTTGTCTCCAGGGTAACAGTGCTAAACTAAGCCGGTGTTCCTACATTTTTCTGAGCCTTGGCTCAATTTTCCGAAGCAGCTGCTGGGTAAAAAAGTAGCATTTTTTTTTTCAAGCTTACTTGGACAAGCAGCCCTGCTCTTTTCAGGCCCTTAACCAATTCAGGATTTCCAAAAGTGGTCTCCATGCACCAAGACCTGGCAAGAAAGATGCTCAAACAAGTGAGGAATCTGTACAGAACTAGCATCCCCCCCAGCCACAGATCAGTAATTAGAGATGGAGTGACTGACTTCTCTCTTTACTTAAGCCACTCTTCTCCAAATAGGCTTGTAAAAATATGATTATACACAAATGTACAGGCTTCTGTTGCGAGTTGCTTTTATCCGTGAAGAAGCACTTGGATCAGACACAGCATCTGAACGCTGTAAGCAGTAGGCTGCAGTCAGAATCCCTTTTTTTTTTTACGGTTCTCTCTGAACAGGAGCCAGTTCTGTACCGTGGGTCTCCTTTGGTGCAGAGGCAGCAGGTACACTCTCCAAACCCAAAAGAGCCTACAGCCTCTCTCATTCAGGAGGGATGGCTTTTAACTCAAACTAGCATGAAAATGGAACCCATCTCTTCCCTATTCAGGGCAACAGCTCCAAACTGCTAAGTACAAACAGGAAGGTAAACAGTCCACTGACAAATCTTAAGCAAGCAGACCCTTCCACTCGATCCACACGGGGCAGGCAGGTGATCCAGCAGGCACCTCCAGAGAAAGCCTATCAGATCCTGCTTACAGAGAAACAGGCAAAGAAATTCCAAAACGTTGAACCTTTGTTGATCTACTTAAGAAACAGGTCAGCAACTATTTAGTCATGGGCAGAACAGAACACAACACCTCTTGACACACTGGAAGTAAAACAGTATACCATTCTCCAGAAAATTAAGCAAAAAAACCAATGTATTTGCAGAATTTAGGTATTGCAAGTCTTAGCTGATAGCTGAGAAGGGATTTCCAGTATCTGAACTTTGGCACCCAAGAATTATTTTACTTTATTCTTTATACCCAAGTCCTGGATTTTTCCCTAAAGCTTTTGGGATGCACCTGGGGTGATTTCAGTACAAAGACAGTATGTGCCACTTCTTTGCATTAAGCAGAAATCGGTCTTCCCACACCAGCACTCCAGAAACTTCACTGAGCAAGTGCTGGATAACATCGGCTCTTTTATTCAATTATCTTCAGTTGCTCATCATATGAAACAGAACTGGAAGACAGATAGGGCAGCTGCTACCTCCAGTCATAGATCCCTGTTAGCTAACTATATTCTGCCTGGATTTCCCAGTTTATACAGCTAGCAAAGCAGCCCTCTCCATGGTGTGACAGGGCAAGCTTTCTGCAGTTTAACCCTGGGTACACAAGAGTGCCTCTAAAGACTGAATAAAATTATCAAGATCTTGCTACCAAAGAACACCTTCCTGATGCACAGTTGGCACTAGACATGGCAATCAGAGCAGTATTGCATTGCTCAGTGAGAGCTTTGCACTTTCCCTCTTTCCTCAGCACAGCGCAATTCTCCATCAGCTCCTGCAGCAGCAGCAACAACCCCAAAATCTCCCAACAGCAGTGCAACGGCCAGTGTTTTGGAAGAGATCCGAAATCAGCACAGCCCACTGCAAGCCACCAACCAAAGACCAAAGCAAGCTTCCACTTCCCATGCTGGGTTCACATCGCCACCCTCCAGCAGCAGGGCTGCCTGCTAGCAATTACCCTTAATTTCCATATGCCAGCAGGAGCTTTTGGGGATGAAGGCTGACAAGCCTAATTGCCAGCAGCTGCAAGGCCTCCAGCTGCTGGAGACAGGCTTTTAACCTCTGCCTCGCCAGGCTGGCTGTAAGGAATATCTGTTTGCCTTGACATCTTCAGGGGAAAGGCATTTGCTAGCACATCATCCTGGTAGCCATTTTCTGCTTAGTTATGCCACACAAAAAAAAAAAAGTAGAAGATATTAAATCCTGGCACGTGTTGATGAAATATGTCTGGCTAAGCCTATTTCTTTGCTCCTAAAACATTTCGTAATGACAGAAGGGCAATGCTGTGCTGTGGCAAACCCTCCTTGCAGGTTGGACAGGAAAGCTCCTGTACTTCACTGAATCTGGGAGTAAGGGACTCAGTCAGCTCTCAGAATCAACGAGGGTTTTTATAGCAGGTTTTTGGCTTTGTTAGGGCTTTCTTGCAGGAGCATTAAGAGTTATTTTCACACTTTCTTAATCTGGAAGTTAGTTGCCCAGAATTTCTTCCTTAACTCCCTCAAAAGGATTAAATTGAGCTTATTATATTTCTTTTCAGGACAATGTGTGCATCTAATTATGCTTCACTGTAAGCCTCCCACACAAAAAAAACATTTACTGTAAAAACCTGTGCATTTAAATTCAGGGTAAGAGTTTGATTACTTCAGACTGAAGAACACTAAGTTAAAGCCACACTTAAGACAATCATTGCTTAAATCTAACAGAGCTATAGTTCTGCTAATAGCTTTTTTTTTAAACTTTAGAAATCCCAGTAGAAAAAGCAATTGACTGTGCCTTCCAAATATATGTAATACACTCAGAATCTATAAGCACAATATATCAAGTACTCCACCGTTCTGTGGTTTCATTTTCATGTGCATGTAACACAAATCTGACAGCAGTCAAAATCCTGGTTCTGTGTGCAGGCCAACAGAAGCACACATTCTTAGAAATGAATCATAAAGTATATTTCTTATTTACTAAATTAGTTTATTTTATTTAAGCTAATAAAAGATAGTAAATTCACCAACAAAAGGAGGCAGAAGACAGCAAAGGACTTGGCGACACTCCTCAATGTTCTGAGCACCCTGACCGCCCTCTCTCCCTGGTCTCTTAAATCTGTTTAGCATGCCAGTTCAGGATAACCTCCAGTAGAGGATAGCATAACATGAATGAATTTCAGTGTAATGTCACCCTTTATGAACTGATCAAGGTTTCAGGTCAGCAGCAAGACCGCTGATGCTGTGAGCTTGGCAGGAGTCGTAGTGTAGGTATTGTCATCTCCCCCTGCCCTGCTGGATGGCCCCATCTCTGTATTCGGTTGTGGGCTGAACTGCAAACAGGGAACTGATAAGGGTGAGAAATAAAAAACAAAAGGAAAAGGCTCGGACAGTTCATAACATAATCCCACAGAGCAAGGAGGAGAAGCTGTGGAAGATGGGAATTACTACCAGCAAGGACTTTGCTTCGCAGCCCTGTGCATCTCCACCTGGTCACAGACAGGGTGGTTGCTTCTTTATGGATGCAAAATGCTGGTTAGCTGCAGGTGAAAACTGTGTATAGTTTGTTTTGACCCATCATTTTTCAAAGGCATTTTAAGGTATTATGCAAAGAGAACACTAAAGCTGCATGTCACTCATTTCCCTAGTTTCTCTGTATTTTGCAACATTGGGCTACATACATTGGCTGAAACCCACAGACCTTCGTCATCTACACCTTGTGCCAGGGGTAACTAGCCATAGAAATGCCTTTGTAAATCCAGATATTTAAGAAAAAAACAATGTCCCTTCACTGAAAAATGGCCTTTGACAATGTTGAGACCTGTACGTGCAGTCCTGAAAACTTCAGCCATACATTCTCTTATCTTTCTCTAAAACACCGTTATTAATGTCAAAACTTGCATTTTGTTCATTCCTAAAGCAACTGTGACTGACTCTTTGTTTTTAATGTTGCTTATTTTAGGATCTTGCAACTCTGACAGCAGTCGGACAAGGGAAATAAATATATTAATATGCTGTTAAATCACCCATGACTGTAAAAATTTAATCAAAATGTTAACTGCCAAGAAACGGGTCTGACTAAATCACTCAGTGTTGCCTGTTCCAGTGCCGTGGCTTCAGAAGGTATCAATCCCTAGCAAATGGGAAGTATTTAATTCTTGTATGCGATTCAGAAGTCTGATGTACTTTAAATATTAAAGAGTTGTTACAACACTATGGGAAAATTTCATCTTATTGTCTCGGGTGTGTCCTGCCAGGATAAAGCTTTGCTTTGAAAAACCAAAACTCTAATAGGAAGCCATCGAACCTATGCTTAGCTCCCAATGACATCCCAGAACCAAGCGTTTTCATAGCAAAATCAGAAGCACTCAGTGAAAATGAATGGGGGCCTGTAAAGAGTTTTTTAATTTCGGCATTTGATTCTCTACGTATATGTGCTACAGATCAAGAGTACAAATATATTGACTTCTTGATGACCATGGCGTGGACATGTTTCAGATGATGGCTTTTATCATCCAGTATTTTCACATCAGCCAGAGCTCGTCAGATACTCGGGGTCACAGGTACTGTTCTGGTAGAAACCCACTGCAGCGCTTTAAATTGTGCCAGTGTAAATGCAGCCTGAATCGCATCCTCAGTTCTGGAAATGTGTTCTTAGTACTTTCTGGTCAATTGTGTCTCAGCACGTCTTGATCTGTTACACTAAGTGCTAAAGATTATGCTGCGTTTCCGGGATTTTATGTAGGACTTAAGGAAAAGGAGAGGCAGGTTCAAAAAAAATCCCAGATGTCGTGGTTTAACCTGGCAGCCAGCAGCTCTATCCCAGCCACAACCAGGGCACCAGACTAGCTGAGTAACATAGTAATTAGCTGCCAGCAACTTGAGGCTGAGAAGAATCGATTTTTCATTTCAAAATGTCTTTTTCTTAGTAAGGTAGCATACATAAAAATAATCACTTTTTTTGATCTTCCCAAAACGTTATCCTCGTATTTTGTTTTAGTGAGGGAACGAAACTTTCATGTTGTGAGTCCGTTTCTTAAAGTGAAGTTAAAAAAAAATATTTACTTATGCATCCTGGGTTCAAACCTTCATACTTCTTGGGTGTTGTTATTGGACTATGTGATTGCTCCAAAACTGTAACGCTTTTTTTTTTCCTATTTCTGCAG
>Ga0181612_124760_pt1 | contig 25223 bp, 14 predicted proteins | sample HoacroProtozoa21_FD_119630 | JGI IMG/M metagenome (GOLD analysis project Ga0181612, IMG submission 119630) | Hoatzin crop microbial communities from Cojedes, Venezuel. Combined Assembly of Gp0051906, Gp0051904, Gp0051908
GGTGTCTCTGTTGTGTGTTTGTGTTTTTTGTTGGTGGTTTTTTTTTTTTTTTGGGGGGGGGGGGGGGGGGGGGAGGGGAGAAGGAAGTTTATGTTAAGAAACTGGTCATATTCTCGATTTTCAAGAGATACACAAACTGTTTTGGGTGGGGGTTTTTTGCTGGTTTTTGGGTGGTTTTTTTTTTAAACACCCATATACCACCATATTGTTCTTGCTGAATTTAGGATATTTGTGTAGATGAAGCACAGACCCAGAGAACATCTTTGCTTACAGTCTTGGCTTAATTTCTCCTGCTTTCAGAATGTTGACTACTTTTACACTGTCATCCCGCCCTGCCCTGCCCCCCCCCCAATCCATTCTGAATTTCCTAAACAAAGCCCCACAAGTCAACTTGTTTCTTAGACTATGATTACTTATTCAATAAAAAAATGCATTGGCAATTGCTTTATATGTTGTAAAGGGGCCAGATAAAGCATTGTTCACACATTCAAAATAAATCTGAATACAGCAGGACAGTTTAAGATGAGATTATTTCAAATCACTAGATTTACAATTTGTTCAAACTAGGTAGAAGACTTGAGGCTGATTTAAAGTATCTTAATGCTTAAGTTCGTTAACAATAGTGACAACTTTATATAAAAAGTTTTAAAACACTGATTTAAGTAGTCAGTAATTCTGTTTATTGGACCAAAGGCCATTTGCTAGGCTATTGAAGGTAATACTTAAAAAGACTAGGCTGTTACATGTTGACTACACTGGAAACCATAAACTCATGAGCAAAAGAGATACAACTGAGGGTAGATGGCTACTAGAAAGTTTAAAAGATTGTTCTGGAAAACTTACTTTGCCTGAGTAACTGACAGTTTCTTTACAAGAACTGAAGTTGTTGATGCACAGTTGCCATACATCAATGGCTTTACTGAACATATTGTTCTTTTTTCTATATAGTTTAATTCTGCAAGAGAACGTACGTATTTTGTACTTCAGCTTTGCAGTCAGAGACAAAATAACAACTTTGGTAAAGTTTTCCTGCTGACAAGTATTAGGACAGAAGGCCTTTTTATAGGGGTATTTAATTCCTTGAAATAGTGAAATTTCAGATGAGAGATGAACTCATCAAATTTGCATTTCTGATACTTATGTCCTTCTTTCTTTTGAAGGTAATGAAAACTGCAGGAAATCTGTCAAGGACTGAATTTCTAGGGTCGTGAGACATCACCAGAAAGCAGCACGCAATGTCAACTGCAGGAGTTGCTGCTCAGGAGATGAGAGTCCCATTAAAAACTGGATTTCTTCACACAAGTCAGGGCATGGGGACTCTGAAAACCTGCTGGGGTAGCCACAGTGGATTTGAAAAGTGAGTGAGGCTAAAATTTTATTTATTGCATCTACAAGTATAGGAGATGAGCATTAAGAATACTTGTACCAGTACCGACCTATGGTTTATTTACAGTGAAGGCTTTTCTTGTTTTTTAGTACTTTCTTTAATGTGGATCCTATAGCAGTGGCATATAATTTGAGTCCATCAACAGAGCAACATTTAACATCCATTGGTAAGTATAAAGACTAACACATATGTATTTAGGTAGTGTAAAGGATTTGTCTTAGAAAAAAATCCCTAAGTCTTTACCAAGATGCTGAATACTTTCTCATTCTGGGTATAAGGCTGCCCTCTGGTGACAGAATGCAAACATTTCAAGAAAATACTACTATTCAAGCCCAAACAAAAAAAAAAGCTCCAAAACATGAATGATCAAATTAAAACAGACAAACCAACCTTGTATAAGCTCCTTACACTTAGGGTAGTAAAATAGCACTTGTTCTGTCATAGTCTTCTGCTGGGATCCATGTAGATGTAGCTCTGTTCTGTTGCTTATGCTCAGGGTCTCTTGAACTACCTCATTTAACTGGAGCATTGGCCTAAAACAGTAAGGTAATCAGCTGCTCTTTTAACTAAATGCATAAATCCTCAACCAGAAAAGATCTATAATAGCTAAGTTTTGCTACTGGAGTCACTAAGCAGATATTACTAATTGTTGCATTAGAAGGAATTAAATAGTTAAATACACAGTGGCAGTCACACACTACAGTGTTACTTAGATAAATGTTTCTAAGACTTCCTCACCTTTGTAGGGCACTCTTCCAACCATGCTTCCATGAATGACCACAGCTTTGCTGAAAGTTGCATCCAAGTCCCATCTCAGAAATCAAGTGCACCTCCTCTAAGTCCCAAAAACGAACAGCCAGTTTCAAGATACAAAGACCATCTCATTCCTGGCTTTAGTAAACTGTCGTTAACCATGGGCTGTGTTTCTGAAGAGACACCTCCTCACATGCCCATAAGAAATGGGACAATTCAATTTCTGGCTGCATCTTCCAGTGACCGTAGCTCCAGGCCACTACCCCCTCTGCCTGTTTCTGAAGACCTTATTCCAGATGAGGTTGACAAAGAGGTGGAATTCCTGACTAGTTCAGATACTGATTTTTTGTTAGAAGATTTTGAACTTCCTCCTTTTAAATCCAGTGCTCCAAGCCGGCGGAGCTTTAGGGGCTGTGGACAGATCAACTATGCATACTTTGATACTCCAACAGGACCAAAACCAGAAGATACCAACCCTACACCAAGCGTAAATGGATACATATCCAGTATTTATCCTCCTCCACAGCAGCTGCATCGACGTTTGCGAAGGTCCCATTCCGGGCCAGCTGGATCTCTTAATAAACCAGTAGTAAGACTGTCTGGACACTTAAACAGGTCTTCTCCAAACTCTGATGAGGATAAACCAGAGATTCCACCAAGGGTTCCCATACCTCCAAGGGCTCTCAAACCAGATTACAGAAGGTGGTCAGCAGAAGTTGCTTCTAGTGCGTACAGTGATGAAGACAGGCCTCCAAAAGTGCCCCCAAGAGAACCTTTGTCACGCAGCAATTCCCGTACGCCAAGTCCCAAAAGCCTGCCATCATACCTCAATGGGGTTATGCCCCCCACCCAGAGTTTTGCACCTGATCCGAAATATGTCAGCAGCAAAGCTCTACAAAGACAAAATAGTGAAGGATCTTCCAACAGGGTCCCTTGCATTCTTCCGATTATTGAAAATGGTAAGAAAGCCAGTTCAACACACTACTATCTGCTGCCTGAAAGGCCTCCGTATTTGGACAAGTATGAGAAATTCTTCAGAGAAGCAGAAGAAAGTAGCTCTAACACAGAGGTTCAGTCCTGGTCTGGTGACTGCACAGCCACTTCAGCCCCAACAAAACTGGACTTAAAACCTAGAATGGACATAGCCCATCATCTGAAACGAAAACACCTGTCTTACGTGGTTTCCCCATAGCCTCTGGGACCACAGTCTCATCTCAGTTGTTCAGGATGGAGCTGAACTTTATCAAGTTACAAAGTTCTTAAGGTTCTTAGATAATGAAGTAGGACCAGTTTGTCCTCTGAGAACTGGAAAATGGACGGTAAAGTCCTCTTATGCTGCATATCTCTGATATATTTCTTAAGACTGTTTTTTGTCTTGGTATGTATAGCAAAAAACCTACAAAGATTCCATAGAAACACGTGGAGGGATAGTAGTCACAGTTGGCCAGTTACATGCTACCTAGATGAATATATTTGGTAGTCATAATGTCAAAAAAAACCCCTAGCTTTGCTTATGAGTCACTTATAAAGCTGACAACATAGCAGATAATGCAGTACAGTTTTTGTATCAGGCATTTACAAAATTTCTTTCACATAGTAACTCCGCTGAGAACAGGCTGTCCTCTTTGGCTAGGATATGCCAACCTGGTAAGAAGGTAACTGCAAGATCTGATATCCATTTCAAGCTTTGGCAAGCATATTGAAAGTGCCTTCCAAAAGGCTGGATCAATTTTACAACTTAATTTGACACTAATAGAGTGAGTTAGGTTTTGTGGATTCTTTCAGTCGCCAAACACAGTTTTTGCCATTTTTCCTAGGAGAGACTTGGACCAGCTATTGCTAAGCCTCTGCTGCTGCTCTTTTCCTGCTGGATCCTAGAAACGTGTGAAAGTGTCCTGAAAGTGGCAGAGGATATGAGCAGCTATACAGTTGCTGTTAGGTAGGCAGTAACACCTACATGCTCACCTAGAGTTTGAAATTCTGACTGTATTAAATACAGAAACATGGCACAAGCTGGTCTTGTGTTTTGGTTTCTATTCAGTATTTCAGGGGAGGAGGACGATATGAGGAAAAACATGATTCCATTTATGAACAGTGTCAGTCCCATCTCCTGCTGCTTCAGATGCTGCTTCTTGCTGTTTAATTTTTTCCTCATTGTGCCTCAGCAATCCACTAAAGTTCATCGAGGTGCCACATTTGTGCGTTAGCAGTTTCTCATGCTCATTTTGATTACATTTATCCTCTCACAGATAAGCACAAGACAAAGGGTGCTCATTAACGGAGGTACAGAAGATGAATGTGTTCCTCCTAACAGAAACAAACAAGCTGTTTACAGTTTAAACTGCTGAATGTTTGAGCTATTTTAAAGCTTATTTTTTGTTTTAGTACAAACTAAATGAAGGTGAAATACATGCTATAGAAATGCACTGATATTTCTGCATCGTGTACAGTATTGAATAAAAAAGAATTCACTTTGTATTTTGAATATTGTCGAGTTTAATAAAGTTATAAAACACTTATTTATGATACATGTTGGTTTTTGATTTATTGAATAGTATACGCAATTCTGCAGTTACTGGAAAAGTTCAAAGTGAATAATGTTAAGTGTCCAACAGATGTTGAATTCAGCTTGCATTTAATTAACATTTCTGCAGAAGTGTTCAATAACTTATATTGCAGACCAATAATTTTAATTTCTCCTTACTACCTGGTAGCATGGTATCTATAGTTTTGTGCTGGCAATAAAACATCCTGTAAGATTAGGTTACTCGACCTATCGTTACTTATAACCTTTGCTGTTTCTAGAACTACCAACAGCATATTAGGCACCATCATACGGAAAAGAGAGGGCAGTAGTATTCAGTTTCTCACTTGTTAAAAAAAACCTAAATTAAGGGTGACTGAAGAGGAGTAACTTGTATTCTGAGGATGAAAAAAGCTTGAGCATAGCATGGTAATTTGTTGGGTTTTTTGTTTGTTTTTTTTTTTTTTTTTTTAACTAAGAGGAGAAAGAAAATGCAAATCTCATCACAAAGCAGGTATATTTAACTGTAGTATGTGAGCCGTGGATAAGGTTACTGAAGATACGAAGCATCACACAACTTTGCTCTTTTAGCTGTATACGCAGGCAAATACTTGCCTTGATCTGGCAGTCTGAAGTCTTTTCTGTGAATGAACTTATTCTAGAATAAAGCAGGTTACCATGCTTGGAATTATACTTAATGGAAAAAATGTCAGATGTAGTCTTTCAGTAATGCCCAGTTACTTCACTTTTATAGCTGTGGAGATTGCTAAGCTTCATTTATGCAAGTGCTTAAAAACCTACTGCTATGCCATAACACTACTACGAACCCACAGAGATTGGCCTCCAAACCATAAACAACTTACCTAATCCTGTGCAAGGCTGTTGACTGTAACGTGGATCCTACTGAAAGCTCTTGCTTCCCCTCCACCCCCTAGATTTTTCTAAGGTCGAAAGTGTCAAATTGGTACTTGCAACCTTCCCCTTAAATCTGAGCAGCTTTAATGCTAGGACCCCAGAATAACATACCTTGTTAGTTACACTATCACTGCTGCACCAAACAGATGAACTCTGCTAAGCTGCAGCTCATTCCTTGTCAATGGTGAGAGAGCACAAACTTGGTAGTTGTCATTTCAGTAGAACTCAGTCTAAAACCAAGCAACAGCCCTGCAGACCTCCTCTAGCTTTTGCCTCTGGGACCCACTCCATTCCTGATACTTGGACCCCCCCCTTTTTAGCCTAGATTCCTGTGCTTGAACAGACTGCTCTTCTCCCCTTACCTGGAAGCTTTTGAGTTCCCAAAAGCCTCAAGTCTCAGTTCTGCCCTTAATAGCATTTATTCTCAAATTAATAGCAAAGCCACTCTTGGATGGGAAAAAGAAGAAAGCTTCCCCATCCAGATACCCCACAGAAAGCATATTCCCTGCTGTCAATGGGATTGTTTTGGCTTAAAGCATTCAGGGAAAAGCCACATGGCTGGTGTGCACACTAAGAAATGAACCCCTCTTGACAGGGAGGCCAGCCCAGGCATTCTGTATTACTGGATGCATAAGGCGTTGCAGGTGGATGAAGTAAAACCGCGATTCTAAGCGATTGCACTTACTGTCAGGTCTCAGTCACCATTACCTTTGTCATTACAGTGATGGTATGAGCTTTCTGTCCTAACTCATTGCACTTCACACCTGCTTGATGATATTGCTTAGTATTTGCACAAGGCAAGCCAAAGAGTCTTCTAAAGTGACTAACAGCTGAATGTATCTTTGGTATAACATAGGGGATTTGTTACAATTTCCCCAGCCCCGCACCCTGGCACTTAATTTTCACTTCTGTTAGCAGTGGAAGTTCCCTAGTCCATGGGATAAAACCTTTTCTGCTAATGTAGCACCAAGACATTTTTTACTTCCTCAGAATAAGATCTAATTCTGAGTTCAAATTATTTTCATATTTATAGTGCTGAAAAGCTTAAAAACCTTAAAAACCGTGTGGTTTTGAATGGTCTTGCCTAACCTTTTCTGAAATTCCCAAAAAGCGTAAGACTTAACCTAACCTCCATTCTAGTTTTTCTCCTAGGAATAAAAGAGACTTGCATACACACCTTTCCTGAAAGTATTGGTATTGTCTACTCAGTCCTGAGTATTAAAAAAAATATGTATTACTCTGTAGCGATGCTATCTTTCCTACCATGTGTCAGCTGAGTAACAGCAGTGTTAAGTCTCATTCTAGAAGTTAAATGATGAACTTCAGTTTAGTGCAACTGTAACTGAAGTAAAACAGACTGAACCTGAATTGAAAATAGTGACTGCTTGGCTATGGGCAAGACATTCAAGCAGGTTACAGAGCTCACATACCCTTCACTATGAGGAAAGTCATTTACAGGCAAGTCTTGCAGTATTTAAGTAACTTAGCCATTTTCCCTGTAAAAATCCAAAGCAATAAGGTTTCACTGAGGACTTAGTCTACAGTGCAGTGGCTCTCTCTGGGTGACAGCGAGGGGGTCAATGACAAAGGCAAGTGGAAACCTTGTTTGTGTATTCTCAGAGACCAGATTCCTGTGCTTTGGGGGACAAAGCTGGCATGATCCAAAAACTGTTTTCCAAGTGAGTAATTAAGGCTGTGGGGGAAGCTTTGCACGTTCTGGCCAGAAGACATTTCTCTGCTCATCCCCTAACACATGATAAGTCTTGTCAGGACACAACATGCTTTTGCAACAGCATGATCATATGTTTGAATATTTAGCCCTTGGGCTCACCTGAGCAAGGCCTGACAGCTTGCCTCTGAGGAGGAAGCCCCTTGCCAGATAGATTCGACTGGAATAATCACACTTCAAAGCAGTTATGACTGGATACACTGAAACCTGAAGAGTCAAGGAATTTGTGTTAAAGCAGGGAAGAAAGATGTGCATTTGAGGAAAGGCAATGCTTCCCACAGCCTCCCGATTCAAGAAGTGGGCTATGGCTACTGCTCACCACCCTCCAGCAGTCTCTTGCTCGCTGCAGCGGTGCCTTTGTGACCACCCAGCCATGCTAGTGAGGATCCATGGGTCCCAGGAGGCAGCTGTCTGGGGCAAAGGGAGTTGGACCACAATGAACTACAGAGGGCTGGATCTGGAGCAGCCCTATGGTGACCCCATGACCATTGCGCAGACCTCAATGAGATGTGGCTGGCAGAAAAGCTGGTGAGAAGGGGGGGTGTGGGCGGGTGAGGGAGTGACCTCTCCCCCAGGCTCACAACTGCCAATACCACAAGCTAAAGCACACTCTGAGCAACCAGTGGCAGCAAGAAGCGCCTACCCCGTGTAAGGGTCCGCACATTGCCTCCTGCTGCTTGGCTGCTCTGAGGTTGACAAAACACCCCCCACCTGGTGAGCTTCAGACTAGCAAATCAGCCCACAGGAGCTGAGTCTACCTGGTAACTCCAGCATAGGCTGTTTGCCAAAACATACCTTTTCCTGAAAGGAAGGGGCCACGTTAGTACCCGGTGACTTGAAAAACCCATTAGTTTAATTTCTCCACCATGTTAATTTGCTCTCAAGCAGATAATGTCAGGAAATAACACACAGCTGTAGTGGGAGGTCATTTAAAAACCTCTCGATCATCAGTTTCTCTTGCATCATAAGAGATAAAACAAAACAGAAAATAAACCTGGTTTGGAAGCATGCTGATTGACAACATAATTAAATTATGCAGTCATTTAAAATTACTGATCATTGTGGTTGCTGTCACTATGAGTTTTCCATTCACTCCCAGACTACAACAAGCACAATTGCTACTGTACTGAAACTGCAGAAGAGCTCTCACTGAGATTGCATTTCCCCCTGCTGCAGCCTTGGTTTTGTTTTTAAACCATCCCAGTGAAGCAGCAGGTTTGACATGATAAAGCAAAGCATCCATCCAGTCCAGGACAAAGACCCCAATTTCGCCAGGGCAGTTATTACAGTAGGGAGTAGTTGCTGATGGTGTTCAAACTAAGCCTTGTCAGGAATTCAGGGTTAAGATGATGACCAGATTGGTCATGGTGGAATTCCCACTCTTCAAACTCATGATTACAGACTACAGCCCTTAAAAACACATTTAATAGTATTGTAAGATGTATGTTAAATACATACTCTCTAGATCACTGTGAAGAACGAAATTTGAGATGGAGATAACAAGATGCATAATTTTATCTGCTTGTAGGGTCTCTGTAGTTAGCTAACCTATTGATTTTTTTGTGCATGTTGAGTGTTCCTGGGGCAATTTTTTTTTTTAAGGTAGCCTAATCTTTTCTTGATAACTTGCTTTCCAAAGCAGGTTGTTTTTACTTAAAACTGAAAACATATAGAAAATTTTCAGTTTCTCATAGCTCCTCAGCACTGAAAATCTAGCACACAGTTTTAATTATACTTATTAGTATTTGTTAAATAGCACTGCAGACATTTCTGGCTGCTGAGCTCGTGATTAGCATTTGTAAACTGAAAGAGGTGTTACCCCCACCCATCCTGCATTGTAATTCAGGCCTTGCATAATCCCCGCCCAAACGTCTATTTTCATCCACACAGCTTATTATTTTTTCTGAATCATATATGGAAGCCACACCAATAACTGCTCACAGACTGCTGCTATATTATTTATATATTGGTGTGCAGCTTGATCCCAGTTGTGGTTAATTTTGGAAAAGGTGTTAGGTATTCCAAATTTTAAGTGGCATGCTACTGAAACATGGTGTCCTGGTTTTGGTGACACATGGGAACTATTACTGCTATTCATTTTCTTACAAAGTGATTCAGAGGAACGGATGTTTCTGTGTTGAAAACCTGCAGCTTCTTGCTGAAGATTAAAGCTGTTGCCCACAAATTGTTACCATGTGAAAGCTGCAAAGGAAGAAGACTGCAAATATACTGTTGTGCAAACATCAGAGAAAAAAACATGTCAGATTACCGCGCCATCACCACCCTGAATCTGCTCAAGGATGCTAACCACTGCACATTAAGCCATCGTGATAAAATACTAAGAGGTTCTCCATGCGCAGAGTCTCTGGATCAAGCATAGGACCATCAGGCCTGACCTAGAAGAACAATCTCCTGTCTACCACCTACCCAGGTGACAGAGATGCAAGTTCCTATTACCTAAAATACTTATTTTACCTTTATTAATGTGTTTATTATGCTCACAGCAATTTCAAGGGCAGGGTCAGCTCTACTGAGCGCCCTTCTGGAAGGCAACTGGAACATACAACCAGCCCTATACGCTCAGCAGCCATCAGGCAGGAAGCTCTCAGGGAACTTACCAGCTGCAGGTAAGTTCACACTAAGGACCACAACAGCTCATGCCACATTAAGTCCAACTGCCTCATGGCAAGATGCAAGGGAGACACCAGCGAACAGCAAGGGGACCTTTGCAAGGTTACTCATTGCCTTGCAATCACTGTGTTGTCATTTACTGGCTGTTAAGCAAGGTCCAGAGGAAACCCGAGACTCCAGCCATATTAGGTTGCACTTGGTGACTTCATTTGTCATCTACCACGTTGACAAGTTATTCAAGAAGTTTTCCTGCATCCTGGTTGCACACCCCTGCACGTCGAGCTTAAGCAATTTGAATGGGGATTGTGCTCTTAACGATGCAGAATCTACATCACTCCAGCGCAGCACTAGGCATGTGGCAACGCAGAGGCCTCTAACAACTCGGGGCGGAGATGAGATTATAGCGCACACCCTGACACGTTTTGTTGCTCATGGGATTAAAATAGCCTGAACTGCTTTTGCTGGGAGGAGGGAGGGCTGTCTTTTCACAGACTATCTTCTCATCATGCTGAAAAAACCCAAGGAACTCAAGGGGTCACTTCATTAAAAGCCACAGGGACAGACAGCCCTGTCCAAGACATACTCTTTTAAAAATGGATAGCAATGAGGCAAGTGCCAGTGAGCTCCTGCCTTATACAGAAGCTGATGCAGAACTGGCATGGGGCTCTGAAGATGAAAGGCCAGCCTGAAGCAAGGACGAACTGTTTCGCTCCTAATTTCAAGCTAGTGTTTCGTGAAAGACAGACAGCCTAAACACACGTTTTTAGGGGTGAGATCACGTTAGGCCATTTTCTTCTATAGGTTTTATCAGTCATAAGACGCCTTGCGCTGGATGCAATAGTACTGTTCCATAGGAACAGCCAAGGACCCCATCACACCCCAGTCAACCTTTCCACTGGAGGAGCAGATTACTGCTCCACTGAGACAGAAACAGCAGACACGGGCAGCTTCAGGGAACACACACAGCACACAGTACTTAGCTGGAGATTGCTCACCCTTCTCAAGCTGCTAATAGCTGCACAGGCCATTGCAGGGTGCTCTGGACATACTGCCTCTCCCAGGCCGCTCTTCTGTCATCTGAGCTTAATCAGACCAACTGGATCAAAAGCAGCCTCCACAATAAGACAGGATGCTACTGCATGCCCTGGAGCAGCACAATGAGTAAGGCGGCTGTTTGATAAGCAGTCCAGTTTACAATTTAATGCCCATGCTTCACGTTGGGACATTCAGTCATGCACAAGAGAGTCACCAGTACAATACAAATGCAGAACCCTGGCTTTCTCAAGCACCATGACAGGATGCAGACAGTCTTGCTGGCTATGGCCCTGGAGAATTCCACAGGGCTGAATACTCCCCCCCCCCAAACAGGCTCTGTGCAAAGCAACGCAAAAGCGCCATGACCTTCCGCTCAAAGCTAGAGAGGCCAGAGCCTGCAACCACGGAAACTCCTGCGGCACAGCTTGGCCTGAGCTGTGCCCAGTGCCGAGGGGAGGGGGCACGCGGGGGCTGCCAGCACCAGAGGGTTTTCTGCCCGTTACCGGCCACAGGAACGGAACCGTTACTGGGTACCAGCTCAGCCAGGTGTGTCACCTCCAGGGCTTGGCAGTAACCCTTCTCTCTTTGTTCTTTCTTTTAAATCATGTTAAGGGTGTTAATGCTCTGAAGGTCTCCGAGGAGGGGGAAAAAACCCAAAACGCTCTTATATTTACTCCAAGGGATTTATTTGAAAGCTGATATCAAAGCCTATGTCTTTGTAATCCCATAGAGGATTCTAGAGCTGCGTTATTCCTAGAGTTTCCTAGTACAAGCATTCATGTCCCTCCTGCACAACCAAAAGAAAGGAAGGTTCTCCTTCGCAGTTAAATGGTTGCTCTTCACAGTGGAAGAGCAACCAATTAACACATTGGGTGCAGCAATAAGAGAGGTCAGCACAGGTAAACGCATCTTCTGTTGCTACGTCTCTTAGAGACAGCAATTCCCAACCCAACAGCAGATTTCTTGTTAAAAAATGCAAATGACAGTGCTGTGCATATTAGTGGTGAGACTCATCCTCGCTCAGGGCAGCTTGCCTCCTACCTGCCAGCCGCTATCTTGCCTAGCCGGTGATTTCAGTGTGAGAGGGCTCTTTCCAATTTATACACAAAATAATACAGGAGAAAGCGGGAGTCTGAAACGAGAGCTGCGTGTACGTGGAGGCAAGCAATGCGTTCTTAGGAGAACTCATTATAACTTGGAAACTTTTCAACGTACAAAAGTAGGCAGCTCCCAGAGCTGACAGTACTTACAGTGCAATGCATGCAATTTAAAAAGTAGTTTTGAAACGACATAGAGACCAGTCTCCCAAAATACCTCACTGAAACTTAACAGCATGGAGAAACCAAACACCTAGAGAAGAGCTGTAACTGCAAAAACTTCAACAGAAATACATGTCTTAAGAGTACAGCAATTCAGACATTCCTAAATTCTAGAAATAACATCCATGAACAGAGTCCTTAAGAACTAAGTGCTTCCAGCTAAACTACAGAGCAGAAAGTACCCTTGTTGCCACATTTAGAGCCAGCAAATGATGCTGTATCAGACAGCATGAACTCCTGTATTCTCAAAGAGCAGAGCCAAAAGCAGCAGCGATGCCAGCCAGGGCAGTGCCCTACACAAATAAGGGGCACAACCCCACCATACCTGAGCAAGGAGAGCCGAGCGTGTCCAGTGGGAGCAACAGCTTCAGCCAGCAGCCCAGTGATCAACCATCCAGCAGCTCTGAAGTAAAGAGGCAGGCACAAAGCCAAACCAGACAGTCTCCTCAGCAAGACAGGCTCATCAAAGACCAGAGCTTGGCCCAAGCCTCAGCTTATAGGGAGCTCAGGGGCCATGGGCGGAGAGTGCCGAGAGGGCCCAGGTGCAGCTGGCCAAGGCTGTGATGGGCTCTCAGTGCCCACAGCTGCTGCTTGACCCGGGGAAAAACTGTTTCCGAGCTGTTTGGAGGAATGATGGTCACCACTCAAGAAAATTTTCATTTTTAGGAACTGGCAGCAAATTTAGGCCAATGCTCTGGGTGTCCTGAAGTAGAAAGCAGCCTGTCTCAAGCATGCGGTGCTGTAATACACATTACTTCAAAAGCTCTTACCAAAAAAAAATGAAAATTGACTCTGGGCGTTCCTGGTCAGAATACAGGAGACATTGATTGGGACATCTGTCAGTGGAGAACCTCGCCAATGTTTTAGAATGGCATTACTCCTCTTTTCACTAAGTCTTGAACAGCAAATAAAAATGCAGAATTACGGAAAATTCAATTTGCTACTACACTGGAAGGGTAAAGTCACAAAATTACACTTCAAATTTATACTCTGCTGGAAAATAAAGACCTTTAAATACGTGGGGCTACAGTCAAACTACCCAGTTAATAGCGGAAGAAATCCTCTGTTCAACACAGAGCAGATGAAATTTGCATTGGAGAAGCACCTGCAGAAACATGCCCGTTTGCATTCAGGGGATTCCTTTGATTCAGAACAGCAGCTCTACAACATTGCAAGGAACACAGAATCCCAAAGGAAATTCTAGCCTAACCATCAATGAGGAGCAGATGGTTTCAGGCTTTAGAGCTCTTACTGAACTGAGTACACACCTGAACTGCAGTTGTTGCCAGTGTAAACTGTGAAAATAGTTACACCATTGATATTTAAAAATCGGAAAGATTTGCTCAGAAAATCATTATGTCCCTAGTCCTGCTGGGAAACTTCAGCACTGAGGAAAACTTTAGTGTCACCATTGTTACATAAGTCTCTCTAGACACAAATCTGCTCTTTAGAATACAAGTGCTTGCATGAGATCCTCAGACAATTTTACTTCTTCCTCCTTCTACCATTACTGAAATGGCCTTGAATTAAACTGTTAAAGGCACGTAAGTATCTACAAGACTCAAAGGGCTGTAAACCCTACGTAGGGAAGAATTATTTAAGGTTGTACAAACGGCATAATTGCAAGCTGTTGAACAAAGTTAAGCAAAAGAACAAGACCGAGTACAAAAGCTTGCCTCTCAATCAGTGATGCCTTCTAGCACACAAAACGGTTTTGCAGAAAGCACAAAGGCTCTAGGGCTGCTAAAGTGACTGAGTGCAGCACAGAGCACTGCAATACCTCACTGCTGTGCCACCCAGTCAAGTCCTCAATGCAGGAGGAGACAATACAGAGGAATTAAGCTACCTAAAAAATAGGATGCTGGGTTTTACAAGTCTGAACCTGCTTCTGGAGCCTACCACGCATGTCAGCCCTGTTTCCCAAAGTGTGGCCAGAAAAAGACAAACCAATAATGCCGCCTAGTCCCCTAACTAGTAATCTACTGGCTAGATTACTCAGGATACAGGAGACTTGGATTCAGTTCCCTCAACTTCAGGCTGTGTGGCTGGGCCTGCTCTGCATGCACAGAGCTCTACTGAGTGTCCACATATGCAGAAAAGTGGATGCTTCTAGACACGGAAGATTCACGTACAGCAGGTCTGGCAGTTCTGGAAGGGTAAAGCCTGCCTTGGGATGCCTACCCCAGTGAGTGCACGCTAACTGAAGGAGCTAGGACAGTGCCTGATGCGGCAACCGCTACAGCGGTTAGCACAACCTGCGCCTAGCCCCTTCCCTTCCTTGGATGCTCCTTAAGAGATTGCAGGGAGGAGGCTGAAGGCCAGAGAAAGTGTTCTACCAAAGCCAGCCTGTCCCTTTTTGCTGGTCTTCCCAGAAACCTTTTTACTTCCTGCCATGTGACAATGCTGCAAGAACTACAGAATTTCCATCTAAGTTCAGAGCCAGGAAATGTTAGCAGAGTAAGCCGTTCAGCTGACAGACCAGGGCAGCAGGTAGGGACGTCTGTGATGGGACCTGCTCAGATCTCATTTTACATATTTTGCTTTCATTCCATACTGTATTTCACACAGATGTACCACAGGCAAGACCACATTCTAAACATATCAAACTATTATTTAAAATTTTGGGCAACAATTTATTATTTCACTCAGTGTTTTGTTGCTTATTTTTCAAACTCCAAACGTCCTACTAAAATGTCTCTGTGTAACAGCAAGGCATCCTTTTTCTGGAGGTACAGCACATGAATATGAAAGACAAGACGGATGCAATGCTGGTGATTATTTCTGTACTTAGCACCTTCCTACTTCAATGTTACATGCTTATCTTTCCAACCCAGTCACATGTTATTTAGGCTGCTGGAAGACAGCTGTCTTCTCATTTTGGGATTTGCTTGTATCTTCTATCACAATGTCTCTTTTTGTTGCAAGAACAAACAAAATAATCTGATTAAGTAATCATTCTTTGATCCGACAGTCACTGTGGGTTTCATGTCTTGTAGTTAGGTCATACCAAATAGTATGCATATTCAAAATGGCTAGCAAGCTGTCCAAGGCTTGTAATTACTGGATGAAGCATATTCCCTTGTGTACTTTTACAGCTGTTAAGTACTAGTGTGCAGGCTGGTTCACATCCGTTATGGCTGTGTTTGTCTCCACCTACTTTAAAAGTAATGCCTCTCTCTCTAGAAGAGCATCCTTTCTCTGTTGCTCAGAGGGACGTATTCCTGGGTTAGGATCTGCACCTGCTTACAGTACAGAGCTGTGTACTTTGCTTTCCCTTTTTGCAAAGAACTTGCCAAAGAACTGCAACAAAACCAGACTGCACACTCTCCACCTATTCTTTGTTTTCTTCTGGTTCAGAGCTGCTTCTTCATTTATAAGCTCCTTCATTCTGAAGGAAAATATTTTTCAGCATTGCAAGCATTCACTGCTGGCACTAGCATCTATGCCATCTTGTGTACATGCCTGTTCCTAAGTTGTGTAACTCTTCTCAGCTGAGTGAGAGAGCTCACTCTCAATCATGCACTGAAGCCTACACAACCAGAATCAAGAGGAAAAAACCCACACTTTTCTTGAGAGATGACATGAGGCATACAGCAGATGCTAACTGACTACCTTCTCAGCAGGAAAACAATCAATCAATCCCCCAAATCCTCCAACTATCAGGGAACAAAATGCTACATGCTAGCTAGAGTGGATGCACTCTCTTCATTTCAAGCCAAGTTCTGTGGCAGCAAACACCCAATTACCATAGGCTCTAAAACTAAAGCTGGCCAATAATAAAAGGGCACAAAGTTCCTAGTGTTCACGAAACGCTAAGCAGAAAAGTACCCCATCTCATGTTTTAGCAGCAGATAAGGGGGATTTTAGGAAAAGAGATATGTAAGAGCTAGAGAACCTCTGTATGAAATGGATATGGAGAGAGGAAAAAAGCATTTCACAAATTGGAAGGCGTTTTTTTTTCTTTCAAATCAGCAAATTCCTTCTTAACACTTCCCCTAAGAGGAAAATTAGCCTAATTTTTGTTCATGCACCTCCTCGAACTTAAAGACTGAGTTAATGACACCTTGGCAGAAACAGAGAACCCATGTAAATTCAGGTTGGCTGGACATCTGCAATGTAAAAGGTTGAGAACAGGGTCAGCTTTATGAAAGAAACTGTGATGCAAGCAGCATTACCACATTCATTAACCATGTCCTTTTTGCTGAACGCAGTGAAAGAATCTACAAGTTAACCAGACACATTAATGGGCTCTAAGCTCATTTTACCGAGTGCTTTTCCTATTACTACTTTAACAGAAGTGGGAAAGCCCAAACGTACACATTGAAAACCTCATTTCTATAAACTGAACTCTCTCAGCCTTAGAATAAAAAATAAAAATGTATAATCAAATTTCCAGACGCTTTGTTAATGCCTCACATTAAAAGATTTCTGGCAGCCTGAATATAATACAAGCATAGAGATATTTTCCTTCTAAGGCTATAAAGCAGTACTACAGCCCAGGAATGCACAGCTTTTCCTGTATTCTGAATCACGCCCATTTACAAAACAAGTGATTATTCCGTATTCTAAGACAAAGAATCTTTCCATCATTTAGTTTACATTTGCATGGCAATACCAGTTAGACACGCAGATTTAATGAACAAACATGTCCAATCTTACATAGATTACAACTTTTTGCATATCTTGAGCATATTTCAAAGCTAGAGAAACATATGAAAGGTTTCCTTAACAAATTAGAGGCAGAGCATACAGCTAAAGCAGTTCTTCCAGTAGATACTAACAACGTAGAGACATTTCTTAATTCTAAATTTGCAAAAGTATCTACGTATTTCATTAAGAAAATGCAGTAATTTAGAATTAACTTGTTTCCCATTAAAATAAGCAATCATAAAGGCACCTATGCAGTCATTTTCTGAAGTTCAGACTGTACACTTCAGATGCATGCAGAACCAGGTCTCCAGATGCTGTGGTAACTTCAGGGTCCAGTGAGGTGCCATCTAGTAAGCATGACTGCTGACAGAGCCAGATAACAGCAGAGTTATTTGGTAAAAGAAAGGTAGCAAAGACAAAAATCAATCCCAAATTCTTTATTCTCATTGGGATACAGCTCCACTACTTCCTCCAGAGACCTGTCCAGCAACTCCTCTAAACTAACATCTGCTCACTTAAGCCAGGCTTGTAGCAAGTTCTGATTTACAGTAAGCAGAAACAAGCACTGCTACTGGTGGTAAGCTAGTAAGTCCAAACTTCCTGATTTATGCTGATTATTAGCTGCCTAAATAGCTCAATGGATCTGCAATCATGTAACGCAGAAGACAAATTCCGATGGTATCATGGAAAACCTGCTAGCTATAGGAACTCTCGGGTGCTTGACAAGATAAGAATATTCCCACTTTCAATTTAGTTCCATGCTGTCTTAGAATTAATACTAGTTATTGGCCTTATTTGTATACAGGAAACTAAATATTGTTTCAACAAATTGTAAGTTACAACTTAATAATCTATGTCATAGAATTATCATAGAATATCCTGAGTTGGAAGAGACCCACGAGGGTCATTAAGTCCAATTACTAACTCTGCACAGGGCAACCTCAAAGTTAAGCCATGTACCTAACAGTATTGTCCAAATGCTTCCTGAACACCAACAGGCTTGGGGCTGTGACCACCACCCTAGGGAGCTTGTTCCAGCGCGTGACCACCTTCTCATTTCAGCTCATACTTCAGAAGAACTGTGTGAGATTCTACATAGAAGTTATTTTGACTAGACATTGCTAGCCACAGTAATAAACAGGTTTCATAGGCCTGAGCTGGGAGAAAACACAAAAAGAAACAACACACAAGCAGGGTTGCTTCATTTTTATTTACTCAGCAAACATTTTCCCACGTGATTTTTAAACGTCATCCAAGAGCTAACTAAGATTATTAGATGCTGGCTGCTTTTTCCTGATGAAGCTTTTTGCTAACAGGATCTTCTTTCAGAAATAAAGACCATTGGTTTGTTAAGGTATCCCAGTTTAGATAAGTACAGTTGCTCATTTCACCCTCAATTAAACTGTATTTACAACAGTGCATCTTACAATTATTCTACAAAGGACATGACTACATGCAAAATTGTCTTACTCCCTCTTCCACACTAGGATTTCACTCTTTCAGTATTAGGGGTGCCTTCACCTGTTCGGCCACTTCCTTCCCCATCAGCGTTTCAACAATGGCCAACCCAAATTCAAAGCTGGTACCAGGGCCACGGCTGGTGAGGATGTTCCCATCTTTCTCCACACGGCTCTCGGAGTAGCAGTAGTGTGCTTGGGGGGACACACAACAGAAAGAGGGTCAGTCTCCAGCACAGTGCCCACAGCTGCCACAGGGCACAGACCTGCCTGCCACAGGGCACTGTTGCCCACTGCCTGCAGGCCACAGCAGCTGAGGAGCGGCGGCTCCGCTGCGAGTGCCATGCTCCACAGAAGGCACCTCAGCCACCTGCACGGGCCCAGTCTGCCTCGGGCTCTGCACCGCTGCACCTCTGGAACTAAGCAGCTCATCACTGCCTCCAGCCCTCAGGGAGGAAAAAGGCCCACAGGGAGCTCTGGCAGCTTATTCACGTGGTATGGGAATGCACCTCTGATTCCACAAGCTCATCAAGAAGCACTCGCTGTGCCTGTCAGTTCCTGTGAGGTTATTTTTGGAAGTCAGACTGCTTTTGTGTAGCTGTTCACAACCTTCTTTTTTCCAAATGCATGCAGAGGCAACTGGAGGAACCCTGCCATCTCCTGCTCACCTTCAGACTCGCTAATGTGCACAGAATGACTTCTTAATAGTGCTTCACCACCACTTCCTTTAGGTATGAGAAAGAAGTGTGGACCCATCAGCTACTCACAGCATCAAAGCACTACTCATGGGAGAGCAGGAAAGGTCCTGCTGGTGTTTGCTGTTGGGATCACTGAGGCAAAGAACCAACAGGGCAAGAGCTGGCTCAGCCTCAAGAGGATAAAGGAAAAAGTGCTCCTAGCATGACAGTAGAAGCATATTTTCCCCACGGATGAGATTGTTAATACAGCCCTGTATTTTCAGGTTAAACAGACTTAGAAATACAGTCATAGCATATTCAGCTGAATTTTGATTACGTTCAGGAAAGCATTAAGGAAATTCTGAGATGCAAAATAAGATACAAAAGTTATTTTCCTTTCTTTAAATCAAGGGTTCAGCTAAAAAAAAATTAAAAAAATTCTGAGAAAGGTTTAGAGAGAAACTTATAATTGTCATTACATACCTCCATTCATCATTTTATCTTTGGCCAAAGGATGTGTTGTGACTTTGCTTCCAAACCCTATCCCATGTGCCAGAAGGGCAGTGGGACCTGTAAGGACACAGGGTGGCACCAGTGAGGAACTGTTTTCTGCTACAAACGCTTTTAAGAACACACATTCAGGCACTAGGCCCTCAAGGGCCCAAAGCTCACTGTGGACAGACTACTTTCTATAAAACTGATGCCAGCCCTATCCCTGAAGCAAAAAGCCTCAAAAAGAACACAGCTGTATAATCTCTCCCATTCTACTACACAAAATTCCCTGTGCAGAGAAACAGATCATGAAAAGAGAAGGTTTAGCGAACACTCAGTTCATGCAGCTGTCCTACCACTGATTGTGCTGCCTTTGAAGGACTGGAGAACAATGGCCATTTCACTTCCAGAAAATACATTGAAACTGAACAACAAAAAGTCTGCATTTCAATCTGAACATTAATTAGGTACAATTACTTTATGACCTCGTTAAGCCTTGAATTTGGAGACTTAACCAGTAAAATTTCACTTGAGCAAGCCTTTACATGTTGCAACATGTATTTCGGACAGATCTAGGGCTAACTGCGAAGTTTTTTGTTTCAACAGTCTTTCTGTTTTCTGTTCATACTTCCTCCTTGGCCTGAATTGAGGAAGGAGTTTGTGTCAAGAAGTCTTAGGTCATCCGACAGAAAATCCTTACGGGAATTCCAAAAGCAACTGATGGCAGGATTTGCCTAATGCGAGTTTCATTTCTGTACAATTGATTCACTTCAGATATAGTCCAGGAAATAATCTTCTTTGTGTTCAGTTGGAATCAGCTCTAAGATGCATTATACCTCAATAAATGAATCATCCTGATTACAAGCAAAGGCCTTTATTGGGCAACCATGAATTTGCAATTGTTCTGCAAGAGATACAGATAGAGAAGCAGAAGACTACCACTGCCAAGTTCAACAATGTTCACAACTCAGTATGCGTATTACCTAACTGAAGAATGAAAACCAAAAAAAATCCCAGCAACATACCAGAAAACAAAAGTGAAAATACACTCTGCAAACACACTCCGTTAGACTGTCTTTTACACACTCATCACCACTCTCTTCGTTCTCAGCTACAGGTCAGCCTCTCAATTCAGTTGGGAGCACTGGCAATTGTTCGTCTTGCTTTTTTACATACAAATCTTACAAAGCAATGGACTGGATATCTAGCTGTGCACAATATCCAAGCAGACAACCCCCTCCTCAGCGTAATTCCATCTTTTGCTACCACTCAGATGAGGAAGGGTGAGCCTGTAATTCTATATTTAAAGCCTTCCTTCTGAAGCTAAAGGGCAGAAGAGGAGATGTGAGATAAATTTATAGCAATGATGTTCTGCCAGCACCTTGTCCTCACAGAAAGATCATCAGAATAAGCAAATATTTTGTAAAAAGTCCTAGCACATTACCTTTCACTTCTTGTTTTAAAGACAGTAACACAACTGATTGGGAAGAACTGGATACCAAGCAGAACTTGCAGGATAAGTGTTCACAATATTTTAGAGATTCCTCAGCTATTAAATTTACAGAAAATTCAAATGCTTATTGGTGCATGTGTAGTACAAATCACTGCTATTGAAATACAGAAATACAGATTTCTCAGACTGGAACCTCTCTGCATGCCCCTTCAAAATATCCAGATGCTGTACAAAGCAAGCTGTCTTGTTAACCCACCTGCACATATAGCAGCAATAAGGCCTTTTCTGCTTTCCTGGTCCTTCAAAATGTCTTTCACAGCAGGAGACTGTATGAAGAAACCATATCACAAGTCATTGTCTGAGGTTGATTATTTGAAGCATGGTCAAAATATTTTCCACTGCAAATTCATAAACAAGTTTTACAGAGAAAAAACAGCTGACAAGTATCCATCCTGCCTCAGGACAGAGGGCAATGAAAACACTAAGAAGGAGAAAAACTGAAACCAATAAACACTTGCCCCAGAAGGAAAGAGAAATCAGAAGGAACTGCAAGGCAGTACCTGGCCCACATAAAAGCTGGTTAATCCATAGCCATAGAAAGTTGTTGTTCAAAAACTTCACAAAACAAATAGGAAAAAGTATTCATGAGATACCCTCAGACAGTCTCTATTATTCTTAAAAAGACTTATACGGGATATTTGTCTCGTATTCCAGGGCTTACAAACTATGTGATACCATCTAAATCCCATCTGATAGATCGACTTGTTTGTCCACCTACTTTCCAGAAAGTATTTATACCACCATTACAACAGTTTTGCACCAGAGACAGAATTCTTGAGCAAAGGAACAGAGTCCTGTGGGTTTGGCCTGTTTTATACTTCACAGGATTAAATCTTAATCTGCAGTTGTTTCATCTTCGTATGATTATGAACAGAGATTTTTCCCACAATACAGGGCACCCTTCCATTTTTATTCTGCCTAACTAGGTACTCAAGTCCAAGAATTTTCCCAATTGTCCCATCTACACGTTCACGAGAAGGCCTAAGACAATTAAGTTTTCTCTTCTGAATGAATCAGTATTTTCAGATGGTGAACTGAATCTGCAGGATTACTAAGCAAGTGTAGACCACCCACTACTCATGAGGATGCCCACGAATCTTTAAGACACCAGAACTTTACCTCTGACAAGTTTTGAGCTCCAAGGTTACCCCCAGGCAGGACCACAACATCGTAAGGCCCCTAAACAAACAAAAGATACAGTTGTTCTGTTGAACAGAGGCTGGTACATACATTACACCGTTTTAAGGCCACTACAGCTGAGCCGAGTGAGAAGCAAAGGGATCTACCTTTTCTTCCACTGAACAACTTTACGATCAGAGAACCATTTCCAATTATGGAACAAAACACTGCTTCCTGTTCCAGGAAGAGCCTATTATTGATAAAGTCTGTCACAGAACTAACTTTAAGCCTAATGCATTTAAGCGCTTCAACAAGCAAACGACAGGTCTTGCATTGTAAGGACAAGTGGTTTTGCTCCAACCTTACTGTACAGGTCTAACTATAGCACTGTTTAGCTCCCATCAGAACTTTTCAGTTATTCCAAATCACGGTATTTCGTTGGGCCCACTAACACGTACAATTAAGTTCTATGTTTGACATTTGCAAAACAAATACCTGTGCGGAATTAAGAAATCTCTCTGATCCTAGCATGCTATGAAGCAGGACAACACCGCAGGGGAGCACCGCGGGATATGCTGTTCTGTGATTCACTACTGCATAGAGCTAACATAACATGCCACCTATCTCTAAATGTAATGCATAAGCTTTCCAAGTTCACCTCTGAAACCATTAGAAAGGCTGTTTTGGCCATTATATCAGATCAGGGCAACAACCAACCTCTTTTCTGGCATCTTCAAGACTGGCATCAGGACAAATGAAGACATCTCGACTGCACTGCACTGGTTCTTTTCCTGTTAGGCCTGCAACAGTCACCTTGATCTAGCAGAAGAATAAATGTATGGTTACAATGCAATAATTTAGGCCATTTTTCTTACACGTTAGTTCTTAAACAGCACACAGAAGGAGCGAACCACTACTGAAAGCTGTCAAGAACAGGGCAACACTTCAGCTTCCCAAAACCATGACTAAGTCCACACGCACAAGGTAAGCAATGATATTCACCTAGAGCTTAACAAATACCTCTAACAGTTCAACTTTTCAAACAGGATATTTACAGAGTATCTGATCTCACAGGTTTTAAACAAAACAACACAACATAGGAGAGCTGGACTAAGTAGATCAGATAATGAACTAAAGCCTCTATGCAGGCTCGAGAAAATACACTTATGGCATGCTGAATTTTCTCCCTTGACTTTCAGATATCTGGTCATAATATCATAGATGCGCATGGAACAGCTCATGTTCACTAAATAAGCAGACAAGCTTGTGCTTCTTACGGCAGTCAAAATGGGGAGTACATTACCGGAATGACAAAGGTGGTGGGAGAAGCTAATTTTTATTTTAGTCATTTCTATACACATGAAGTTGGTGTATTTATTTAAAAATCTTCTTTTCATACCTAATCAGATGGTAACACTGTGTACCACTACAGTTGCAAAAGTACCAAACAGCATGGGGAATCCCACCAGACAGAATTCTAGTTAATAACAGAACTTTAAAAGTAGCTCAAGAAAAGCTACGTAAAGTCATGAGCTAACGTTACTGAGCTTTTTAGACCCCTACAAAAAAAGCACCTCCTGTTACTATGCACAGGAGCAGCCATGTTTTCTGACAGGGCAATGTTTACTTGAAACGTGTGCTCTAGTCTACATTAGGCTCATTTGCACAAGTGTCAGCTGTCATGCATGCTTATTTGCGGCATCACAAATATTTGCTAACCAGTAGGAAGGCAGAGGTAAGCTTTCACCCCATACAACTGACTACACCTTGAACTCCTAGCAATGAACATCAACTCAAGGCAAAGATTTTCTCTCAACGAAGCACTCAAAAAAAGATTGTCTGCATACTCACCCCAGCTCTTCTCATAACGTCAGTGGGGATTACAGTTTCCATTTCCTCTGCCCCTTTTGCTAGAATCACCAGTGCTCTTTTTGAGGCCATATCTTCAGGGGTTGCTATTAGATGAGGTGGTTGTGCAGAGAGGGGCTGAGGGGGGTAGAATGAGACAATGTGGTTAGAAGGCAAATCCCCTAGTACACATCCTTCCTAACAGTGAAGTTTAACAGCGAGTAATTTGCATTTTTGCATTATCTTTCATTTAAGCCACCTGAAAATAGTTCACTAGCTTTAATTAACATTCATAGCAATCCCACTTAACTAAAGACCTTTTTACAAAAAGGCATTACGATATTAAGGGATTAAGACGTTCGTGCAGTGGGAGGCACAGCACAACAGCACCAGAACAGGAAGCGGCTTGGCCTATTCAAGAACTTACATGACTTGAGTCTGCCAGAGAGAAAGGTTTAAAGTGGGTGGCAGAGCTGTTTTCAGTTTGCACGCCCTCACTCATACCCAGACTACTGACTCCTACCTAGGTCAGCATTTATGAAAAGGGCTTGCATGAGCTTTGACCTCATGTCTGGTATTTAGTTTCCACACAGCATGCTTCACGAAGTTTCCTGTGACTTATAATGACACGACCAGTGCCCCTGCAAAACCTGAGCAGAAGATTTTCCAGGTATTTCACAATTTTGTGGGGGAGAAACGTGTGTGCACATGTGTGATGGGGGAGCAGACCACACAATTTAGCAAATGGAGCAAACTAGGCTTAAGACTTTTTTTTTTTTTTTTTTAGCTGCTAAATTCATGTTGAGGTGAATGACCAAGTTTCCATTTGAAGGTTAAGTTAAAGTAACTTGAACTACATCATGTAAAATACATACTAACTCATTCTGGTCTGACAGAGGTCTGTGAAAGAAGTGTGAGAAGGCATTTCACAGGTCATCCACCCTATGAGACAGGGATTTTTTTCCTGCGTGGGGACTTTCCACCCAGAAATGCACACAGCACCCAGGAACACTCCACAAAATGAGATCCATGTTTAGTTGCCTACACAAAAGAAAACCATCCTGCTTCAACTTCATCTATTTCCAGATTCGCTCCCTACTGTACGCCTCATTTAGAAAGACACTATTTCTAGAATGCAGTAATGTACTGTAGAATGCCCTGCAGCACGCAGAAC
>Ga0181612_132604_pt1 | contig 25217 bp, 20 predicted proteins | sample HoacroProtozoa21_FD_119630 | JGI IMG/M metagenome (GOLD analysis project Ga0181612, IMG submission 119630) | Hoatzin crop microbial communities from Cojedes, Venezuel. Combined Assembly of Gp0051906, Gp0051904, Gp0051908
GGGGTTGGACTAGATGACCTCTAGGGGTCCCTTCCAACCCAAAACTTTCTATGATTCTATGATTGAAACCCCAAGTCCATTTAAAAAGCCCTTCTGTGGATTTGTGTATGGAACAGTGGGTAGCGCTGAAAGCAGCGCGAGGTGCTCACCTGTAACCCAAGACAGCGTGTGCGGTTTTACTCTGCTGCAAGCCATGAGGCTGCAAGCACCCCAAATCTGTTCCTTCATGGGTGAATATCTCCATAACAGCCATGGGCATTGGTTGCCAACGTCTGCTTGTGCTGCCTTTGGACACCAGGGCTTGGACGTATGTGGAGCCTGCCCTGGAGATGGCCCAGGCTGTAAGCCTGTGCAGGGAGATGTTGGCAAGCAAGGAAAGTGGCAGAGGGGTGATGGGTTACCATGCCTGAGGGAGATGTGAGGAAGGGCTGAGCATGGTGGAGAGTAGCAATGGGGTGTGATGGAGAGGCTGTGTCCAGGGCACATGCAAAGGGCTACTGGGAAAGGCTGGACCACAGAAATGCTTTGTGGTGGTTTGAGCAATCACATTGCTGGAAATTTCAGATGTTAGGCAAAATAAGAAAACCTGCAGAATTTGCAAGAAAATTTAGTGATGGTGACTGGAGCCTGCACTTAATCACAGAATGGCGGCTGTGTGGGAGGTGATGTCTCTGTGTGGTCCCAGTGGAGATGTTCAGGGATCATACTCAGGGTAGCTGGGTCTATGCTGCCCACCTGGAACCCTACAGGGTGTTGTATTTTCTTTTTGAGTTGTGCTTGTTGTAGGCAGGTCATCACTGAAGGCCAGTGGTGCTGCTTTGGATTGTCACTGCGGGGCTGGGACCCACCAATCCATGCCACTTGGGCCATTGAACGGCTATCAGATGACACTGATTTTTTTTTTTCTTTTGGTTGGCCAACATCCCATCTGAAGGAAGGTTTGATGTGGTACCATGGTGACAGAAGGCTCTTGAACTCATTACTTTATTTTGTAAGCACTATATAGGCCCCAGGAGACAAATTTTATAACACTCCAATGCCATGAAGTTTTGCTGCCCTCAAACCTGGGAGGATAAATGCTGTATCTGAAAAGCCAGCCCACTGTGCGCTGTGTGTATCAAGCCTAGGTTATTTAAGCAGAGTCTATGGCTTTTCTGACAACAGTTGCAAGATTACATGAGCTGTGCTTGTCAGTTCAGCTCTTCAGACAAAAATAGAGGTAAGGCATTAAAAAAAAATGTGGAACATTTTTGTGTGTATGTGTTAAACCTCAACTGTTAATTCTGATGAAGGATCAGGCTGTGAGCAGATATCGGATCCCTGGTGAGAATCAAATTCTGGAGCCCAGAATTTTGCTGCAAAGTTTATACAGTGGGGATTCCTCTAATTACTTTCAGTGGAAATTTACCTGACAGAGCTTTCCCAGGTAACGCAAGGCATACGCGGGAGAGCCGCTCAGCCGTTGACAGAGCCTTTGATTTTGTGCCAGGTTGCAAATTAAGTCTTTTGCCAAGGTACCCGAACACTTGCTCGTCAATTTCTTATCGCTTATTCATATCGCACATCGAGCACGGCTCGTTTCATCTGCTCAGGAAGGCAGCACATGTTGACAAAAGTGTTGTCCAAAGTTGTTGCATTTTCTTTCCTTCCCCCTGTTTGGTCAAGTAAACAAGACTATTCTCCCTGGAAAGCCACCCTGAATATCTGTGCAAGTCAGAATTCTCTAATGAACAAATAAAAAGTCCTGGTGTGTGTCAGCGACACGCGGTGCACGGAGCCGTTTTGACACGTGGGTGAATTCTGTCCTACATCACTGCTGTGTGAGGTGTCGCTACCAGAATCCTTCTGGACTGACATGATGGAGCCCTGGAAATCTGTTGTGGAGTGGGCAGCATTGACTTACTGGTTTGAATCATGACTATCAAATATTCAGATGGAGGTGGCTGGAGCCTCACCCTGGGCTGGCAGAGGCAGGGCTGTGGGGATGCTGTCTTCCAGCAGCAACAGCCCTTCCAGAGTTTGGCTGACACCAGGGACAGCTTTCTGCCTGGGCCAGCACAATGCTAGCGATGAGGGACACAGGGACAGGACATATCCCATGAGTGTTGGGGCAGGAGTATTTGTTTATAGTATTTAAGGGTATTTACTCATACAGTCCCCAGGGAATGTAGTTGCAGATCTACAAATAAAGAAGTCTTGATGCACAGTCCTAGCCATGTTGGCAAAACCCGAACCGTGTCAATTCAGGCAGAGGCCATTTGCCTTGAGGGATGACTGAGGAAGAGGAGGGCAGTAGAAACATCTTGCTGAAGTGAGGAGTCAACTTCTGTTTGGTTTAGTAAAAGAAAAAATTAAAAAAAAAAAAACCAACAACAAACCAAACAAAAAATAACTGCAGTTCAGCAACTTTCCCTAATGAACTGCCTGTCAGGACATGACTGGCTCCCTGCAACCTGTTTGTCTGGGTGAGCTGGAGGGCCCAGGAGACCACACGCCAGGTCGGTCCTCCAGAGCAAGATGCGGAGCAGGAGCTGGTATGGGAAAGCCTGTAAACCACCTGGTTAGCTTAATAGCGTGGGCCATTATTCTAAAGCAGTGGGGCTGAAACCTAAATCCAAATGAAAATACAGTCAATTTGTCTATACTTTACTGACTGAATGACTATGTAATATCATGCAGCCCTGGTGATGCAGGGAGCAAGCAGAGGCAATTAGTGGGGAGGGCAAAGCTCCTTTGTTTTCTGCTCTTCCACTCCCTTCATGTGCTCTACCACAGTGCCAGGGGATAGCCTTGCAGGAACAGAATGGAAAGACCAGTTTAAGAGCCAGTAATGACATCCATGCCCAGTTTCTGCAGACATCTGTAAGGGGACAGGGTGGGAATAGAAAAATCCTCTTTGCTAATTTTTATGGGTCTAAAGGAACAAAATCTCATCTCCCTGCTGCCTTCTGCTTTGGGTTACAACTATCTTGGAAGCAGGGTGCTCTGCATGGCTCCCCCCAGGCCCAGAGCAGGTCAGACTGAAAGGCATCATGCCAGATGATGGGCAGTGACTGAGTGACAAGAACAATGAGAAGCCTGAGGACTTGTCACACCCCTGCACTTGGCACCAGCCTCGGTCACATGGAAAAACAGTCCAAAGTTAAGGCTGTGGCCAGAGCAATGGAGTCTGTATATTCTTGCCCAGAGTTTGAAGCTATTCCCAGGTCACGAGCATCTTTTGTAATGGCCAGAGCAGGACAATGCCATTGAAGGCTGGTAGGAAATCATATGCAGATGGGAGTCTGCTAACAAGCCTTCTGTAAAGTGATATTTTTGTGGTTGCTTCTCCTGTTTGCATGGTAGGATGGGGGTGTTATATGGATTAAAGACAATGTCAGTGCTAATGGCTGTCTTCCCCAGATCATTAAGGCTTAAAAAAGCTGTAAGGTAGATATCCATGACCATGCAAAAGCACAAGAAAGAGGATTCATGAGGACGGAAACACTACAAGAACCAGCACTGTCACCTTTGGAGGGATTGGTAAGAGTGATTCCTGGAGTCCCTAGGTCTGATTGAAGTGTTAGGGCACTTTGTTTTTCAAGGCTATTCCATCACCACCACCAATGTAGAACCCAAATTTACAGAGATGGTTAAAGCAGAGTTTGGAGGCTACCAAGTGTCTTTGGGAACCATCAACTTTCTCTGGGTTATACTGCTTTTAACTAGGTAAATGTTTCTGGATGTTCAAGAGAACTTAATTTTTCATGGAGGAAACCATGCACTGAAACTCGCTTGAGCAATGAATTTCCTGATCCAAGTTCTAACATGGGCTGTGCTTATTAGATCTGCAGCTGGGACAAGGCAAACCTTTCAGGCTCATGTAATGAGAAAGGAGGATTACAGAAAATCTGAAGAGAGTCTGCAAAATGGGCTGTCCCTCGTCCCCTGGATGTTGCTTCTGGGAAGGAAGGGGAGAGGAAGGAGAAAGGCAGAGAGAAGAAAAGACTCAGAGGTCTGAGAGGTGTGGCTGGGGAAGGAACCCGACCACAGTCATGGATGAAACAAAAGGGAAAGCATGAAGAAAAACACAGGCTGAAAAATGAATAGTGATGGAAAGGTCTGGGGTGAGAGGAGCTCTAAAGAGGAGGCTTGCCCCAGTATCTCGTGTGACTTGCACAATCTGTTTAACAGCAATCGGTCATGTTCTTTCCCTGACACTAGCCGCAGCAGTAGCTCTGTGCTGACAGGCAGCGGGGATAAATGATTACTGACATATGCTAATCGGACAGTCTTAGACAGGACGTAAGAGGAATATATCAAGGTGGTGCAAAACACATTTCTTGGTCGAAACTCTCCAACTTGTACAAGTAAATTAGCTTCAGGAAGTCAGAAGGCTTCTTCGTTGTTTTAAACTGCAGTTAAATATCAACAGCATGGCAAAAAAAATAACCTAATCGGAACAAGGGCTGGGGTGGAGGGCTGAGAGGCTCTTTGCAGTGGTATCTATCAATGCCAGATATGATTTTGGCCATGTAAACTCCCTGCGGGGTTTCAGTGCTTTCAGACTTTCTGGTGTCTCCTTTCTAATCCCCTTGCCCAGCTCTCTTCCCTTCCTTCCTAAAATGCCCCCTAGCTCTTCACTTGAAGTTTCCCTGTAATTTACACCACAAACAAAGCTAACAGAATTCAAACAAGTACCCCAGAGCACAGAAGGATGCACAGATGAATTCAGGGAGATGTTTAGATCCCATTGCTAAAACAAGAAATCTTCACCTTGGCTCTTATTTGGATCAATTAAAGGAAGTGTCACGCACATCTGTAACCTGGCTAGACCCTTTGCTCAGTCTCAGGGTGAATATTGTCAATCAGGAAGTTTAGAGAGGTATCAAGAGTGCAGGCTTTCTGGAAAGCTCTAATTCTTGGGGTGAAAATGCTTCTTGAAACATCTGGTGTGGTTTGAATTAGTTATGGTGAGAGCTGATAAACTGGCAGGCTACCAAAAGGCACATTTGACTGTCCTGCTTGTGCAGGCCAGTTGCAGAAATACCAGTAGAGAACAAAGGCCACCCCAATACTAACAGGGAGATATAAAAAGATGCTTCTCATGTGGTGAAACTCATGGAAGTGCGTACAACAAGTTATGAAGTCATTAAGCTCTTATGTGGGCAGCTGCTGCTTCTCCTCTTCCAGGGCTTCTGGCCGTGAAAACCATCTCATCTTGAAGTCCAACAGGGGCTGATGATTGAACACACCCAGCATGGGAGCATTTCAGGGTCTGGGTCTTGGGGAGCTCTGAGGTAAGAGCCTCATGTCTACCTTCATTGTGTGCTAAGGGTGTTATCAGGGCATGTGGGCAAGGTTAGGAGGTGTCCCTGAGTTCAAGCAAGTGCTCCATACCTTCTCGAAGCGAGGCAGGTGCCAGAAAGATTCCTCCTTCGCAGGTAGTGGGTTTTTTCGCAGAAGCGTTGTACGAGTTTCACGCACTTTGTCTTTCTGTAACCAAAGGTCAACAAGAATGGGCTGAAACAGCTGCACAGCTGTATACATCGGGCTGGTGTCATGCTATGTAATGACACTGGGATGAACAAGACTAAAAGTCACTTTGGACTGATGACTACAAGTGCCTGATCTTGGTAGTTTTTCATGTTCATGCAGTTAATACTGGTATCTAAAACATACTGATGAAGAAAATATGAGCAGCTGCCAGCTCTCAGGGTCTGCTTTATACAGCATCCCAGTGAGATGACCGCTGCCTGCAGGAAGCCTTGTGCTCTGAGCTAGAGCCATGGCTCATCACTAGCTGGGAAAGTCACTTCCACCATTCCTATCATGGAGGGGGTTTCCTGGCTGTCTGGTGCACATTGCTTTCCTGATTAATTGCAGCTTGCAGTGCTCGATAGTCCCAGCACAAGCCACTTCAGGTACCTGCTGAATGTTTTGGCCACTGTTTGAAACCCTGGGGAATCTGTCCGCTCTGTGATCTGGAATGTAGGTGTGTGTTGCTTAACTCAGTAATTGGTGGCTGCAGGCTTTGGGAACTTGATGGAGGAAACTTAATGATTAAAAACACTAGTCATTAATAGATAAGGTAGGGATGCACTTTCCAACATCCTAGGCTTGTGTATTCATAAAGTAGCTGCTAATTAAGAACACTGTATTCTTGCACTTCAACTATAAAGCATAGTTTGTGATGGCAGTAAGCCCATTGAAATTGGTCATTACCATATTAGCTCGACTCTTCTTTGAGCCATTAACTAATAAAACAGTCATTGGCTGCTTTTAAATGTTATTACCATATTGGTAGGTTTAACAGCACAGAGTTGCACTCTAAGAACTGCTGTGGGTGCTGGCATCAACCGCACCATGCCAGGATCAGGACTAGTGCTGGTCCTTTGAACATTTGTTGGCTGCTCCATTGTTTTGTCCACTGTCACAGGTAACCTGAGCAGAGCTGATGCTGTCCAAGGGACAGTCTGCAGGGCTCCTGGCAGGAGCATGACATAAATACCAAAGATAATTTGAAACCTAATTCTTTGTTACAGCAGGGCCTTTTAGTATTGTGGTGATGCGAAGAGAATCAGAGCCTCCATTTTAATTGATACCAGGAGTTTAGTCGGGCAGCCTGTCACTGGAGCTGACAGAGGTTTAATGGTGGTCAGAAAAGTCTCTGCAGCATGAGTGCCTAAGCCTTTTGAAAAGCCTTGGCCAAAGCACCCTGAAGAGTTAGCTCAGCTCTGCACATATCTTCAGATACAAAAATACTTTAAAAAACCAAACACAACCCAAACCTTCCCTTTTGTCTCCAGAGCACTTTCAGGCACACACATTGCAATCTGCACATCTAGTGTTCATTCCCACAGCATCACTCTACATGGCATGCCCTGGCTGGAGCCAGGCTCATCTTGGCTGGGAAGCAGCTGATCTTTGTTAGGTTTCACCAGCCTTCCAGCAGTCAGGGAAGATGGTTTTGCAGCCGAGAGCCTTCCTGATGGCTGGGTGAGGGTCCATCCATTGTGGGGAGGGACACTGGGGTTTTATGCCTGGTGGCAGTGCTGTGCACAACAAGGAAAAGTGCTGCTGGAGTATTATCACCTTTTTCTTTTCCATTCGCTGGGCTACTGTCAGTGCTCTCTGCTGCTCCATCCACAGCTCCTTGTATTTGTGGTGGAGGAGGTCAAAAAAGGGAGTACAGGGTCTGGAAAACATGGGAAAGACAACAATATAATCCCCAGGATTAATGCCTCTACCTCCCCATGCCGACTCCCATCTCTGCTCCTAGAAAATGTGACTGGTGAGAACATGAACAAACCATTGCACTAGGAAAGGCTTTCTCTTCCTCAAGAAAGACTCAGACCCATTCATTTGCAGTTAACACACCACAGCCTGCACACATTTCTGATAATCTGCAGGAGGACCATGCTAGGGCATTCCCCAGAACAGGCACAATTTGTACCTCTGCATGTAGGGCCGTTGCTGCCACCTCTGTTCAAGCCCTCATGTCTGGAAGGATCACAGAGCACTGCAGACTGTGGCTCCACCTTGGGACTTGCTGTGGCTCCAGGAGAGCGTTTCCCAGCTGGTACCTAGTGGTTGGTAATGAAAGCACTGAGCCACACAATGTCCAGATGCAGAGCTGGGCCTCAGAAGAGCAGCTCAGGCTCTGACCAGCTCAAGGTCCCCTCCAGACTGACACTGCCATGGCAGCTGCCTGGGAAGAACCACTGGGTGCGAAGTGTGTTTCGCTAAACTGCTTTTGCTATTAGAATATCCATAATGTGGGATATCAAAAAGCTGCAAACAATGATGGATTGAGTGAGAGGAGTAAATGCTGTCCTAAGCAATCTGAATAGGGATAAAAAAGGACTCAATGCAGATGGTCAGGTGTCTGCAGCAGAAAGGGGAGCTGAAATGCTGAGCCCTGGTCTAGTGCCACAGCTGCACAGACCAGATGTATTTGCCCCTTGAAACACAGTACCAGGCAGCCTTCTGGCCAGGAGGAGACAGCAGCAGAGGGGAGCTGCAGGTGACCATGGTTCTAGAAAAATAGTGAAAATAAAAGGCAGTTGCTTGTTGGCCAGTGTCCTGTTCAGCTGCTCTGAGCTGGCATTAACCTGACCAGCTTGTGGCAGAGCTGCAGCCTGAAATTGTTGAGCATTGCTCCATGCAAGTGAGGATATTTTAACTTCATCAGCTGCCATGGCAGGCAGAACTGGCAGCAGCAGCAGCAGGGTTCTTGTCTTGAGGACAGCGTATCGCTTATTGCTGTGGTCGTGCTACCATTTTCCCCCAGAAGCAAACACTTGACAGTGATGGAGGACCTTGATCTTGAGTTTTATAGGTTCTTGTCCTTGCACACCTTGCTGGAGAGGGAGTTTTTCCATCTCAATAGCAACCTATAATGGTGTGGAGCCACCAGCCCCAGCTCTGCTCCCACCTGTAGCCCAGAGTGCCTTCAGCTGCAGCTCCTGTAACAGAAAGGCAGTGCTTTCCCTGCCTGTCTGGACCGACCACAAGACTCTGGGGACATGGGCTAGCTGCTGGGCTGCTTCTGGGCCACCAGCTTCACCAGAAGGTGGTTTTCTGCAGAGAGTCTGTGTGCCATGGGGTGAGGTGGTGCTTTGTTGTTTTTGGCAGGAGTAGGTCCAAAATTGGTAGCAGCCAGCTTTTAGTAGTCTGGAGAACTTTTGACGATCACGGAGGGCTCCAGCAGTGCGTATGCAAATAGTAATTCTTCTGCTTCTTGTTCCTTCACCCCTGTGGTGACTTTTATTACTTAATTATTGCACACCACATGCTTCAAAACAGCCTAATCTACGGTCGTGTTTTCTAATGATACTGGATGTGCGATCCAGCGATATACATCCCAAGGGGGCATTCATATCAGAGGAGACATCTTTCTGAAAACCTCCTGTTTCATAGATCACATGCTGCAGGGCTTTTCAAGGCTTTGCTTACAAATCAGCTGTGCTGCTCCAGACTGCTATCTAGAGACCTCTGGTGTCAAAGAGGACACCAACATTTACTCTTTGTTTTCACTTCTCATTCCTCCCAGCATGGCATTTCACAGTGGTCAGAGCTGGGCAAAATATTTACAAGGGATAAAAGATGTGGCAAACCTGTAGCTGTGTCTTATTGTCTAGGTGGGTCTCCAGTCTCCTTGTATGGCGTAAATTTTGATAGTCCCGGCAGCAGCACATGGTAAGCCTTGCACATGGGCTTGTTTCCTTGGCCTGTCCCTTTGCTCTCTAAGGTGCAGGAGCTTTCCTGGTGTGTAGAAATAGCAGGGAGGGATGCAGGAATACATTGAGCCTTTGTGCATAGTGTTTGATTATTGATTTTTAGGGTTGCTGAATGTGTTTTCCCATCTCTATGGAGGTGACTTTTACCATCTCCAGTGGACCAGCCAGTTGGTGACTGATTAGTCCACAGCTGGCTTGTAAGTGAATGCTTGAAAGGACACATTTGGGTTGATGCTCTTCAGAGATCCTTCCCTGCCGTGTGATTAATCGCATTTAAGTCCCGATCCAGCAAAGTATAGAATCATGCCTAGAATAACACACACATGAACTGCCTCTTTGAAATGGGCGGGAATGACTTGTGTGCTTAGTTGCACATGTAAGCTCTGGTGGGGTTGTAGGATGTGAGGCTTTGTCTGGCTTTTCCTGCCTCCTCAGAGAAATACTGAGAAAGCAGGGAGAGCAGGGGCTGGCAGGTAACACACTTCTTTGACTAAGATTACTGGAGAAATTTCAGTGAGGCAGTTTTTTCTTTGTAGGTCAAATGCTGATCTCATTGGAGTGGATGGGGAATTTTGGCCCCGATATCAGTGCCACTTGGCAGTGTGACAGTATTTCTCATTTGCAGCTGGCCTTTGGGAAAACGTCCTCTCGCCTCAGTGTTACTTAAGGACAGGAATGAAGGGCTTGTGTGTTCAGTTTCCTTTAGTCACTCTGTTCAGATGTCACTCCTCTGAACTGGGAGGATTCTGTTATTTTCTGTGGATGCTGTGGGGAGAGTGGGGGAAGCATCCACTGAAAATGCTTATTGCAAATTAAAATCTATCTCATTCAGAGTAACTCAGATCTCCTTGTTTTGGCACAAGCACCCTGCCACAGAAAGAAAAGGGAAAGAAGTTCTGATAGGATGTAACAAATTATTTATAATTGTAGAAAAAAAAAATAATCATCTGCCTCCTTTTATAGTCAAATAGTTGGAGCCACTTCTAATGCTGACATTTCCTAAATTTTTTAAAATTTATCTGTGCACATTTTCAAAACTATTATCCCTGAAACAGTTCCTGTCTCTTTAATAGACTCTCTCTCTAATTTAATTTAAAGTCAGGGTACAGACCTATTTTCAACTGAAATGACAAGCGCCTGCTAACTTGGTTATACAATGTGGTATGCTAGTCTGCCAGAAATCTCCTGGAAAAGAAGCTGCAGCCTCCTAATAGGCTATTTTAGTGTGAAAACAATGTTAAAAAGTATAATAAAGTATTAACAATAGTAAAATAAACCAGTGTAGGCCTTAAATGAGCTACAAACTAGTTAAATCTATTCAATAGGAGCCTTTAGTGCTTTGCAGCTGATACCTCAGACCTGGGATTTATCTGAAATGAAGGCACCAGGGACATGCAAGAGAAATGGTAATTATAATTTGCAAACATTAGGCTGACACTTTTTTGTGTATGTGTGTATAAATTCTGACAGCTGTGATGTGCTGTGCCATATAGTGATCTAAAGAGCTGGGAATGGCTCTCTTTCTGGCAGGCCATCCTCAGAGCAGCAGCTCATTAAAACTTTGGAGAAGGAGAAGTTGCCGAAAACAGGAAGGCATCTGAACCATCTGAGGGACTGTTGGTACACGCTTGTTGAAAGGTGTTTGAGAAGAGAGCCTTGGGTCTGACAAACTGGAATTTTAGTACGCCTCTCCATTCACAGTGGGGCAAAATAATTGGTCATCAGTGACTACTAATTTGGTTTAGTAGCCAGAGGCGTTTTTTTTCTTCCCAGAAAATCAATGACAGTACCGAGGTCTGTTCAACGTGATTCAGCTCAAGATGGGTCCTCATTTAGCTCTTGATGCTTCTTCCACTGGAGACAGCTATTTTGTTAAAATGAAATTAAAATCTATCTATAATACTCGGCTCAGGGAGGGCACCCGTCAATGCCATGCTGCTCTTGAGGTTTCAAGGTTGTCAGTCTCCCCTCAAACTTATTTTCAAAGGTTTATATATCAACTGAAAAAAAGGTACTTGGCAAAAGTGGATACAAAGGATTTTGCTCAGGAAGGGGGTTTATACCAGCTTAAAAGGTGCAATCAATTTGATTGCTAAGTTGTGTTGTAAAAGGGTAAGAACTTGACTTGTGATTGCCTTTTTCTTATATTATTCAAAAGCATAGGGGCTTGTAAATATTTTAGCGCGAACTTCAGCCCTTGGATTTTCTGAGCAGCTCTCCAGCTGGTGCAGACAGCTCCTGCAGCACTCTTTCCACTGCTGGTCAGGACAGGCTCTGGTGCAGAACTGAGTGAGGGAGCAGAGGACGTGTGCGTGGGCATCAACTCCCCGGTGGCTGCGGAACTGTTTGGGCTGCACCAAAGACACTGCTCCAACTTCAATGGCAGCTTAGGGGCAGCAGGATCAGGCCCTGCATGGGTGCTTATGCAACAGATAAATCATATAATTAAATTTTTTTACAGTTGTGATATTGAAACTCTGTTGCAACACCACTGCCTATCCTGAAACTTTAACCCTTTCTGGAAAGGTTAATGAGGTTTCAGGGGGGCTTAGTTCTTGCTGGTGTCCTTCCACCCAAGATGACCTGCTTTTGCTGCTGCACAGCCAGGATCTGTCTTCGGGGCCTTCAGTCCACAGGGCAGACAGCTGCAGGGGGCACCACCTCGGTATTCCTTTCTTGTGTACTTCCTGAAGCAAAGGATTTGTCCTGCAGTAGTAGCAATAGACATCTTCCCCTGGCTTGTGGCTGGGTCAGCCAAACCAGCTCTATCAGCTCTGGTTGGTTTCTTACTGGGAACCAGTTTGGTCTCCAGCATCTCTGGAGTGCGGGGCTCCTCGGTGCAGGCAGTGCATGTTATCTTCAGCAAACACAGCACAAGCTGGCGTCTGTGATTCTGCTTGGGGTCTTGGGGTACCACCAACCCAGGCAGCAGTAAGGCATTAATGCTCAGGTCCCTCTGCCCTGAAAGGGGGCTGATAGCCAGGAAAACTCTGATTACAGCTTCCTTGTACTGCTATATTGTCTCCCTTCCTCGTTACTGATGGGCTGGAGCTAGCAATCTATCTACCATTAATTTGTCTCTGTGTAGCCCAGCAGGAATCTGGGGCATGATTACAGCTCTGGCCCTTGTGCGAGAGCCAGCATGGCCCCGGCATCCCCCTGCAAACTGCCTGGCTCTGCCTTGCCTTAATTGTTCCCCTTTGGCCAGTGGACCTGTCTCTTCTAACAAGGGCAGCGAGGAGGGCTGAGGTAATTGAAGCACTTAGCCACACTCCCAAGCATTGCCTCCTGCAGCTAATTAGGAAAGAGGGCCACTGGGCTCTTGGTTATTTCTTTTAATTGTTCGTGGGTTTTGCATAACAGTGAATGGCAGATGAGGGATGTGCAGTTAGTGGCGAATTCTTGACTTTGAAATTTGTATAAAAGGTCAGTTACAATTTGTTAAAGTTTTCACGAGAGTGAATTCAATTAGCGGCTCTGGCAGTCCCCACACACATGCGTGCGGGTGTGTTTGTAAGGAGAGGGGGAGAAGGCAAAACAAGCAGGGCATGAATGCAAAGGCTCTTCATTTTCCTAAAAAGCTTGTGGACTATACAGTAAAGTTATAGGCCCCTTACAGCTTTATGATCCTCTAAATAGATCCTGGCAATAAACCCATGGAGAGGGCCTGGAAGATAATTTTTAAATGATCTCCACTTGTCCTCACTTTTCATTAACCACTGAAGAAAATAACAAGAGAAAAATGGGTAGAAAACGCTCAGGGACCAATTTTTTCTGCAGTCTTTGGGCTGGCAAAACTCTCAGTTGAAATAGTGGGTCTTTCACCTGCGTGGCAGCTGCAGGATCTGTGCTGTCAAAGCACTGATAACTCTGAATTTCTGAAGCTTCTTTACAATCCTTGTAATTTGGATGAGGAAATAACAATATAAATTATTTCACTGTGGGCAGCCAATGAGGCAGTGGTTTCTTCTAAGTGTCAGAGGATCTGTTATTTTGCTCAGAGGGCTCGTATGTGTAGAACAGTAAAAAGAATAAAATCCATTGTAAACATGCACTTTAAAAGATTTATCAGATGCTCATAGCTGTACTTAGGAGTACACATGGTTACAAGAGCACCAATTTGCTTTACTATTTCCTTCCAGGCCCAGAGTGAGATGTATACTTGGAACGGTCCTAAATGCACATATGGAAACACGTGTCTTGTAGTGAAAATGCCAAGTCCAGCTCTTACCCATTAAATAACTGGCTTCATAAGCTGGAATTTGTGCATTAGCATTGGTTTTTGGGTTGGAGATGCCCTTTGGCTGACTTCACTGAAATTATTTAGATATGTCTTCCACGCATTTGCCTACTGACTGGAAATCTGCTGTTGCCCTCTGAGAAACTCAGGTGGGATGTGATAATGGGACAGAGCTATTCCAGCCTGATGCTTCAAGCCATGGCTGAGAGTGAACAGTGCTCAGTCTGCAGCCATCGACAAATGCAAAACATCCTGATGAGTAAAAAACCAAGAAAAAACCCAACAAAGCTGAGCAAGACAAATCAAAGAGCAAGGTCTTCCCCTTGACCTCCGTCCTGTGCTTGAATCTCTCTGGGTGGGAATGTTACTTCGTTTGAAAGGAAAAGATGTCAATGAGGGCTGAAAAGCCCAGGTTTTCATTGCACTGACTGCAAAAGCAAAAGTTTGCAGGGAAAAAAGTCCACTTGTGGCAAGAAGTAGTTTTAGATGGTAAAAGTTTTGGTAGAAATTTTTCAGCCAGCTGTAATCAATGGAGATAAACCCACAGACAACAGCCAGTCTGTGGGAGAGTGTAAATTACTTTCCTGTTCTGTATAATGCAAATGGTAATAAGGGATCTAAATCGCTATTTGTCTTTTTACCCAGCTCTGTCTGACATGCAGGACCTGAACCTCATGCCAAACTACGACTTGGCTGTTCATTTTCTCTTAATTTGGGAGCCTGAAGCAGCCGGAAACTGTTACAACTGCAGTAAATAACTGCACTGAAGGAGAACCAGTATCTTCATGGTGCACTCAGGATTTTTTGAAGGGGTAACAGGTCTTTCTTCCCAACCAGATGCTGCAGGCTCCTGGGCACAAGGCAGCACAATCCAGGCGGATGCTGCTGGGAGCTCTGTGGTAGCTAATGTATACATAGCCATGTGAGCACGTACCCGGACCGGAATGTCTCCAGTAGAAGAAAATGATTCTTGAAATAGAAATTCTTATCTTAGTGATGTGAGAATGGTGGCAGGGACACCAAATGCCTTTCGCTGTGGAACTGGATAGGGTATGCAATTATCTGAACTGAGGAGAGTCCTACATTTTTTAACTTGGTTCCATTTTTCTTGTGCCTTCAGCCTGACAGTGGTTCCAGTCACTATTATTTTTATAATCTGTTATAGATTTGTAATGTGTTTTGTCAGTGCTCATATTTTTTGTTTACTCCAATCTTGGATTTTTGAGGCTTTACACTCTCCGCATTTGTTCGGCTTCCAGTGACTGTGGATCAGATGCGGTCTTTCTGTAATATTTATCTTTCCTCCCTGTCCAGCTCTTCTTGGTGGGTGCTTTCCAGGAACACCCTCTGCTTCTTCAGTATTATATCTTTGACCTATCTTTGCAGCTGGTCTATAGTTAAATTTGCTGTTTTTATCCCCAGGGCCATATATTAATAATCTGAAATGTTCTTCAAGTGTCTCAGAAATAAATCTATCGGTGCACTCTCTGTGCCAGAGAGATGCTGGAAATATCTAAGCACCTTTTCCTGAACTTTGTTCTGGCTGTATGCAAGCATCACGGATGCTTTGGGTGGAAAGACCACTTGCAAAGCAGAAGCATGAGCATTGAAACCACCCTTCTTGGGGAAGGTGAAAGCTAAGGACAGAGCAGTCAGTTTAGCCAGGAAAAAAGCTGCAGGGATAGCCAAGGTAACAGCTGAGCTGCTAAAGGCCAGTGACACAATTGTCAACAGAGTATTAGGACAACTGTGGGTGATACAAAGAAGAGGAGGTACTGGATGACTGATGCCCTTGGCCAGTTGTAGCAATTTGAAGAAGAGCGACTGCACTGACCAAATGCTTTAAAGAGGTGAGTTTGCTGCAGAAACGTGGTGAAAGCAGCTGCCAAAGGATGAAGATCAGTTTTAGAGAGTGGGAAGTGGAACGGCAGGAGGAGATGAAGTTAGAAGGAAAATGGGATATAAAATTCAGTAAAGGGACAGTTGAAGCGAAGGCAGACGGTAGGGGGGGACCTGGCAGGAGACATGGGGATGACAGAGTGCCAGGGAAATCCTGCCAGCTCACCCAAGGTCAGCCCAACCTACAGGCCAACTGCCAAGTGGATTGGCAGCCCGTTAGAGGCAGGGTTACGGCCATGCAGGATTTGAAGGAGGTACAGGTGTAGGATGGCAGAGAATGGCATGTCTGTGCAGTCCTTGTGTCCAGGAATATGTTCTGGGGTGCAGAATTAGGAAACTTGCACTACTAAGAGGCAAATGACAGCTTTTTTTCTAGAAGCAACCCTGGAAATGCTGGACAGTGTGTTTGTGCTGTGGATGCACTCTGCACTGCTAGCTCCTGGGGAGAAAACTTGTGCTTGGGGTACCAACTGTGTGCTGGTGTGTTGTGGCTTCAAACTCCTTATGTGACCTTGTGCAAATCAATATAATCTAAAATTTAGCTGTAGACAGCATCCACATCTTTGTGCTTACTGCTAGTTCCAAGAATGACCATTTAATGTCTGCTAATTTCAGTGTACACTGAACTTCAATCAGAAAAGGTGGTTAGGAGGATAAACGTGGGTCTGGACATCTGTTGGGGTTTCCATAAGCACCTTGAATAACAAGCTGTACTGACACCAGTGAAAATCCTGGAGGTCTTTACAGACCCTCTGTGTCTTTAGATCTCCAGTGTCACCAAACCCCAGCCCACTCAGTGCCCTGCATCATCCCTCTTGTAAGAGTACGATCCATCTTGTACAAGACCGTGGGGGGTTGAATACACCTGCTAGTAGCACTGTGGTGTGGGGTTATTTTAATGACTTGGGACCAGGAGGACGGCAACTCTCATCTGCACACACCTTACAGCTATGTAATGTGTCATGCACAGAGCACGTGGATGGGATGGATTTAGCTCCTGGAGGGCAGGTATTGCCAACGATGGGTATTTTCCTTGAAAGAAAACCTGTCGACCTGTTTGCAGTGGGCCTGAGGGCCTTGGGCAGGTGAAGCTGAGTGTGTGTGCGCTGTAGTGTGGTTATGCCCGCGCCTATGCTCAGTGGACATGTGCTGGCTTGCAAATTGTGGCTTACACAAGGCAACTCTTGTAGAGATCAGGAGCTGGAGTGTGAATTGGAGGAGCCTGACTGGAGGATGCCCCATGGGGGAGGCTGGGACCCTACCACATCCTCGTTACTGCTGACCTTGGCATGAGCACTGCCTGCTGATGGATTGGCTACGGAGCTGGACAAGACCCTGGGGAACCACTGTATTATCTATTATCGTCCCATCAGTGCCTCCCCTGACCCCTCCCAGCTCCGAATGCCACAGGCATCATGGAGGGAATAAATCTCTGTCTGATACTGAGAGAGAGAAGGGAGCGAGAGCAGGAAAAAGGAGAGATGAAAAATGTCCTTTTTATGACTCTCACAACAAAGCTGGCCACGTGATTCTTAGCAAACATTTCTCTTGGAAAAGGGAGAGAACGGGGGGAATCAGCAAAAAAGCAGAGCTGTTTCTCTCCCCTGGAAGATGCCCATGGGGAATTAATAGAGGGGTATGGGTGACCTTTGAAGGTAAATATCCCAGGAAAGGAAAGATATCTCAAAGCTTTGGAAAGCTCACTCCAGTGTCTGATGCTGCCTTGTGAAATGCTCCATGCAGCACGCGTCCACCATGAATGGAAAGCAGAGGCATAAGTGATCTGCTGTGCTACTAGAGGGAGCAGCAGGGCCAGGGTGATATTAATAAGGCACTAATAGCAACCACAGCATTTGTGTTCATTTCTATTTGGGATGATCCAGGAGAGCTCATACTTGTGAGCCTGGGAAGAACTCCTGACCTTGGTGTCTTTAGGAGACAAACCTTTAACAGTGCAGCCGAGGGCCTGAGAAGGGGCTGGAAATAGGTTGCGTGGGCTTGAGAAGCCCCCTGCACCTTACCCACTGATACCTGCAAGATCACAAATATGGTCCTGTGACAGCTGCTGAGTTGTTTGGGCTCATAACCCCCTGTGCTGCTGTACCCAGGGATGCAGCCCAGCCCCAAGGATGTGTGCTGGCACCAGCTGTAATTCCAGCTGTGCAGTAAAGCTGCAACAGGGCTGGGGATGCAGACTGGGAGGGTTTGTATTGGCACTCTGAGGATTGTCCCAGAGCATCGCCATCATTGGGCAGGGTGGCTGCAGCCACTTCCAGTGCGATGGGGAGGCACCTTTGCCCTGTGGCCGTCTCAGCCATACTGTCTGCGCTGTGCCTTGGGCTAGGAAACGACACGCAGGCTCTGTTCTTGTTGAAAAAGTTCACTGCACATGAGAAGTTTATCAAAGTGGACACTTCTAAAGGCAAGCAAGCGCCTGGAGTGATGGAAAAAGACTGTAGGCCAGTGTTCTCTTCTGCCCTGAGACAAGCATGTATCCTAGTTGCGAATGCCTTCCCAATTAGCAGCACTGAGAACGCAGTCGTACAGGGCTTAGAGTCCAAGAGCAGAAGCAACTTAAATCCATTGACAACCAAGTCATTTTTAACATGGCAGTTCTTGCTGAACCCGGTCAACTGTGACTAGGGACAGGCTTGGGCTGGGGAGTGCTCATCAAAGCTGCTATCTTTAACTTGCCAGTCATGGAAAAGTGTGTTAAATTCCCACTTTTACTGAAATGGCTGTAACAACTCCGTGGTAATCCCAGTAATTTGATTTTGTCTATAACGTGCTTCTAAAGTAAAGGGATAAATACAATCAGTCTGCATAAAAGGTAGCTATTAAGGAATAGGCAAGTTGTACAATAATAACTTTAAATTAAAAGCCCTCTCTCACTGCTTCTTCTGTCGTGGGGTCTGCAGATTTTCCTTAAAACTTTTGAAACGTGCCTAGACTTCTTATAGGCAGCCATTTAACCTCCGTTTATGAAGAAATAAAGCAAAATTGATGTTGATTTTGGTCTACATTGGGGGATACTTTTGCACCGTAAAAGCCCTTTTGCCTGCAATTTGCAGAGCAGCCCTGTCACATCGGTGAGGGCTGATACTGATAAAGATAAAGCTTTATAGCTAGGGCATTTGCAGCTAACAGCAAGCTAATGCTACATTTTCATTTTGATGCAATTAATGTTAATGTCTGCTACGAAAATTGTCATTAAATACCATTTTAAAATCCATTCAATTTGCATATGCAAAGCCCATTTACTATCATGTAAAATACACAGTGCCGTTCATCATGTCTTTTCTCTAGAATTTGTAGCTGTTATTTTTCTGGTAGTGATTATTATCTAGCTCTTAAAATGAAGCTCTTAATGTCTGGTCCAGACCTGCACAGAGCAAGAAAAACCTCTGTGCTCCAGCAGCAGCAGAGCTGCTTTGGAGTCTCTTTCAGAGGCTTGTTTGTGTCAGACTCGCACTGGCCCTTCCAGACTGCCATGCCTTCCAGCCTCCCTTGTGCTCTCCCATGGAGGACAGGCAGTGGAAGGCCCTAGAAGCCAGTCTAAGGTGCCAATATTTTCCCCTGCAGACTCCCTGTTGCACAATTCCCTGTGAAAAATCAGCACAGCAGGCAGCTGGGAGCCGGTACGTGAGGGGAACATTAAATGGGTCACTTCTAAATGCTGTACCTCTCAACCTCAGGCAGGGCTCACGTATGCTGCACGTTCTATAAAAATCTTTTGGGAGACGCTGTGATGCAAAAGACCTAACTCAGCATGAAGCCTTAACTATCCTGCTGCATTGCAAGGGGTTGCTGGGGAAGCAGCAGGTACCAGCTCCCTGCCAGCCCTTGGGAGGGAGCCCAAGAAAGCAAGAGAGCAATGAAAATCTTCTTTACCTTCATCCAGATGTACTGCCAGTTTCTGCCCAAAGTAGGGCAATGAACTAACAAGTGAGAGAGCATGGGATAAACAACTTGAACTGAGTCTTAAAGGCACCAGAATATTTCAACCTGTACGAACAGGTAGAAATGCTGTTGCTCTGGTTTTCTGACCCTGGGAAGCCTTTATTCTGGCTTACAACTCTTCATGTTCCTTTTAACTTAAAGGATTGTCATTGAATGTATTTTTAAGGGGTTCCAAGCCCCTAGCGCCAGAGGCAAAAGGGGGATGTGTTGTGGCATGCAGATTAGATTTAGGTATTTGATTATCTGACATGCAGGTGCAATCAGGCATGGAAGTGATGCTGTGGCTCAGTTGCAGCGTGTTCAGGTTCAAGGCGCTTCTCTCCTGGGGGCTCTGTTAGCTGAGATGTGGGGAGATGCAGATGTGAGGGGAGGACGGGATAATCTCATTTTGATAAGAGGCCCAAGCCTTCCCCCTTACCGTGCTGTGATGCCATAAGTCATGTCTGCAGGTACTTTAGGAGGACATCTGTTGAAGCGACCGTATGCATCATTTTTGCGCCGAATGTCCTTGGCCTTGTAGTACAAATTATAGTCATGGGCTGTGGTATAACCATTCTTCAGAGCACCACGGTTCATGGTGATGAAGTCTCGGGGCATACTCTGAATTAAAGCTGTTCTGGGCTTTACTGTGTTCCAGTGGCTTAGTGCTGGAGATAGAAGGAAACACGAGAGGCAAAGAGAAAGATCAGGTATCTTGGGTAACAGGCTGATGTTTGTGGACTGTGCACAAGGGCCTTGCGTGGCTGGTTTGCATTTTGCCATGGTTTCACTGTGGACTGAACTCCGTATTCTATCCCACACTGCATTTCATATGGGGATGTCTCCCATCTGAACTGGATGTCTTCTAATTCTCCACCCTGGCTTGCTCAGCAAGTCTGATTTCACAGGGGTGTTGTCCCTGAGAGCATGAAGTACAAGCTCTCTCAAGTTATTGAAGTGGCCACCTGTATCACCCTTTGCAGGTGCTGTACCCCTCTCTGCTTGGGCGCTGTGTGATCCTATAAAAGTTTCCAACATGATAGAGACACTTAACTAGTCACCAAGCCATTTTGGTGATACTAATGAAAGTGGGTGAATGTTGGATGTGTTCACCTCCAGCTTGATAAGAAGTACTGAAGGGCACTAGGAAGAAGAGGAGGGTCCCTATCAGCATTAGGACTTTGTTGCAGATCTATGTTTTAGTGGTGTTGTCATACCTTCAGAGACTCCTCCGTCTGTTCTGTGGATGTACAGCCCGTATGCAAAATCAAAGCCTGGTAGGGTGTAGCAGTTTCTCTGGGGCTTCCCCAGTTCTGCCTGCAGAAAAGTGAAATTAAAGGAGAAGCATAAAGACCTTTTCTGATAAGCTAAAGCCCCTGAAAATAAAAATTTGTAAGGGAACGTGGCCACAAGTACCAGGAGTGGTTCTGGCTCCACCTGGCATGGGTTTGAATCCCACTGTCTGGACACAAGCGAGTGTGACAGTGCAAAAGGAGAACTCACAGCCATGAGCCTTCCCCAGAGTTGAAGCGTAAGGGATTCTGAAATTCACACAAGTTTGTACCGGAGTTATAAAGTGACCTAGCCTTGCTGGAAACGGGGATCCTGACTCAATATATATGGACTTGAAGTCTCCTTGTTTGGCTAGTTTCTCCTTTGGCTGGGATGCCCAGCTGTGGTGTCTACTGGGGAGACTCTGCAGCTGGTCTTAACTTTCCTTTGAGTTATTATTTTCCAAGCTGTGCATGCTCCTAGAAAACTGGTGTAAACTGCCCCAAGCACAATCACGTCACCACTCTTGTTTGGGAATAATCAAGACACAAGGCATGTTGCAGGGGGAGGATAAGGGGGATGAAGAAGGGGGAGCAGAGCCTGGGGTTTATAGCACAGAAGAGAACTTGAGCTCAATAACTTCATTTCTGTTTAGTTTTAAAATGAACTTTTCCCCAGCCCATGCATGACCCAGCCTGGTGGTGTCTGTGGGATTAACTGACCTCCCTTCACCCCTTTGTCTCTGCCCTGCCATCTCCATGGTGAAGTCACTGCAGGATGTGTGTCTCTTGAAACCTTATTGCTGCTTGAAAGGGAGGCGGTGGCGGAGGGAAGGGGTGAGAGCCTGGCAGCCTGGGTGTGTACATTCCTGCTAGGAGAAGCTGGAGCTGTGGTCAGGCAACAAGCCCCCTGGAGCCCCGTGGGATGGTGTAGGTGCTTTGGGACAGCTTTTTTTCCATGGGGAAGGGTGCTGGGGGGTTGTAGGTGGTGGCAGAACAGAAGTGGTGAAATCCTACTCTAGTGCTTCTCACTGATGGATCATTGATATTGAGATGACTGTTATTACACTCCAGAGTGAACTCTCTGCACCAGGAGATGCTGAATCAAATGCAGAACTTTCTGCAGGAACCAAATGAAGAGAGTGAGACTGAAAGTGAACCACCTCCAACTTGCCACTATGGCAGGTTGAGGCTGTACAGCAACACTGCTATAGAAAGGAACATCATCCAAACCCAAACTTATGTTCTGTTCCCACTGTGCAAACTCTGGCCAGGGCCTCAGAGCAGCCATGGCTCTCCTGTACACTGCCAGCCTGGTGGCCCCGCTTCCAGTGTGCTGTTAGAGGGTACTTGCCAAGTGTGCATGATGCTGCGGAGCAGCCTGAGCTGTTCTGCATCACCCTCAGCTCTGGTAAAGCTCTTGCTGAGCCAGTTGTGCCTGGAGGGAGAAGGTTAACAGCCCCCGCCCAAAACAAACACCTTTCCAGAGGGCTCTGTGTTGAGGTCTTTAGAATTTGCTTGTAATTCCCAAACCTTTTTTGCCTGGAGCCATTTTTTTGTGCATTCCATTCGAGTTTCTCAGTTCCTGTCTCTTTATGCAGCTACACAAAAACTTAAAAGCACACGACACCGGGCTCCTCACCAGCGTGTCCAAGGGTGAGATCATGCCCACTTGCTTAAGAGGCTTGTCCATATTGTGACACCAGGTCTGCTCCTTTGCAGATCCCGGGAAACTGGCTATCAGCGTTGCTGGTTTGCAGTCATTGGGATGAAATACTCTGTGCCTGCAAGCCCTTACAGCAATGCTTTCAGGTAAATCCAGGGTCTCGCTTCCCAGGTCTGGGACAGAGGTGCTTCACCTTGGTCCTGTTAAATCCATGTACTTGTGATGCTATAAAGCAGGTGTGGTATCCTCATGACTCTCTGCAGCACAAGTTCACCAGCAAATGAGTTTTCTGGACTTGCTGAGATCCTTTGATAGACTCGAAAACCCCATCAGGCTCCTTTCCCTGTGTGAAGCTACTGATCCTTTGCTGCAAACAGACCTTTCTGAAAGCAATTGACTCAGCTACCTGATAAAACCTGTGCATAACATGGCTGGTTCCCCCAGCTGCCTCCTGTGAACCTCTAGCAGAGGAGGGGACCATCCCTTGCAGATGTGTCCAGCACCAAACACAGTGGGAGTGAGCAGGCTTTTAGTGCTACCACAAATGAAATGCTACATGGCAGTGCTAAACCGTATGTGCGTGCTGTGTGTGAGTGAGGGAGCTTGCGCAAAATGTGTAAACCAGCGCCAGGGATGACAAAGTAGCTTTCATTGCTGATCTATTTCTCCTGCGTTTACAGGCATTTGTACACTGGCTATTTTTAGATTAGCTGTCACTGATACACAAAGGAAATTGTGCAGCATTCCTCAGATGCATGAGAAACGGCTTTTTCCAGGGATCATGTTCTAATACTGGATCAGTGAAGTGAGGTCAGAAATCTGCTGTGACGACAGAGGTGTGGCAGATGGGAGGAAACTGCTGAGCAACTGCAGGAAATGAGAGGTTTGTAACCTGTGGCAAAGCTGCTTCCAGACCTTTGAATGCAGAACTCTGTAGAATAGAAGAGATTAGGGGATTTAAAGGTTCCCTTTTGTAGACCACAAAGTTTGTGAAGTTAACACAGTTGGGTGTTTACTCCACGTCCAAGTGAGTGCGCGCTGCTTCTTTTTATGATCAGGTGGCATTTTACAGTCACTTTGCACTGAATAAATAAAGCTGAAGGTGCTGGATAACTAATTAAAAAAAAATCTGGTCCAATATGTTGAACATGGAGTGAACCTGTGCCTGAAGAAAATCAATGGACTCTGAGGACTCTGGTTGCCTGCCAACATCTTTTACCCACAAAAGGCAAAGAAGGGGAAGGAGGTAGCAGGAATTAATTTTACTCAGTGTAATCCAAGATTACAGCCTTTCTCATTCATAAATCAGTAAAACACTGGTGCAGCATCATGGACTGGTTTCATTTGTCCTGGGGTATTGTAGGTGTGCTGTGTCGTAAAGCTGTGGGGAGAGCAAGCCAAAGTTGATGCAGAAGGTCCTTTTTTCTTCCCCAGCTCCAGCCCTGTTTCCTGTGTTCAGGTTTAGCCTGTCACAAAACTGCTTGGCTGGAATACAGATCTGTCTGACAGCTGTGCCCATCAGCAGACAACTTCATTAAACCTCATTAAGATGTCATTTCTCTGCCTTATTTCCCACCTCTTGGCTCTAATTAAAACTGTCTCTCTCTGCATCCCAGGCGGTCCTAATTTTCTCTGGGTACCTTCTGCAAGTTTTCTCCCTTTATGACCTCAGTGAGGAAAATCCAGCATCTTAAATACTGTTTATCTGGCCCATTCGGAAAAGACAACTCTAGACATTTTCCTGAAGCATTCCCAGAGCATCCTGCAGAGATCATCCCCTCCTCCCAGGGCTGTGAGAGACGAGAGACATGTGCTGAGGCTTTGTTTGTGCTTTCAAACTGTCTTTGAGGACTCAGCTAATGCATCCTTTCCCCTTGGACACGATGATTTTCATGGTTGAACCGGGTGTGTCTGAACTGGGTTTGGAGGGTGCCATGCTGAGACTGGCTGCAGAGGTGGGGGTGCTTGATCAGTGGGGACACCCTGGCCAGCTGAAGAGCGAGCCATGTTGGGTGTATCAAGCTCCCTGGCCTTTGCCAGGTAGGTTCTGATTTGTGCTGTCCTGGGTTTGAGCCCTGGATTTGCATTTGAGTGTCTAACGATGTTGGAAAATCTTTGCTGTGAAAGAAGAGGAAGGCTTGGATATGGATCTGTTTGTAAGAGATGGGTGCGTTGCAAAGGTATAAGGAAGTACAAAACCTATCAGACTTCCAGGTTTTGTTGCAAGACTTCTTTGTATTTAGCCCCCTGATATTAATCACCCGTCGACATGCATTGCATCAATTCTAAAGATGACTGAGACTGAGTGGTAGGAGACGTGTCTGTGCAGAGCGGTACAGTAAGAAATGGAGGCATGGATTTTTAATCCCTGCATCTGAGGCAGCCCTTCACTGGGAGGGGATGCTGGGCAAATCCATGATTCCTCTCTGCTCCGACTCACCCTGGGCTGCTGTGTCCCCACCTCGAAGGCTCTGCCCTGTGGATGCCTGCAAACCCTGCGCCGGTGCATTTTCAGCCCGCCAGGCCCTGCTTCCTTCCCTACCTTCTGTTCCCCTTTTCATTACACCCCCTTGTACAGTAAAGCCTCCCGTCACGCTGCCATTACTATTATTATTGCAGATTTACTGCACTTGCAGAGTGAAGTGATTGTGGTGACAAGGCCCAGCATTTTTCCCTCCTTCCCCCCGCGACAGCTTGAAATCAAGCCCTTCATTTGCATTTACATGATCTTGCTGTGCAGCTTATGAGATCGGGAGATTTATTTGCTACTTAGCTTGATGTTTGATTACACTCTAAGAAGGCAGTGAGCTACAAAGTGCAGGGATACATCAGAACTGAGCTACTGAAAGCCTCTGGGGGACAGTAACTCAGCATCAGGTTTAGGTAGATGAGAAAGGGAATGTTCAGTGTTTTGAGAAAGGCTAATTTGATCAGGTTTTTTTTTAAAGGTGGAGGGGAAAAAACTTTCCCTCTCACAAAAA
>Ga0181612_145179_pt1 | contig 25215 bp, 8 predicted proteins | sample HoacroProtozoa21_FD_119630 | JGI IMG/M metagenome (GOLD analysis project Ga0181612, IMG submission 119630) | Hoatzin crop microbial communities from Cojedes, Venezuel. Combined Assembly of Gp0051906, Gp0051904, Gp0051908
ATGGACTGGAACACAGTAAGGAGTATCATAAACACCTTCCTTAAAGGTTCACTGCATGAATTATTGAGCCATTGTGTCTTCCAGAATTCCCAGTGAAGCCCGCCATAAGGAACTTCTGAATTTCCAGGAAAGATGGTTGTCTGTAAGAGGTATTTTTCAGTAAAATTGTAGAATGTCATTGTCTGAAATCCAATATATTGCTTGAAGGAGTGGCTAAGAGATAGGTTGATTTGCAGTATAGGTTTCATGTTGAACTGAATTCCAGTTTCCTGTATGTATAAACATAAGGGGCAGTTCCATTAGTGTCAGTGAAATCTTACAGTGGGACAGTGGGTGTAAAAGAACATGCGTAAGGCATGCATGGTTCCATTCCCATGGACTAACTATCCAACTTGCAAGGAAAAAAAAGGCCTTTTGGAAGGACAAGACTGTTCCCACTACAATGAGGCAAAAAGAAAGATTGCGCAATTCTATGTAGAATTAGCACACCAGTATAATACTTAGTGTTAAAATTGTAAAACGTCAATCTGTACTGAAGGGTAATCTTTTCTGTTCCAGAATGTGGTGTCTGATACCAGGCAGCATGTTGTTCAGTGCGAGGAAGAGCATCCTCTTTGTGTTTGCTGCTGCATGTCTTTCCTCCAATATAATAAAATCAGTAAGGAAAATATTTTGTGCTCAGAGTAGAACGTTTAGAAAAGAATGGATAACACTGCTTGCTTAAGTCCTGCGGTAGGTTTCAGATTCCTGCTTACTCCTATACACTTTAAATCTGTTGCCAGCCACTCTCTTACTCCCCCTCCTCAGCAGGACAGGGGGAGGAAATAAGATGAAAGATCTCGTGGATTGAGATAAAGACAGGGAGATCACTTGCTAATTACTGTCACAGGGAAAAGACTCAAGAAAAATTAATTTATTGACAATTAAAATAGATTTGGACAGTGAGAAACAGAAAACACATGAATTAAACCAACACCTTCCTCCCATCCTTTTTCCCAGGGTTGAACTTCATCATTCTTCTACCTCCTCCACCCTAAGCAGTGCGAGGGGATGGGGAATGGGGTTGGGATCAGTCCATAACAGCTCCCCTCTGCTGCTCTGCCTTGCTTACGCTGTTCCTCTGCTCCAGCATGGGTTCTCCTGCAGTCCTTCAAGGAAAAATTTGGTCCAGTATGGGCTCTCCACCAGCTGCGTTTCCTGTCAGGAAATGTCCATCTGCTCCACCGTGGTTCTCTCCATGGGATGCAGGGTGATCTCTTCTCCAGCACCCAGAGCAACTCTTCCTCCCTCTCCTTCTTCTCTGACCTTGGTGTTCAGAGGCTGTTTCTTCCTCAGTCCTCACTGCTGGGCAGCTTTTTGCCCTTTTAAAGTATGTTTTTCCAGAGGGGCCACCAGCTTGGCTGCTGGGCTCAGCTGTGCCCTGTGGTGGGTCTGTTGGAGCAGTCTTGAAGTGGCGGTGTGCAACATGGGGCAGCCCCGGATTCTTCTCACAGAGGGCCCTGCAGGCCCCCACTGGCGAACCCTGCCACATACACCCAGGGCAACTTCTAAAACAATTTCATTAAATACTTAAATATTCCTCTCATATCTAGACTGTCATTCATTCAAATTAGTATTTATACCATTTTAGGTAGTAAATACGTAGCAGACTTTCTTATATACAAATATTAAGTGGTAAGTTTTGTTCTTATTTGTACCGGTCTGCATCCATGGATTTCTTAGACATGTCCCACGTACCTTGCTAGATTAGATCTTGAAGTATGACAGCTGGGGTTAGTCATAATTTGACCTTTAATGCATATGCGGTACCATTCAATTCCGTGGGAATGGTTGTTTGAAAATACTTTGAAAAGTCTTTTTTGTTAGTGAATTAGAAGAAATAAATAAAGGAAAAGGACTTTCAGGCCAAATGTTATCTACATCGTGTAGGAGTATGGACAAGAATAAGAATGACACTTGATTAACAAGGGAGGGAAAGCACACTTAATAAACAGATTACTTAAAAAAAGATTTTTACTTTACTGTTGAGTGCTGATATTCATTATTTTCTGTATTTTGTTATTCTAACTCTAGAAATAGACAAAGTATGTTAAAATAAAGATCACTGCAAAGAGCACTGCAACATTTAAAATAGTAGGTGCAGTAAGATAGCAGAAATAGTGCCTAGGAAAATAAACTTATATTCTACTAGTTAGTCTTCCTGAAGAAGTTAGGAAATGCCAATTTCAAACACATTGACTAGGATTAAGTAATACAGTCACTGCTCCATGAAAAATTGAAACACTTGGAGATCTTTTCTTAACAAATGTTACCAGAGTAGGGAAAAAGAGATAACGATAGTCAAAAGGATCTTGTATGTGAACATCCCTTAGATTTTTCATGAGAGAAAGATGAATTCTGCTGGAAATACTTCATTGTGTTTCATGGTGTCATGGTAATATCTCTGGGATAACACTTCTTCAGTCATCAGAGCCCTGCTGTTGTCTGAAAGGTCTAATGGGATTTGTGTCTACAAAATGAATCTTCTTATTGTAGTGTACCCAACTGTCTCTTCTGGCCCGCTGCTGGACCTTGGTAATAAGAGTAGCTCTTGTGAGGGAATTGGATCAATTCCTGTCCACTTGGCTGCTGTCTCCTGAGGTCATGGGCCTCTCACCTGAAGTCTATGCTAGAGAGCAAATGAAAACCACCACTTCTTGTGGTGCATCCATACTGTGTGGCCAAAGTTTAGCTGAAATCATTGTACTAGAGCTTTTCCTTAGCTATAAAAAAAAATACTTGAAAGAAAGGATGTAGAAAATCTGATGCTTTTTCACTTGTGTGCATCATGATGTCTTTTTAATAGTTTTTCACCATGCATTAGTAAACTTAAACAGAAGGAAGCAATAATCCAGAGGACTCTAAATGTTGCTTAGGAACACAGCATTAACGAATGGAGCAGTGGATTACAAGAGAATTCCCTCAAGATATTTAACATTTACAAGTGTTTGCTTGAAGTGACTGCTGAAATATACTAATATGTACTGTGGGGAGAGTGTAACACTTGACAGGAAACATCTGCTTTAATATGCTCCAACATCAACAGGATTGTGGCAGTACGTCTGCAGATTTAAATTCCCTGGCGATATGTACCCTGAGGTTGGTGTTCTTTTGCTTGTGGGGAAGGCAAAGCAGTGTACCCTATTCAACAAACTATTATTTTTTCATATCCTTGTATTCTGATTTATCTGGTATCTGCATAACAGGAAAGGAAATTGAATACTGAGATGTTAACTAATGGTCTACAAAATGAGAATCACAAGGGTGAGGAAAAATTGTTTCTGTAGGAATTACAAAACTAGGTGGGTGTGGAAAATAGCAGTCGAGTTGGTATGGGAAAAGAGGGTTGCTGAGAGAATACTGCTCTGGCTAGCATTGTCTGATACCTGGTTTCTACAGCCAGGTCACTTCAACAGGGTCTACGTGCTCTGATTATATTTACCCTGAGCAAAGGTAAGCACCTTACCATGCAGCACCCTGCTGCTTTACATCCAGTAGCCCATCTTTTAATGCAACTTTGACACATCAGTGTTCTGTCTGCTGCTTGTCCTTTTACTATCTGGTCAGCTAGAGGCAGGTTTTAAATGGGGCCTGCAGTGACAATGACAGTTCTGACTTGATTAAAGAAATGTCTTTGTGTGGTGAAGGCAGAGATGTGACAAGGTCTGAACAGGCTGTCTTGGGTGCACGAAGGAGGCTGACCCTGGCAGCAAGAAACTGTTCAGTTCAGTGTGCTGGTTTAGAGTGGGGTCCATTTTGTCTGAAGCACAGCAGGAAGCTTTGCTTCAATGGCTCTGTGTGCTCGTTTCTTTAGGACGGGAGCCCCAAACATTATAAGCAGCAATGAATGACACAAAGACAGGATGAAAAATATTTATTCAGCTACCTGTCATCTTACAATTATTTTGTCCATCTATCTGGCAAAGTCTGCCCAGTTGCAGCAAAGCCTGGATTTCTTCTTACTTGTTATTATCATGTGGATTACTCTTTCTTACTGCTGTGAGAGGAGCAACACTGCTCCAGGAGTTTTTACCTCATTGTGAGAATTAGGAAACAAAGAAATAGTTGACTGACTGGTAGGAACTGCCCAAGAAGAGGTCCTCTCTTTATTCTCTGCTTAGGCGAGTTTGCTTTTGTCTCTTCTACCTGGAAGCCCTAGAGAAGCAAATTATCTCTACTAACAAATAGTGAACATTCCTCTTTGCCATTCAAAACACAATTAAAATAGAAAGAAACCAGAAGGGCATAATGAAGCTTGAAGAGTGGGCTAGTGGGTACTATGCTATGTCAAAATCAAGCTGTGCACGAAATTTGGTATAGGTTGATGGAAGGGGTGAAGAAAGAAGGACTGACTCTTCCTCTGCAGGTAGTTCCCAGGGCCTGATACCAGCAAGGACAGTGCTGCTGGGAGTCAATGGTCTAAACCCAGGTCTCAGCCAGGGAATGCAGACCCAAGGAGACCTTCTTTCCTCTTGAAGCCCTGGACCCTTCCTGTATGTTTTTGTTGAGAAGTGCTTTGTCCAGTGTAAGTGCTTCTCCTGCTTCTTCCTGTAAAGCTTAGTCTTTCCTCTGTAAACACTGAAGAAAGTTCGTGGATTAATTAATAGATGGGACCTTTTATCGCTGTTTAACAAATAGTAGCAGTTAAAGAAACATACATCTCTGGCATGGAGAACAGCACACCACATTCCACTTGTGCATTTGTGATTATTTCCTTGAATTCTTGATTTGCAAATCCTGCATGGATTTTTTTTTGTCGGTCTTTTCTTGTGAATCTATAACTTACTGTTTCTTTGCAACCATCTGCTTTTCTTTATTGCTGATCACCTGTTTTAATGAAGAAGGTTGTGCCAGCAACAGGATAGGAACCATGCATTGCCTTCTCTGCATGGACATCCCTTACTGAGTTGTAAGGGATTCTTCCAACATAAAGACTTCTCAAAGTTATAAATACCTCTTTCTACATGCTTGATACTGCATTCACTCTGTGACTGTGATTTGTTCAAGTTATGCCAGTTGTGACCTCACTCTTTTTATCTTCCTTCAGTAGGATAAGTCAGTCTCTCTCTTATCTGGAATAGGCTTGCTGTGAATTTTTTAAGACAGCTCTGTCAGACTGAGTCCGTGTCACATACAAGCAGTTTTTAAATTAGGTGGAGCAGAAGGACAAGTTTTGTTCTGGAATGCTGCAGAAGGACAACTGCTTAAAACCTGCATGAATATAATTTAACATGTTTGAAGCATAATATAAAGTTGTTGAGCACTGTGATGGGAGATTTGTTCAGGATTTGTAACTTCTTAAATAATGTTGCAATATTAAAAATAACCATGTATGTCCTCTGTATACTTGTATATCTAGTAAAGAGTAGTAGTTTTTCTGTATCAGCTTTCAAATATGTTATGCAGCTATATCTTTTATTTACACAGACAAGACATGTTGGAAAAGATTTGTGGAGAAAAAACAAGGCATTGATGTCCTTTCATTAGCTGTGCCTATGAGTTTTATTTTTGCATTGTGCTTGTAATCTAGCTGTTATCCTTTCATCCCTGAATGTTTTTTAAGTAGTGGAGGTGATTTATCATTGTAAATATTTTCAAGGATATCTTTAAGGAGCTGACTTTGTCTTCTTTGTATTTTCTTTGATGCCGGATTTGGTATGCTTTAGTACAGTATGGTATATTTGGCTGTTGCGAGCCCACTGTATTCTTGGCTATGCAGTGTTTCGTTATCCTAGCCAGCACTGATCAAAACATGCCGCCCACTGTGGTCACAGCAGGCCACATTTTGGATGTATGTGGGGTAAGTGTTTAACACACTTCAGGACAGCAGGAGTCAGAGTCTCAGATGCTTTCTCTGACAATGAGAATGAACCTGTCTCAATGTGTTACACACTTTTGAACTTTCCATAAGAGAATTAATTGATGCAGTATCTTGTGTTCTTCAGCGGCTGCACTTCATTGCTTGTGAACAGAAGGACGGGAACATGTCAGTGCCCTGTGAAATATCAGTAGATAGCTTTGTGTTGTCCTTTATGGATGACTAGGCAGTCCTGTGGCTTACCTCCTTTTACTTGGCACACACCTTGGTTTTTGGGTCTGAGAGGGATCCGCTGGCCAGTTCTGAGCCTGAAGGCAGCTGGTCCCTATTCAGAATGTCAGGCTGCAGAGCAGCCTTACACAACATACAACTCTTACTCTCATTCATAGTTTGCTGCATTCTGGCCTGTGCCTGGAGCAGACAGCAGTAGATGGTTTATTGGTTGTGCGTGTGGCCGTCAGGACTGAGTACAGAAATGTGATCGAAAGCTCTCTTCATGTAAAGGAAAAAATGAGTTGAAGACTATGCAGTGCTTCTTCCAGCTTAAGCTTTGGCTATAAATGAGGTCAGTTTGTCCACCAAAGTTGGAGAGAGCAAGATCTGGGGCTTCATGGGACATAAATATATTCTGTAAACTTGATTGACTGTTGTTAAGAAATAGGTTTATTTGCAGTTCTCACAAACACACAGACTTTTGTCTGGGCTTAATGTGCCCCATGTGAAAAACTACCTGAGAAAAATAAACTTTTTGCAAAACATCCTGAGCAGGCCTTGGCGCTGTGCAATAGAGAGTTGTTGGGTAACAGGAATTCCACAGTTTTCTTAGTGCTGCATCTGTCTTATATCTCAAAAAGCATACAGCTCTGAATAAACAACAGGAATTCCTATGAATCTCCTGATAAAAAAAGGCAAAAAGCATTTTAATTAAAACAGTCTGAGGAATTTTACAGCAAGTCAGTTACAGAAGACTTTGTGACTACTAAAAGAAAGTTTAAAGTAAAGGCCCATTTTCTTTCAAGAACTTACAGAGTCTTATTTTGTGCTTCGACCTAGAAAGGCTCCTGCGTGGATTAGCGTGTCTGAACATGTTTTGCCTTTGCTGGACAGCACAGCTGGTATAAGCCCAAGAGCAACCTCTCCCATCAAAGGATTTTTTGTAAATGGGTGACCCTCATGGAGAAGGCTTCCTGCTGATTTCAAAGAAAACTTTTCTGGCACAGAATTTCAAAACAGAGTGTTTAAAATTGTACTTCTTGTGTGTATTGAAGTATAAGCTTCTGCTAAGTTACTTAGATTGTTTACAAATTAAGAAGACAGGAAATTGTTCTTTACATTCTGGGTGTTTTGAAGGAGATCTCTGTAAGACTGTGACAGAGCCAGGATACTTAACATTATTTGAAGAAGTTTGAAAGTCCTGTTAGAATTTACTTTAAGTCATAACCACTTGAATTGTAATTTGATTTATTTTGGAGGCGAAGAAACATTGTCTACTGTTTTCTTTTGTGGGGGAATGAAAGAGGCCTAAGATCTTTCCAACCTCAACCATTCTGTGATTCTGTAGTAACAGTTTATTTCTATGGCATATTATAGTTTCTTCTTCCTTTCTAATTTTCTCTATGAACACTAGCATAAAGTTGTGAAACTGCTTTCTTCCTTTCCCATCACAGCCACACAGAGCACTTACTAATTCTCACTGTAAAATCCACAGAATAGTTGGTAAGAGAGGAAAAACAGAACTAGTGTAAGGAAGGAAATCTGAATCTAAATGGCATCGTTAGGGAGCTACTAGAATAAATCATGTCTAATCACCCTGATTGCCTGGGTGATAAAATGACTGAATCTGTTGATGAGGTTAGGGCAGCAGATGTCACGTACTTCCATTTTAGCAAGGCTTTTGATGCTGTGTCCCACATTATTCTTGTATCCAATTCAGGACTTTAGGATTTGGATGGGTGGAAAACTTGACAGGTAGAAATCTTGTTTGGTGGTCAGGCTCAAAGGCCATTGGTTAATGAGCTGGTAAAAAGTGGGGTACTGCAAGGGTCCATTCTGTGACCTGTCCTGTTTAGCATTTTTATCAGTGGTCTGGAGGAGAGGATGGAGGACACTTTAACCAAGTTTGCAGATGACACCAAACTGGGGGGGTACCTGTTGGTGTGGAGTAGAGCAGAGCTGCCAGTCAGGGGAACCTGGACAGCTGGGAGGAACGGATGGACAAGAACCTGATGAAATTCAGCAGTGACAAACTGTGAATTCTGCTGCTAAAAAGGCAGAGCCCTACAGTGATGCATGCTGGGGACAAATGGGCTGAGGAGCATCTCTGGAGAGACAGCCCGGGGCCCTGGTGGGCAGTGAGCTGGGCAAGGGCCAGTTATGTGCCCTAGAATTGGAGAAGGCCAGCAGCACCCTGGGCTGTGTGAATAAAAGCATGGCCCAGAGGGTGAGGGAGGTGATTATTCTCTGCTCAGCGCTTGTGAAACCACTTCCAGATACTGTGTCTGGTTTGGCGAACCCCACTGCAGGAAAGACATCAGTAAACTGGAGCAAGTTCAGCACAGGATCACCAAAACAGATGAGGGCTAGAGCACAGGCTCTGTGTGGAGAGGCTGGGCAACTGGGTTTGTTCAACCTGGAGAAGGATGGTGTTGGTGGGACCTAACAGCAGCCGCCTGTACCTTCAGAGGTGCTGTCGAGAAGGTGGAGCCAGGCACTTCACAGCTGTGCATGGTGGGAGAACAAGAGGCAATGACAGTAATTTGAAATAAGGAAGTTGTTCAGTCTCCAACTGGATAAAGCCATGAGCAACCTAATCCTGTCTCCTAGCTGATCCTGCTTTGGTCAGGGGGCTGAACTAGAGACCTCCCATGGTCACTTCCAATGCGAATTATTTTATAACACTGTGGCCCTATGAAGAGACCTTTGCTGGAAAGTCCTCACGCTGCCAAGACTGTTGAGCCAGCCTGCACTCTTGCGGTCTTGTAGTTAACCATGATTAACAGCAAGGTGATGTAAAGAAAACCTTGATGTTGCCTCAAATTATTTACTTTTTTTTTTAAATTTTCTTCTAAATCAAGGAATTACCTAACTGGAGAAATTGCACTGTTTTTTTCCTGATCATTTTCTGAGCTATCATGCTGACGCTGCATGAGAGGATGGATGTAGTATTACAGTACTTGGGAGGTGAAGAAGAGGCTGTGGAAGCAACAAATAACTTCTGATATGTACTTGAAGTTATTGTTTCTCTGTTATTCAGACTATTCACAATACTGAAACCCCAATTTGAATTGCTGTCAATACAGAGTTTTGTACCACATATTGTGGTTATATTCACATCTGTCCTGCATCTTTGTCAATGAGTGTAGGCACAGTGCCTTTTAAACCAGCTGACCTCATTGTAATAAGCCTAAAAATGCTAATGATTATGACCCACATGTACTCCTGAGTTAGTGGAGGGTCTTTTACCCGTGCTTACTTCGTAGCATTACTGCATTTCCTGTGAAAGACCACAGGTCTTGCCAGTCATTAGTGGTGACATTACATAGGCTCACCTCAGTAAGTATCTACAGGAGCATGTAAGGGGAATACCTCTCCCTTTTCAATGTCTATTACATCTCTTCTCTTTTCTGGTGTAATAAAATCTCCCTGACAGTTTCTATAGAGTAAGAGAACTTACAATACATTTCTGCCTTACCTTCACAGGCTATTTTTATTGCTGGAAAACTGGTGGGTTTTGTATGCTGCAGTGAATGTGCAGGACTCGAGGCTAGGACAGAAAATGTCCCTGTTTGAGGGTGGGGAGGTGTGGAAGCTTAGAGTGTTGGTTGTTCCTAGTTCAAGCTTTGGTTTTTTCCCCCATAGCATGCATGTGTTACAGGCCCTTCTGATATTTCATTGTTGCACTAAGTATGAAGTTTTTGTCAAATCCTTGATGGGACGAAGTCCACTACTGAAATTAATTTGTGTAATTTTGTACTCAGGTGTGTCTGGTATTGGTAGGTGAATTTTCTTTTCCAAGGACAGGCTTGCTTTAAACAATCTGAATATTTTTGTCTGTTTCTGTTTTTTCCATGCACTAAGAAGACTGTCTTCTACCTGTCTTATTCAGGAAGCCAGTAACAAGGCAGGCTGTTAATACAGCATACTACAGTGTATCAGTGACAGCCGTTTTCCTGGATTTATATATACCAAAAAAACCTGCGTTTGCTCACAGAGCTTAACTAGTCACAGGCCATACTGTTGGAAATGGGACAGACACAGACTGTCTAATACAGTCGGCTGCAGTCATAAAAAAAAGTGGACAGTATCTTTCCTAGAACAAGGCATAATCTTTCTGCTGCTGAGCCATGGCAGAATTTGGAGGCTAAAGTAAGCTTGGAATCTTTAAAGGAATTACATTTGTCATGTAAAAGTTCACTGAAAATGCTAGAAGTCGTCATACCTGATTGCTTGGGGATTGGACTAGATGACCTCTAAAGGTCCTTTCCAACCCAAAGCATTCAAGGGTTCTATGATTCTATCCATTCCCTTCGTCCTTTAATTTACTGACAAAGGAGTTAACTTACTATACAGGCATATGAATGCTGAAATAGTAATGAAAAGTGACTCTTGTTTCTCAGCCAGGAAGGGCATGAATAACCTTAATGATTACTGCAATACATCTGGAGAGCATGGCCACATGCTTGCCAGATGGTTGGACTTTTCTTCATTAGTACTATGAACTCTGCAATCAAACCTTAGATTCTGTGTGGATCTACAGTACTGGTGTTTGCAATTTGTCACAGGAACAGGCTCCCCAGGGAAATGGTCATGGCCCCAAGCCTATCAGAGTTCAAGGACCATCTGGAGGACACTCTTAGTCAAGCGGTTTAGTTTTAGGTAGGCCTATGGGGAGCAGGGGGTAGGACTCGATGGTCCTCCTGGGTCCCTTCCAACTTGAAATACACTATGATTCTATGAATTTAATTTCACCTCGCAGAGACTTGGAGCACTGTGCCAGCTGGTTTTATGATGTGAAAGACAAAATTCTGTTGGGGCATGTTGCTGCCAAAGCACATCTCTCCCTCACTGCATACTCATAGAAGCGCTTGTGTTTGCTAGTTGTCTTTAGCAAAGCAGCTTTTGTCTCTTGCTTTATCCTTACTTTTAGCACAGCCATATCTAGATACTGTATATGTCAACAGCTGTTTCTAGTCATTCTATTGGAGCTTTTGTGAAGGGGACAATGAAGTTTTCACAAGCCAGGGAGTCGCAGGCACTCTGTCCTGAAGGTTATACTTCCTTTGGGAGCTGACTCTTGAAAAATTTACAAAAGAGGGTGCGAAGTTATGCATTTTGCATTTGAATCTCAAACTGATGACTAAAGCAACATGAGAACAGCATTTGGTGTGTAACATCATGATGAGTACACCTGTTAGCTTCCCACACACTGAAGAAAACAATCCCATAATAAGAAAGAGTTACACAGACTGCGTCGTGTGCAAAGCTTTCCAGTACATTTGTAACCAAGAGAAACAGTTGAAAACAACATTAGTTGCTGTAATACTTTTTATTAGATGTTTTCAAACTTGTAAGTTTGGGTTCCTGGAAATGTACAGTTCAAAGGCAGTGATGGCATTTTCATGAACTTGCATATTATACACAGGGGTTGTGTGTGTGTGTGTGTGTGTGTGTTATTAAAGAGATGAAGAGTAATTTCCCATATGTATAGCTTGTGACTGTAATGTATAAATAGTTTTTTATCCTAGCTGATTTGGCTGGGAGACCAGTGAGAATCTTGATGTTTTCATCATTTGTATCAGTTATATCACTCATTTGAGTTTCTGAGAAGTATGGACTTTGTTGATGAAACTCATTAGGGTTTTGCTGTCCAAGTAGCATTTATTACCACTAAAACAACAGCATGAGGTTGCCAAAATGTTGCAGTGTGGACTAAGACACAGCCTGCAAATTTCCTGAAAGGATCGCTCTTTTTTGTTTATTTCATTTGGTAGCATGGATCTCAGGTGTGGTATGTGTAGGATTACAACACTGTGGGAACCTGTGCTCTGTCTGTGTGTGCTCCAGAGGGTATTTGTTTCCATCTCTAATTACCGAAGTTCAGCAATATCTTCCTGGTACTCCAGTATGACCTTTTACTGAAATGTCATGAACATTGCTTATCATTATAGGTAGTCGAGGTTAAAAGACATCCATAATCACTGTATGTGTGTAAGGTATTTTCAGTACTCTGACTGTTGTCTGCTCCTTGTTTCCATTTTGTTCAAGTTTTCCATATTTCCTTTTAACTTTTACTGTGTACTTTCCATCTAGGAAGAGTGAGAGAGCAATCTAGGAAGAGTGAGAGAGCAACCCCACACTTTTGCTGTTTTCTACCACCAAACGCCACAATACTGTGGCCAAATTTGCTTCCCTCTGCTGAAGACTGACAGAACTCTCTCTATGGATAGACTATGCCAGGTGGCGTGCTAAAGGTGCCACTCCCTATCTCTTTTTCCACAGTAACTCTTTACTGTTCCTCTGACAGGTAGACTGACAGCATGCTGTGAGTCTCCTGTAGCATGCTAGAGAGCCTCCTTACTTAAAGTCCGTGCACAGCCATTACAGGTGGTTTGACTGGCCTGAAGAATCTTTCTGTGATTCCAGAGAGGAATAACACAGATATAGCAAATGTCTCCATACTCTTACTGCTTGGTTGTGTTAGGAAATTAGCTTAGTCATAGCTCTATTTGTAAACTGCAGAATCAAGTTCTTTAGCAGCTGCTCCTGACTGGCTGATCACTCGCTGCTGGGACAATCTGCTGGATTGTTTTACCTCTGCAATCGTCCAGTGTCATGTTTTTCTCAGTATCTTTCTTCTTATGTGAAGATTGATTTCTTAGGGAAGTCTGCGCATGATGTGATCGTAGGGATAGCTCCTTTGTGGGCCAGATGTGGTTGGTTCTCAGCCCTTGTGCACTGGTCCACACCTGCTCTTGGTTCTTGAGTCTTTCAGGATCAAGAGCTAATTCTGCAGCCCTCCTAGCTACCCAAATCTTGCTTAGACAGTTCTTCAGAAACACAAGAAATTGTGGTCTAAAGTCGCATGAGTCTGTATGTTCTCAGGAGGCCTACTGTGAGCTGATAGATCTGTAACCTTGCTTCGTCTTGTTCAAATGAACCAGCTCCCCATCAGGTACACCTAAAGATCCCTTAGCTTCTTTTTGTCAAAACTCCATACAAACATGGCTTGTTTTACTCTCTCCTATCATTTAGAAATGCTCAAGAAGCCTGATTTGTGGTTGCTTTGGCCAGTTCTAGGATCTTACTGACATTGTTACCAGTCTGTGAGCTATGTGCTCCTCATTCAGTTTAAATCTGACTTTGCTTCATGCAAAAATTGCCTTTGTGGTGGGTGTCACTCAGCCAGCTTAATTAGAGAGTGAATTTATGTTCTTGTAACTCACTAGAATGTCCTGCTGAGTTTACAGTAATAATATTTAACTGCAGCTTAAACTAACCCATCACATCCTTCCTTTTCTATCCTTACAGCCACCATCAAATGCAGGATGGACCAAGCTTCACATGTCATATGTTTTCAGAGCACTTTGTTATTTGTACCAGATAAGTCAATTCTTTGATTCATTGGAAAGAGTTATGGAAAGCCTAGCAATATCTTTTTGGAAATTCTTCAAAAGGATCATTCAGCACATTAGAAGTTTGTTACTAATGAGTGGGTGAGACTCTTGGCAATGCTTTAGAATGCCTAAGAGTATTCCCATAACTGAGATAAAATGGGCAAGGAGGCTGCTGCGTTCCTCCTGTGGCTGTTGCTCATGCCTCAATTTAAGAAGGGCTCTTTTACACCCTCCTTATTTAACCACCTATCTTTAGGATGTTTTAAACATCATCCTGTGACTTGGGAGACAGCTGGAAAGTCACTATAGGTGAGTTGAATCCATATGGGCAGAGGTTTGGAGAAGAAAAATAACTTCTAAATAGTAACTGTTTATTCTAGAAGCTTTTCTTCCCCCACGTGGATCTGACAAACTGGCTTTGGAGTCTGTCTCAGCTACAATTTGTGTGTTAGTGATGACTGATACCTGCTCAAGCTAATCTGTTTGATGGGCCTTGAGTACAAGGTTAAATAAAGTCATATAAAGGACAGAATTTTCCTATTGATACTTTGGGTGAAAGATAAAGGAGAGGTCTGCAGAGGCTAGGCAGGAGGAACACATGCAATTTATAGTCTCTGCACAGACAAACCTATCAGCTAGCTTTAGTTACACTAAAGAATCCTTGGGGTTCTTTATAGGGTGTGTCCACAGCATCCTGTTTTTCTATATAGATGTAGACAATGAGGAGAAATCAAAAGCAAGAGGATGAACACATCCATTTTTGCACTTTGAAATTGCTAATTCCCTCCCTTTAAAACAATAAACCTTCAAACTTATCTTTATTTACGCAGACCTATCCACCTTGGCATCAGTTTTTTTTTCTTCATAAGGAGCAGTATTTCTGTCTGCAAGGTACTGGATTTGGTAGCAGATTTCTTGGAAACAGGTCTTACAGTACACATAACTAGTCCTGCTTTGGAATTGGTGCTTAATACTCAATAAAATACAAGAGTTGACTTTTGAGTCTTGGCACCAGTTCAGCAACATACTTAAGCACACTTAACTTTTGGACTCATGACAACCCCCAGAGATTTGAATGGAAATATGAAAGCTTTTTGTAAAAGTTTATTTTAAAAAATGAATATAGAATATAGAAAAAAATTGCACAAAAGTACTAGTTTTTCCATTACTTCAATGTTTTATCTTTTCCCCCATTTTATAATGTACTATGCTCATTACTTTTTGGCACTGAGCCCTTGTATAAAACACTTGTCCTGTAAAGGAGAAATTGAAGTTGTGCTGTGACTGAGTCAGCATCCCCTGGCACAAACCTCCTAGGTGGTTTCTCTTCATAAGTCTCAGCTTGGGTGGCACGCTGGAGTAGGGCTGAAAAGACATAAGAAGGCATGGAAGTGGAAGGGATGGGAGCAACACAACTCAGAAGGCTGGATTGCGTGTCCACAGACAGTGCTGTAGTTTGAAATCGTGTAAAGCTTGTGAACGTTCTGAACATTGCTCCAGCTGAGGGAAATACAGTGCAGTAATTCAGCAAAGCCTGAATCATGCTGTTTCGCGCAGTGCGGTGTTTTTCCTGGATAGGCCCGTATGTCTGCACGGTACAATACAGAGCAGCGCAGAGATACTGTCTAGGAAAGCACCAAACCCGGCCTCTGAAGGAGACCAACCAAGGGGGTCACAGTGCCGCAGTGGTGGGACCAGGCTGCTTCCTGCTTAACAGCTTATTCACCATGAGGTTATAGAGCCCTGAACCACGCTCAGCTGCACAATATGGCCTACGTTTTGCTGTCATTTGCACCTTCAGAGCTGCCTCAGGTTGGTGAGTATCCAGCAGGACTTAAATCACTCTAGCCCTCTCCTCCCACAAAAATTTGGGCTATGAATTTTGTGGAGTTGCACCTGAGAAATGCTACGGGCTTATTCCCGGTCTCCTTTCTTGTTTCTTCTCATCCCATCATGTCTGTGTTTTCCCTCACACACAGCAGAAAAGGATACTAGTGTAAACACTGCACTTGGAATAAACTCTTGCTCTTAGCAAACTCAGTCCAGATACAGGCATTCTGGTTGACAGTCTGGGTTGGTTTTAAACACAATGGATTTGTTCTGACTCATATCATTCAGTGGGAGAGAAAGAAAAGACAAGTGTTGGTCTTGTGAGTTCAACGGGTAGAATTATTAACAGTTTGGAAACAGAATTTTACATTAAACTAATTCCTAGTAAAAGTAACTGAGAATAATTTCTAGCAGTTAGATGTGAATTCATGTAAGACCTGGTTCCACTGCCTTTAATAAGAGCACAAATACTTCTTCTGGAATTAAATGTTTCTCATTATGATTAAATTAATTGTTTTTTTTTAAAAGGCAGGATGATTTTTTTTCTTTTGAGTTACTAATGTATTTATTACAGGTAAATTCCAATGTTAAAATCAATTTCAAGAAAGTGCTTCTTAGTAGCTCTACTCGTAGCAAACACCACTGAGTCAGTATTTATTCAATTTAATTTCGTTATTATTGTGCAAAAGTCTAGGGTCTAGCAATTCCATCCATTTCTGATTCTTTTCTGAACAACTGCTCCATGCTAAAATCTGTCAAAGTGCTGAGATTTTTTTAAAAGCTGACAGAGGGGATTTAATTTTTCTTTTCTAGAGACTGCAAAGAGTTGTGTGTTTTGTAGTCTGAGCTACAGTGCTTTCATGCTGACAGCACTGTCCGTACCATGATAGTCTGGCTGAGCAGAAACAGATGTTGTAGGCTCATCGGCCAGTTTCCTGTCTGAAGGAGAGTCTTCTGATAAAGTCCAGTTTTTCATTGTGGGATTTCTTTAATGCTGTATTTCCTTGAAAAGAAGGGAAGTTCTTAGTTTCCATACACACAAACTTCAATTAAACTGAATTAAGCACTTAGCTCCTCAGAGAACTTGTTTCTCCCATGGAATCTCATTGCTAGGACGCTGTGTTACCATACCTACTTCAGAGAGGAACTTACAAGCCACAGCTGTACTCGAGGCCTTAAAACCTAAGCCTGTGTACGAGGTCTCCTCCAGCGCAACTTCTTAAAGTGATTTAAATTCTCAGAAGAAGATTCTTTAATGCCTCATAGTGCCCAGAAATCGGGGATTGTCACAATCTCACTGTGATAGTACATATGTAACTTGCATGCTATTGGCAGTTTTAACATTGGCGGTAATTTCATGTCTTGATCACTACAACGATAACCTGCTTGCAGCACCTGCAAATATGGGGTGAAAAATTCCAGCTTTGCGTGCCATCTGCTTTGTGTATTTGTTAAAGGTGCGTTTACTGTCCCCATTCACTAGTGGATTTTGCATCAGTGGCAGTTCACAGCAAATTAGGGAGAGTAGGCTAAAGTACAGTGTCCATAAAGAGTGTCCTTGCACCTCCTGCCCATAGTGGACGGGATTATCACGTCCGTTTTGAAGGCAAAGGCAGAGTCAGCAAGGAGCCGTGCTGGCTATTTTTACTTTGAGCACTTACTCCCTGAAGAGCAGGGAAGAGGCGGAGGCATTCTGCAGCCCTTTGTCAGAGATCTGAAGCAGAGCTGTGCTGCAGCTGTAGGCATGCTCACAAATGCATTTCAGTTCTGCACTGCTCCCCTGGCGCTGTAGCTGGCTATGAAGTTAGGCACATGATTTTGTTTTTACCCCCTGCGACTGAATCATAAAGTTGCCTGTTGGGACTGGGTCACACATTAGTTTACCGTTATTTTGTAAAGTTTCTCAAGTACCTTAAAAAGTGCTGTCTCTTTGGCATGTTGCACAAAGTGCTTGTAACATTTGGCTGAGATACTAGAGAATCTGTGTGCAGGAAAACTTGATGGAATGACACACTGAGCTGTGTGTTCGCGCCATGGCATACAGGTGGCAACAAGGAGGGTAAATAACTGCAGGTCCCCGCTGTGTGTGTGTTTGGGAGCCTGAGTCCCCTGATGGGCGTTTGAACTACCCTTGCGATGGGGCAAGGCTTTTCAAGGCTGCTCCTGCAGGAGGCAGGAAAAGCCCAGTGAACTTCGAGGGCCCAAAGGTAGACAAGTACTAAATACTAAGTTCTAAATTTGTTTGTTTTAGGAACTTAAAGCCAAAGGGCTGACCTTGGAGTAGAGTGGTGATTGTGCTGAATTTGAGTGTGTTCCACATAGCTCATGTAAGTTTCTGGTGTGTATGGTTGCTGTGTCTTACAAGACCTAAGCGAGACAGGTTGTGTTTATAGGACTTTGCCTTTCTGCTGGGGTAATTTTTAGTTTTTGCAGTTGAAAGATTACAAACACAAGGAAAGGCCAACGTGAGACAGAGAGGCAGGAGAGAATATTGGAACAGTGAGTTGGCACTGCAGTTACATTGCACAAGTGCCAGAAGGCTCCATTGATAGAAAGGGAATTCAAATTGTCCTGAACAGAATTTAACAAGGAGGTGATTTCTACGGTTATTAGCAATCCATATTATCAGCCAAAAAAAAATCACCTGAACTTACTAGTTTTCAAGACAGAAACTGCTCCTGAACACCAGACCTTGATTCAGTGTACCTTTAGTCCACCTGCAGAAGCATTTTAGAGTTTAAATTATGTAGGGGTAGGGAGGAAGAAAAACCAAAAAAGTCATATGTTTTTAGATCCTTTGTAGCTGAAGTGTCTTCAGATGCTTCTTTGTTATTGATTTCTGTTACTATGATCTTTCTCTGTGAGGTGTAGCATGCTAGAAAGCAGAAAAAAAGGAGCTTGTTGTCTACTAACTGTTTTTTTTCCTGCCTTGTGCTCCTGACAGCCTCTCTGTCAGCAATGGCAGTTTACCTCTTATCTTAGTGATACGTCCTGGTCATCTGTGTTGTGTGTGAGGCCTTAGTGTTCCGTTGCTTTTTGCTTAATAAATTAAAGACTGTGAAGGAGTAGCACTGTAATACTTGACCATATAAGGGGGTGTGACTGTTTTAGTTCTGCTCCTAGCACAAAATGCAGTTGAAGCCTTTTAAGGGAAGGCGGTGCAGACAGAGTGAAAACATCCAGAAGCAGAACATCCATTTCACATTATAGTTGGTGCCAGTGCTGTCATTGCTACTACTGTGGATTTCTCACAGGCTGTTGGAGTTGCACAGTTAAAAAAAAGGAGACACTTACAGATGAGACTGAAGAAAAAAGTTAAAGTCATTTAGTTCATGGCTCCTGCATCTTGAGAAATAGTAAGAATTAAGAGGGAACTGACCAAAGCTGAGCTGAATTAGACTTCCAGAGTTTAGAAACGAAGTAGCAAAGACCTCTTCAGCATCAACAAGAAGAGATCAAAACTGTGACAGCATGACAGGAGTTCAATCCTGGATGTCATCTTAGTAGACCAAAAGAATTAATTAGGTCTGGTTGCAAGTCTGTCAAGGCAAAGGCTGTATTGTATGGTTAGAGAATAGCAAAACCAGGATGTCTGATAAAGGGATAGAAAAATTGAAATAGGCAAACATAAGTCAGTTGTTGTGATCTCAGAAGTGTCCAGTGTTACAGAAATTTTGAAGCATCTCAGGCAGTAAAATATCAAATAAAATATATTTGTATGCTGAGGTTAGACTGTGTGAAAACTGTTGTTTTCAACTAGAGAAATTATTTTCTTGCTAAATCAGATGCAGATCCTTACTTGAGATATTTTTCATTCTTTATGTGAAGAAAGACTACAGAAGTGGGAAGAAAAACTGGTTTTCTTAGTTTCAGTCAAACCATAGCCTTATCTTTAAAATAAAATATGCTTCAGGCCTTAAATCAAATGAGGCTTTTATCAGCTGGAGATTAGATAACACAGTCTCCTTCAGTGGCTGAGTAGAGATATGGAAGACCCAGTGTGAAACCTTTTTCTGCTATAGCCAGCAACTCTGCAAGAAACCATTAAAGAGGTCTGATGTTTTGTGCAACACTGCTGCCACACACTATGCTTCAGTGGCCTGCATGTCTGTCCCACGGATTCCTTCAACTCCTGTTTGTTAGGGCTGGAGGGTGCTTAGCCTTCTGCAGAATCAGACTCATTGCTCTCTAAATTACAGCACCTTGTCTACCTCAGCACTGGCTCCACAGAAAGGAGAAAGGTTGAAAATAAAAGTGTCCATGAAACACCAGTCTGTGTTTTGAAGCCTGCTAACCAAGTGTCCATGAACACCTTTCACACATGCAGCTGGTGCCTACAGGTGGTAGAAGACAGGAGAGACAAGGATGTGCAAAAGCCGCTTCTTTAGTGATTCTTTCATTAATATCTCTTCCTCCAAGTTAAGACTCCAGAATGAATGTGATGCTGCAGTTTACCCTAGCCAGCATTTCACCTACAATGCAAAACTCTAGCCAGTCATTTACAACAGTTCACGTACCTGTCAAAGAAGGCTCTTCCCCCAATATTGTGACCTTTATCTTTGTGGCGATCAGGCATCATGACTTTGGCAGGATAATTTTGTTTGATTGACTGATATATTTTCGGAAGTTGTAAAAGTTTCACTGGGTGCAAGCAAGTCAGCTTGCCGCAGGCCATTTGTTGTGTCTGAATGATGTGTATTCATCAGGACCTTTTGTGGCATCGTGGAGAACAGGTTGGAGCAAACCTCCCTCTGACTTTCATTAGTGTAACTCAGGGTAATTCTGCTGAAGTCAGTGGTGTTTTGCTACTGCAAAACCGCAGTGACTGGGAGATACCCTCAAGGACCACTTTGATTTACTATCCTGTCTGTGAAAAACAGTCTGTTGTCTCCACTGGGTGGAAAACTGAAACAGAGATATCACAAGGATATTCCTTTAACCCTTTCAAATAAAAGAACAATTTTTTTTTTCCAGTGGAAAGTGATCTTTTTACATCCTTTAAGCAGGATAATATTTTTACTGCAATTCCAAGGAAAATAATTTGGGCTGTCAAGAGTCCTGCACCTCCTGTTTTCCTAGTTATGTGACATGCATATTGCTATGAAGGATAATGAAGAAGATCTAGTATATTCAGATATGCAGCTGTACAGTAAGTAGGCCAGTTGCCTGGTGCAGAACAGGTAAGTTTTCCACATTAGTCTGTTAAGGCTTTGAGGAGTAATTTTAGAATTAGCAGTTAATTGTTTTTTTTCTGACAGGAAATACTCAAAAATTCTGATCTTCATTATGAGGATTATTGTGATGTTCATTATTACCTTTATTATGAACGGGCCAGCTCATGCTTTGATGAGACTTTTTGCAGAGTTCAAGAACTGGCTTAACAGTTCTGTGTTGGTACTAAACTCTCCAATAATTGTATTTTCTAGTGATGACATAGTTCAGACTGCTGCTCATGGTTGCATTGTATGTGTTCTCCTTATGTTTTCATAAAAAGTGGGTGATCAGTATGGGTAGTGTGGGACTAGCTCTTCGAATTAAAAATGAGAGTAAAGTTGTACAGTAGAAGAGTAAATTTAACTACATAATCGTACAATAACTCATATTCTTAATATAACTCAATTTATCATCTCCCTATTTAAAAACAGCTGCTCCTGTTTTTTTTAAATTCACAAAATATAGATTTAAATAATGTGTTAATTCAAAAAAGTAAAGTCCACTCTGCTTTGATTTTTTTCTCTCCTTAATTAGTATTTCAGCATACTGTGAACATAAATACCCTTAGCTCTGACATGGGCAGAATAACTAAGGTGATTGTCCTTCAGTTTAGGTCCAAGTGTAAATACCCCGTTTCTCAGTGTAGCAAGAGCTGATTAGTGCTACACACAGACAGAAGAAACTTTATTGTGTAGTGTCATTGATGTAGTGAGCACTTACACTGAAAGAAGGCAAGCAAGAATACTGTTTGAAGTCAGTCCCATTAAGTGTCTGAGGTGACAAGAACCAGAATGTCCACAGTTTGTGTTCTCCTACATAGTTCATATTAATGGAACATATAAACACAGGTATATCAGTGTGGTTAGACAAAAATAAAAAGCCTTTACTTCAAATAGACTAGGAAATGAACCTATTCATATGGCGTATTTTTTTTCCAGTTTTTATTTTTAATTGCTCTGAAAGTATATTCCATCCCTCAAGTTGGGGCTTTTGACAGTTAAATACTTCACCCAGAGAACTCGGAGTTTGACGTATTGCCCTTACAGTAGCACTACTGCATCAATATCTTGTTGATGAAGCATTACACATGGCTGTAAGGACACAGAACATTCACTCTGGTGAGTGAGACCTCTGCAAGATATAAACTCTTGCAGCACTAGTTCCAAAACTCACTTTCCGAGAGTAGTAGTATCCTGTCTGAGCAAGAGGTCTCATACAGACAACAAAATCTGTTTGGTAACCAGTTGACTTTCTAACTTCCCAAATTTAGGGACTCCAGTGTAAGTGTACAGAAGGAAAAGAAACCTAAGAAGCTGTGTATATATAGACTTGTTTGAAATTTCCTGTGAAGGTACATTGCTAAAAACAGCATAGATTGTAACTGATGGATCTGTGATTTGTTACAAATAGAACAAACATGACTCACCAGCAATTGTGCCTGCAGAATTACAAGTTCTAGAAACCCTCGTCCTAAGCATTTATTTGTGTAGCAGAATAAAAAGTTTCCTCAGTATCTTTCAAGCTTGTCATGACAAGTCATATGCTGCATTAGGTAGCACTGGAAATCTTCAGTGGTACATAGAATTTAATTTCCAAATTTTGGTCCACAAGGGATGCTACCTTTTTGTCTCAGCTGGCGCTTAAAAAAAGTCTGGCTGCTGAGTGTAGCAGTGACAGTGACTGAAAGCTCTGATTTTGTCTGCAAGAAAGCAGGTTGGTCAATGTGAAGTGAAAAAAAAGTTATGGTAAATGAAGTTACAGAATATTCGTTTCCTTCCTCTGAGGGTATTTTCCTGTAGTTTGCATAGTTGTTTGTTTGATCTGATGCAGCACATTATTTCTCTGAGTCTGCAGCTTTAAAATTTTTTTGTATCTTCCTGTCGTAACTCCTCTCATGTTTCCTGGGATGGTCATTCACCTTTAAATGTCTGTAGGTTGTGTAAAGGCACATTCTGTGTTTCTGGAGACTTCAGTGATGATGCTTTAGTTTAGTAAAATGGCAGTTAAAAAAGAGCATGCTTAATTTTCAGTGTGCTTCTGCTTATTTACTCTGTTAGAGTCTTAAGAGTCAAAACCAAAAAACTTTGCAAGGAACAATCTGTCATATTTCATTATAAACTTTGTATATACATGTTTATATGTATGTTATGTTTCTTTGTTTGAAAGGCTTAGTTTAAAATAAGCCCATTGCCAACAGAATCAACATCTGTATTTTCAGTGTTAGCCTAGTACATAGAAAACTTTGAAAACCTTTACAGCCCCTGGAAGCCTTTGGTGGTGGTCAAGCTAGGTCCATCCAAGGTTGTCCCCAGACCAGAGGAACACAGGAGAGTGAAAGGGAGAAAATTTCCTTCTCCAGAAACAGTACCGGGATATGGGAACATTTCTGCAAGCAGAAATATTCCTGCTTTATTGTTAGGCTACCTCAAGAGAATTGGTTTTGCTCTTCCAGCATGTTAGCCATTGTTTTCTGGTTAATCGGTTTCTAGTTTTTGGCAGTATGGTCCTGTTCCCAGCCTGCTGTTACTGTCACATGGAGATTAATTCCTTTTATGTTCTTGATTTTTTGCATAGTCAGCCAGAAATTTGTTCATCTCTGCACTGTATAACCTCTCTTATGCAGCAGCATTTCTAAGGGCCAATAATATAGCTGGTGCTGTGTAAACACAGGGAGGTATACACTTGCCTCTACCTCCAAACTAAAGACATGAAAAACAGGTTTAGGATTAAACATTTTGATAGTATTTTTTCCTCTAGGTAACTCTTCAGCTCTTTTCAAATAAGTATCAGCAATTCTTACTCCATCTCATTTAAAACCCACTCTTTTTAGATGCACTATATAAACACAAAAGTGCTTACTCCGTCTTATTTAAAACCCACTCTTTTTAGATGCACTATATTAGCATAAAAGTGAACACCTAGGCTGCATAGAAGACTTAGATAGCAATGGATATTTATTACATTAAAAAAAAAGTGGATTTGGAGTCTTAATACCAGTGCTGATTAACAATTTAAAGATTTCAGAGAGAATATTTAAGGGCTGAGCTGTCATTTAGGTACGTTTATGTACCGGGTTTTGAAAGGTCAGTATTTGTGTGTTTGGACAGTTCATCCCCTCTGCCTTACATGCCGACTTCAAGACAGAGTGATGGACCATCTGAAAAGAGGTGTCTCTGTTAATCAGAGGGGTGACTGCGTTTGCCTTGACATGTGATTTCTAGGCGGATTGTGTTAAGCGTGTTGAATCCTTTGCTTTGATTGATCTGCTTTGCCTGGTCTTGGTTACAGTTAAAATTATGTAAGTCATCTCACTTCAAGTGTTCTTCTGTGGGGGTGGAATTTAGGGAATGTTTGTTAAGTGTGATTGCTGCAGCAATCCTAGGGAGAACGTAAGGTCCTTTTTAGTCTGTCAGACTGCTTGACTATATGTCAAGTCTTAGTTTTTCTTATTAAAAGCCAGTTGGCTTTCAAAATCCTAGGCACACAATGAAAACAAGCAAATATAATTAGAAACAAGAAGAATGGTGATATTCATTCTGCATAAATCCCAGCTTGGTAGTGGGTTCCTTAGAGGATTTGTTTTTTTCTTCTTTCTCGTTTTTTTTAGTCCAAGAAAGAATTTTTTCATTACAGTGAGTAATTACCAGTTAACAACCTGTGGGAGGGAAGGCACATCCAGATTATATGTTGGTTTATTTTGGTTCTTGAAAATACTGGCAGGTCAGCCAGCTGGTGGGAGTGTTTCATATAGGTGCATCAGAGGAAACAAGGAAAGTAAGTTCAGACTCAAGCTGAGACTGGGAAGGCTTTTTTAGAGGAGATGCTGCATCATGGAAACATGCCTGCATTGTCTTGGCTTTGAACACATGAACAGAAGTAAAGGTGTCTTTCAAGCACTTTCAAGAAAGTTGTTGTTGGCCATCTCTGTTTCCTAAAGGAAGTTACTTCAGCATGATGATTTCACTTTCATTAAAATATTAGTGTGACAGAACATATATCTAGTGTATCTCTAGATGTAACTATTTCTTGCTGAGGAACAAGAGAAAGATACTTGTAAAGCCTATTGAGCTGAGTCCTACATTTTCCAAAATACTACACTTGGTGTGCAAAGGTATCTGGGTTCTGGTTGAAGTCAGGTTCTGAGACAAGGATCGGTTTTGAATAATGCTGTTGATCTGTTCTGTAATTTTTTTTTATATACGGCCAAGCTGTCAGGAGATGTAGCAAGACCTAGAATATTCCTCAATTGATCTCAGACCACATGTGAAAAAAAGCACTGTCTTAATCATGTGATGTTTTATTGTGTCTTTTCCAGAGTGGCTAAAGTAATGAAGGTTCCTGTGTATGAGACACCAACAGGGTGGAGATATTTTTCTAATCTCATGGACTCTGGGCGTTGCTCACTTTGTGGAGAGGAAAGCTTTGGGACTGGTAAGTAGTACATAATCAAGAATTTCCACAGACTTTTTATGACAACTTTCAATTTTGCTGGGTGCCTCAAGTCAAATCCAAAAGAATCCGCAAATTAACTCTGTCTTGTGCGGGAACAAAGCACTGTCAGTTGTGCACATCTTGAGGGTCTTCACAGAATCACAGAATCACAGAATGGTAGGGGTTGGAAGGGACCTCTGTGGGTCATCTAGTCCAACCCTCCTGCCGAAGCAGGGTCACCTACAGCAGGCTGCACAGGACCTTGTCCAG
>Ga0181612_116609_pt1 | contig 25205 bp, 13 predicted proteins | sample HoacroProtozoa21_FD_119630 | JGI IMG/M metagenome (GOLD analysis project Ga0181612, IMG submission 119630) | Hoatzin crop microbial communities from Cojedes, Venezuel. Combined Assembly of Gp0051906, Gp0051904, Gp0051908
CAGAATCCCCTCCCTCGCCCTGCTGGCCACGCTGCTCTGGATGCAGCCCAGGATAAGGTTGGCTTTCTGGGCTGCAAGCGCACATTGCCGGCTCATGTTGAGTTTCTCACCCACCAGTACCCCCAAGTCCTTCTCCTCAGGGCTGCTCTTGAGCCACTCTCTGCCCAGTCTGTACTTGTGCCTGTGCGTGGTATTACTGCGCTCCCTGGTATTGTCAGAAAATATTCTGAGAGATGTTAAGTCTCTTTGCAAGCTATAACAAGTTGTGTATTTTTTTTAGTTTTCTTTTTTCAGCTCCCTGCTCCTGTGCCATCATGCTTGCTTTCTTTCTGAAAGCCAACGTACATGCAGACTAAAAGCTTTTAGATGGGCTTTTTCCCCCACATATTTCGCCAAACTGTGTAGCCTGAGCAGTGTTAACTCAGTGTGTCTCTGGTTTGGTGGGTCAAGGAGATTAGGACCGAGGTCAGCCTGTGTTGGAAAATTTATGACATCAAGGATTACTTGTAGTAATTGTGACTGGCTTTAGGCTTTCTCTTCCGGAGGGAGCAGCGCATAAATTGTGTTGGATGTTTCAGGTCAACAGAGAGCAGCATTGAATTTCAGCTGAAAATAAAACTTTGTCTCACTTGAATGTGTCTTTAATATCCCAGTGGCTAATGAAGGCAAAAATCATTGCTTTCTCTGGTCCTATTCATGCACGTTCTGTCCGTGATGGAAGTCACTCTTTATAGGGTAAATGTGATTTCTAGTTTGAGATGCGATACAGATGCAAGGAGAGGTTGGATCTCTTAGCTGTGTTCTGGTGTCATCCGATATTGGCTGCAGCTCTTCTTATGGGAAGGGGTGGGCTTTTTAATGGGAAACCACTTGGGTAATGGTGCAGGCTCCTGACCTGAGCATGGCTGCAATGGCAGGCCTGTGACAGGGCAAAACCGCTGGTGCTAAGGCAATTCTGAGAAGTGATGATGTCAGCAGAAGGCAGTAAACAGAAGGAACAAACTATTACCGGTAAACGTGCTGGAACAGAGGATGTGTGCAATGACATTAGGAAAGGTCTGTTGAAACATGCAGCGCTGCAAACTGTGGGAACTGCTACTCCCTCCATCTTGAAGCACTTGTAAACTGCTAGTAGTGTTACTAACCCCCTGTTTGTCTGCTGATAGCTCTGCGGAATGTTATCATCATATGTTGTGCTCGTGTGTTTTCCTCTCAGTTAATTCAGTCTCCTGTGACCACTCCTTTGGGACTGATCATGTTGAAAACTACTTCGGAAGAGCTGGCATGTCCGCGGGAAGATCTTAGTGTAGCCCGCAAAGAAGAGCTGCGCAAGCTTCTCCTAGACCAGGTGCAAACAGTGCTTGGGCTCCTCACAGGTACGACTTACTGCACTCGCAGCGTTGAAACAAATCTCCTCCTTCACCATCCCTCAGATGCTAACGAGCTTGCACATTCTGGGTTCAGTGAAGCACTGTGTGGGTGATGTAGTGGCTGCTCCTGTAGTTTGAGCACTCAACTGTACCCTTAGGCATTTGGGTCAGCTTACTGTAAGACAAGCTTGTGTGGCAGAGCAGCTGTATAGAGACGTATGTCCCCCTCTTTACGAAGAGGGATGGAGATTGTGTGTATAAGCGCTAGGTAATTTCTTTGGGCTCACTAAGAGAAGACAATGTTCCTTGTCAAGGCACTAAAGATGTGTTCTACAAAGATCTCCTGCAGTCTCCTGTATGTTTGTTCGATCAATCTGTCTTTTGGCAGGCTGTTCTGAAAAATCTCTCTTTGGCCAGGTATTTTGGAGAGCATCTGGGACAAGCACAGCGTTACTGCTGCCACTCCACCACCATCCCCGACGTCAGGAGACAGTGGTAAGGATGGCTAAAGCTACAAGATGATATTTCCATGTACTTAAACTTGCAATAACAGACATGGCTTCCTTCCTCTTGTAATAACCCTTTCCAAGAGCTGCTCATAGACCGACAGATTTCTGGTTGGAACGACAAACCTTACATGAAGAAGCAGTTTCCTCTGCAGGTTATGCCCCACCAAAAATGCCACCTCATTGAAAAGTGCACGTATAGCTTCTTGTTGTCCTTGGCTGGCCAAAAGCTTGCTGGAGTGTCTGCAAAATGCTCTGATGTCAGTGAGTTGGCATTGTCCTCTATGAACTTCAGCTGTAAGCTGAAATGCAAAAGCTAGAATGGAACAAAACTGAAGCCATTAGGTGGCTAGGACTTTGTGTATAGATATTGTGAAAGTTTGTTTTCTACCAATTTCTGTTAGTCTTGTGTGTGGGTGTTTATCTGATCTAAACTAAATTACATATATATTTCTTAGTTACCTTCAAAATAGAGAATATATTTCTGTGTCCTGGTACTTGGCGCACATTTCACTTACCCTGTTAAGGCTGAATAGGGGTAGAGATACAGGGTCCCCTCAGGCACAATGCTTGTATGGATGACTGCCAGTTTCTCTGGTGCCTTGATGTAACGTGGGTGGTTGTTGCATTCGGCTTGCCCAAGCATTGTCCAGCAGCATGTGGTGTCTTTGCTCCTGCTTCTGGGAAAACAAAGCAAGAAAAAATACCATGATGCAGTGAAATCAATATTTTGTTTCAAGGCTCTGATTTTTGCTCTGTCTGCTTTTAACAAGAAAAAAGAAGGGCTTAGGGTCTGGAAACCTGTAATAACCGGTTATGTGCAGGGAGAAGATGAATCCCTTGTGGATCTGATACTTGTTTCTCCAGGGTCACACTGATGTTGAGTTGTGCTTGGTGCAGTGTGTTCTGTGAGCTACCACAGTTGTATCAGGTACCTTTGTCTCAGCTTTGGGCCCTGAAACAGTTAATTGAGAGCTGCAGATCACTTCCTTGTGGCCAGATTGCACTAGTCAGCTGAAGACAGCTGCCTGTGATAAGCTTTTGTTAATGTTTTGGTTAGTGTTAAAACTTCCACGATGAAGTTTGAGTTGCAGCAAAATTTCAAGTGCTGCTCTCCTGTAGAAGAGCTTAAGACACTTTTGTATTTATATACAGAACATAAACTTAAATGGGAAGAAATATTTCCTTGGGTTTAGGGGAGAGGTGGATTTTGCTGTAGCTAGCAAAGGTCTGGAGAGAAAAAAAAATGATAACAGGAAAAAACAAAGCTTGTAGTATAACTTGGCAAGAATGAACAAGCCGCATGGAGAGGGCGGGAGTGCCGGCTTCACCCACCCTGGCAGCAAGAGCCTCAGTACTTCAAGGTGACGTTGAGTAAGACTGGGGTATTCCACCGTAACAAGCTGGTTTATGTTAGTAGCAAGTGCCTCGGTGGCCAAGAGCGATGCTGCATTGGTACAGAAGAGCTTGACTTTATGGGGGAGCCCGTGTGCGTGCTAGCAGACGCTGGTTAATGCAGGCACATCCGAGGCCGTGCCTGCGGGAGAGGGCACTGTGCGGTGAACAGCAGGTTCCAGAATTATCTTGGGACGAAAAGTTAACACTGCTTTGTTCTGAGGTGCTAGCAACTTAAACTGATACAACCCAGAAAATCTATTTTGTTGTCTTGAATTGTCATAAATAAAAACTAACCAGTGGAACAAATTCTGGGCTGTCAGTGGAAGCCTGTTGGAGGTGTCCTCAGAGTGCCTCGGTGAGTTGCTGGGTGGTGCTTATGCTGAGGCAGCTTTTCGTCCACCTGTGCCATCCCCTCATGGTGACTTTAGATCATATGTCTCAAAGTGCAAGTGTGCTGTGTTTCTGTGCCAGGTCTTTCCTTGCTCCCCTTCCAGGGAAAACAAACCAACCAACTCCTTACACAGCGTATTTTCAAGATAATTGCCAGTAATGAACACAACACTGACAGTTGCTTTAGAAGTTCAGGCTTAATTTCATTGGGTCCTGCCTGTGCAAAGTTGTTTATTTGAAACTTTCTCTTTTTTTTTTCTATGCTCTGCCTTAACTACTCTCTCTATGCTAAAACTGGTTGTGCTTCAAGTTCTGGAAGTCCAAAAGGAAGAGCACTGAGTGCTACTCTCTTGCCCACTGCTTGCTTACTTTCTGTATTTTGTGACGGACTCTTTCTTTATTAACTGAATGTCCCTTCGGTCACTGTTTGGTGATCCGATCGGTCAGAGGATTCACAGAGTGGAGTAAGAGCACTGATGGGGTTGCTGACATGGAGAACCTGTGGGGCTGAAAGCTGGACACGCAAGACAGTAGCAGCAAGTGGTGGTCGTGGTGTTGCACGTCTCCTGCTCTGTATTTGCAGGCAGAGGTGAATGTGTGATTGGATGGTGAACTATGGGACAAACAGGAGTTTGGTGAAACTCTGCCATTAAATTTGACACTGGAGATGTTAATTGTCGTTCTGTCCTTAAGGTTTGTGAAATCTCTGAACTGACCCAATCTTTTTACCCATGTAGTGTTATATTTGAGTCTTATTCATGCAGCAAAGAATTCCTGTTTACTGGTAACACTTAAACTTTTTTTGTTGCTTAGATGAGGCCACCACCTTCTTCTCTTTACATTCAGGTGAAATGAAAGGTGTTCCAGAAGGCAAAATAAGCTTCAGAGTCCCTATAAATGTTTAATATCTTCCATCAGAGCCAAAATCTCTTTAGGAACTTGGAAAGTCTGTGCTTCCTTTTTTTGCACAAGGAAGCAGAGTGAAATGGTTACTTGCGAGTCATGCGTAGTTTTTAAATAGCTCTTGAAGACAATGCTAAGCTCATTTCTCCTAGCACTTTGGCAAAGCAACTCTCATAATGCCCTATGTTGGGAAACATTTGAGTTATTGCATCAGTGTGGAATTTACTCAGCAGTAATCTCTCAGCCTCCAAATGTTGTCTTTGCATGATTTATAGCTCTTTACTTGATGAATCCCTTCCTTAGGCATATTCACTCACGTATGGTAAACAAATGAGTAATGTAAATGTTTGCTGATGCTTACTTCTGCAGAACTAGCCTGATCCCAGCCCCTCCCCAGGAGTTTTCTCCTTGTGCATGAAAGCAGTTGATCCTGTAAATTTATCGCTTGTTTGCAAAGAACCCAAAATTCCTTAAACTCTGAGATTCAGTAATTTAACTCGGTGCAAAGCACTCAGACCAACTGCTGTGAATTACAGAGACCTGATTTACAGTTTCTGGTGTTGATGGATTAAAAGATGAGAACCTTTGATACTCATTGATTTTTGTGGAGTTTGCTGGACTGGCGATTTGGAAGAAGCGTGTCTGCTTCTGTGAAAGCGCAATGCAAGCAGCTCTTGCACGATAGTATATGTATCATGAATGTTACCATGGGGGCTGTTCTAATACGAAGACTAAGTGCAGGGTTCTCCCATTCAGCTGAAGTAGCATGATGCCTTAAATTTCTGGAGCGAAGGAGAAAGAAATAACGATAAGGGTATGGCAAGGAGTTATGAATTTAGTGATGTAAGGCATCAGTCTGGCTGAAAAATGGCGATTTAAGAGGAATCTGTTAACCATATATGCTTTTGAGTACTTTGAAAATAGCTCAGCAAATCATTTCTGTTATTTTCATACTGCTAGTGTCTTGGGTCATTTCACTTTCATAAAGAAAAAAAAAAAGAAAAAACACAACTACTCAGGTTTTCTGGGGAGGACTCTAAATTCTGTAAAACAGCAAGTGCCTGTGGATTTCTAAAGGTGAAGAGATTATTTGTACTTAAGGAAGAGAAGTGTATTGAGTAACCTGGGGAAGGTGAATAGGTTTTCAGCATGTGGTCTGTGGAAGCCTGCGAGTTAGTGGGCAGCTTCTGTGGGAAGGGTAGCCTAGCTGGTGGCGTCTGCTTGGGTTTCCATAAAGCTTTCAAGAAGGCTTCTCGCTAAAAGCTTTTGAGAAAGCGAAGCCATCAGGGATAAGGGGAGTCTCTGCATTGCTGAAAAATAGATTAGAAGGTAGGAGGTAACAGATAAGTGGAAATGGCCCCTTCTTGGCGTGAGGGGGGAGGTCACCTGGGGGATACTGCTTGGGACTCTGCTCACGGACATACTTGCTAGAGACCTGGGAAACGGGCTCAGTAGAGAGTCAAGGAGGCTTGCCGGCAATGCCAAGACGGTGAGAATAGTGGAAAGGAGGTGTGACTAAAGACTTGGAGGAAGATCTTGCATGTCTCTGGGCAAATGGGAGGTGAAACGCAATGCAGACAAGTATAACCTGCACTTGGGCAGGCAGAGCAATACTCATCTGATGCCAAATTATGGGCTCCAAAGTCGCCTTCAGGATGCAGGATCAACTTCTGAGTGTTAGGCCAGATCATGCTATAAAAAATTGGACTGGTTGTAGTCAGAACCAGGTAACTGCTGTGGTGCTGTATGGAATTAAGGTTCATGTGCACTTGAATAGTGGCTGCGGTTCCGGTCTTTCTGCATCAAGTAGAAATGAAAGCTTTGTAGAAAGGTAGTAAAGATAATGGAGGGTATTGAATGGCTTCCATGTAAGTAACAAGAAAAGTAGTACTCTTCATTCTCTCGAAGAAATTGAGAGCGAGGAGCTGCAATAGAAAGCTATTGAGTGACATGCAGAAGGTGAATGGAAAGAGATTCTTTTCCCTGTTTGGGTACAGGAGGTAGGAAGTGAAACTAGCAGCTGACAGGCCCCACACCATCTTTACACAACATATAGTTAAGCTGTGGAACTCTGCCACAGGCTGTTCCAAGTATTAAGTTTAGCCTTTTTTAAGGCTTTGGTTGGAGACTGGATAAATTCATGGAAGATGAATCCTGAGGCTGTGCAGAATTCCTTGAACCCCACCTGGCTCAGGAAGCCTTTGTAATATGAGTGATGGGAAGCTGAGGAGTGTGATCTGTGCCCACTGTGGGCTTTTGGTCACTGGGAAAAGGTACCGTACTTCCTACAGTCTGACTCAGTACATCTGCTTTTACGTCATCCACAAGCTGTCCTATGCACGCAGAAGCAGCTCTGCCAATGTTCATCATAACGTGCCTGTGCCAGCGGACTGGTGCAAGCTTACATCAAGGATGGTCAGCCTCATGGGGAGTGAATTGTATAATAAATTTGTAAAATACACCCCTTGGCATTGCTGTTGTCATCTGAATGAAATTCAGAAAGTTCCAAGATACAAAAGTCGTCAGTTCACCTCGGATAAATCTTTGTACGCGAACTTGCTGAGGGCCAGAGGCTCTGGCAGCTTTGCTTTATAGCTGGGGCTGGCAGCTGCAGCATTTGAAGGTAATCGCCCCGATTTCTGATGCCAGTGTGTGCTTTGTTTCTTAGGTGACCTGTTAAGTAGCCTGTTGCAGAGTCCCAGTGTGGCCAAATTACTGAACCAGCCAATCCCCATCCTGGATACAGAAAGTGAATATATATGTGCCCTGGCACTGGAGTGCCTGGCACACCTCTTCAGCTGGATCCCCTTGTCTACTAGCATCACCCCGTCCCTCCTCACCACCATTTTCCACTTTGCTCGCTTTGGCTGCGACACCCGCATTCGGAAGATGTCTTCTGTCAACGGCAGCAGCCAGAACTCAGTGTTGGGACAGGAGCGTGGCCGACTTGGCATCTTGGCTATGTCTTGCATCAATGAACTGATGTCTAAGAACTGCGTGCCTATGGAGTTTGAAGAGTATTTGCTGCGGATGTTCCAGCAGACTTTCTACCTCCTGCAGAAGATTACCAAGGAGAACAATGCCCATATGGTGAAGAGCCGGCTAGAGGAACTGGATGAAAGGTAAGAGCAATCGAACAGCTGAGTAGCTGTGCTAGGGCCTCTTGCTTTCTAAAGGACTGTCTTTATTATTTTGCGGTCATGCATGGTGTGTCTAATCGCCTTTTTTTCAGAGTACTGTGCTGGGGGAGACAGGCAGAAAGGTAGGTGCCCGCAGGTAAGGTTCTGGTAAGGGGCTGAGTTTGCTAAGGGACCGTGGTGGCACAGGTTTGTATTCTTTCCTGTCCTCTTCCTCCCCTTTCCCCTGTTCGTTACTGTCTGACTGCAGGTCTGAGGTGGCACAAGAGCTGAACCTGCCCTTCATTCAGTTGTAACAGAAAACAGAAGAGGCTCAGTGAGGTAAAGGCATTGCAGTATTCCCTTTCCTGGTCGGTATCTGCCTTCTCTGCTTAAACTCAAACATACAAAGAGTGGGTAGATATTCTGTGAGTCATGACTTGAAAGAAATAGAAGTAGTTTCCTACCCTTCATTGAGTTGTGACGGTTTCTGATTGCTTTTTCTTATTTTTACCTTTTTTTTATTTTTAAACAACACCAAAAGACAGCTGGGGGAACTGCATTCGCAGCAGCGGTGAGTGGCTCCACCGCAGAGGCTGTCAGGCGTGCTTGGCTGGTGGCAGTGGGGGAGTGGCAGCGCCTTGGGAGGCTGCGTATTGCCGTTGTCCACAACGTCGCTGCCATCCTTCTTGCTGAAAACAGCTCGACTCTTTTGTATCGGATATCCCTCCTTGTAGGAGAGGAAGTGAGGCTTTTCTCACTGTCGCGTTGAGTGGCTGAATCCGTGTGTTGGCAGGGTGGTGGAAGAGGTGACAGCTTGCTGCTGGCTCGCGGCGTGGGCCCGCTGTGCGAGTGTGTGCCATGGCAAGGCGGGCAGGCTGGTGCTAATGTCGGCAAATAGGCGCTTAGTGCCTTGCTACAGATACTGGATGATGAAATCAATTTCTGGTGCTGCTGTATAAAATATTTCTATTCCCAGATGGCTATCAGGAAGGCTTTTGAGCTTTTGGGTTTTTTGTTGTTGTTCTTTGATGCCACGTGGGAGAAAAAACAAATTTAGGAAAAAAAAACTATGGGTCCGTTTGTAGAGACAATGGGCAGGTTTCTCCGTAAAATTCCCTTTTTCCATATCTTTAGGTAAACATGTAATTTTGGGATAGTAGATCTCGATCAATTGTGACTTCTGTTTAACAGTGAATTCTACTTGCTCGTTTTTGACCAACTCGCTCCGACTTCAGTATCACTCACTTCCTAAAAATAAGACGTGTTCTAGTACGGTAGAGATCTGTCACCGTTTCAGACAAGATATGTGCACAGAGAGCCAGGGGTTACGCTCTGGATTTCAGAAAAGCTCTCCTGGAAACCCATAACCCCTTGTTTAACTTTGTTCTGGCTTCTACAGAAAACATCAGCAAGCAGCCTTCCCTGGCGAGGCTGTGGAGGGTCTGTAGTCATGTTGGCCTCCACAGAGACGGTGTTGCCATAGCCTTATGTTCCGCTCTTTAGGCATGTTACCCACAGAGACTGATGGTGTCTGTGATTGTGAGACCCCCTCTTATTCCTTGCTAAGGTCTGAAATAGGGATGTAACTAGGATTTTCTGGAGACTGCAGAGATCTAGCTGGCTTCTGGAGGAGTGGAGCTTTCTGAGCTGACTCTGTCCTCTCCATGGAAAAGGATGTCAGGATTTTCCTTTTGTCAAGTAACGGCATAGCTATACTTTTATGTCCAAAACTAAAGAACTTGCCACATGAAGTGTCATCCTAGCTTGGACTAACAAAATCCTAAGCAAAATTGGCACTGAAGAAACTATCTTCTGCAGATTGCCATCTTCGCAACCTGATCGCCCTGGGGTTGTCCTTTCCCCTCCTCTGGTGGTGCTGGTTATTTTTTGTTCTGTTACAAAGCTGGAGTGGTTTGGAATGGTTGGTGGTCCAGAAGGAGTAAGCTTAAACTGTCTTTTGCTTTATTTGTGTTTGGCTTTAGCTTGAAGATCCCAAAATGTGAGGTATGGCTAGTAAGGACACAAGCAACAGCGCGGTGGTTGCTGGAGGGGTTTTGGGACTGGCAGAGCTAGGGGCCAAGCAAGAATTTCACTTGTCTCAGATCAGAGCCTCTTTAGAAAAGAAAAATGAAAAAAATGGAAGGCAGTGTTTGGGTCTGGACCCTATATTTTTTTGCTAGCTGTACTTTTCAAGTGTTTGGTCACTGATCAGATGTTTTTAGTGATGACTTGCAAAGTAGGCAGTGCCAGGTAAAAAGGAAATGTAATCTTTTTGCATATTCAAAGCATTGTGTGGTTTTTGTAGGCTTGTAATAACTAACAGTGCTGCAGCTCTTTCTTAGCTGGCAATGCTTCTGGTCTGGAGTTAGTTCTCATTAGAAAGCGTGTGGGGTTTCCTTCCTCTCCACCCCCAAAAAAATCAAGAGTTTGCAGAGGGGGAGAGCAAGGCAGCGTGGTAAAACCAGACTGTTGAAGCATGTCAAACTTTGCCAAGCCTAACTTCTTCTTTAAAAGAAAAACGTGAAGTGCTTTTACACTTCAGAGCTCTTGCCATATGGGAAGGATGGGCTTCTCTGCACACATGCACCCCCCCACACACCTTGTCACTGGGTTGCCGGAGCTCTTGCTGGTTGTGTGTGATGTTGGAGTGTAAATCCTGTATACTGATGGAATATTTAACACTATTCTGTATAGGTAGATATGAAGATGATTTCTAACCTCGATGAAGCTCACGGTGCATAGGGCGTGATCTTATTCCACAATAAAAGCTTACTCCTCCATGGTCTCTGTAATTTTTTCTCCAGTCACATACTCAAGAACCCACCAGTGCTTGCACCGAGGTCGTGCTCTTGCTGGACTCCCTGAAATCTTGGTAGCAGGCTCCTTTTTGGATCTTCGCTTTGTACAGTCCCAAGCATTGAGTGGTCCCATGCTTTGGAGGAAGATTTGTCTTCATAGTCGATTTCAGTCACAAAAGCCTGGGCTCAGTTCAGAACTCTTTAGATAGTTGATCTGCACTGCAGAAGAAACCGTCCTTTCCAGCTCTCAACTGGCTCTCCCGCTACCCCGTGTACAGCTTTAACATGTGTATTGCTAACTCCTACATTAACTTCTTGCTTCCAGCTGAATTCCTCAGTGGTACAGTTTATTTCACTAATCCTATCTGCATCAGTAAGATGACCCTTGTTATTGTTATACTTATTTCTCTAGGGTGGGCGGGATCGTGCATATTTGCAGGCCTGATTGAACTTGGTTATATTTATCTGAATATTAAAGTTGCTTTTGACTAGACTGTCTTTTCTGCTGTTTCAGGTATTAATGGAATGAAGGGTTGCCCGTCCTGTAGGTAATTGTTGCAGGGCTTTTGATTTTAATTGTTCTGCTGGCTGTTAATTGTAACGTTCTTTTTAATGAAAGGATTTTGAGTGAATTTTATCACTGTTTAAATGAAATTGCTTTCCCTTGTGGCATCCTTCGTGTTTTCTCAGTCGTGTTTTCTTCTCTCCCTTGTAGCTACATTGAGAAGTTTACGGACTTTCTCCGTCTCTTTGTGAGCGTCCACCTGCGAAGAATTGAATCCTACTCCCAGTTCCCAGTGGTTGAATTTCTGGCACTGTTGTTCAAATACACTTTTCATCAGGTACAGCCTGCAACGTTATTTTTTTCCTCTGTTCTCTCTGTTCTGTTGTCTCGAACAGCAGGGGTAGCTTGTTCTCCCCAGTGAAGTGGATACCTAAAGTCAGCCCAGAAAAAAGCAATTATCCTGTCTTGCTGGCTCTTCCCTGGTAGTGCTGGGGACCTGGAAATGTCTTAATGTGCTCTTGGATTTAGTTGGGGACAGCGGTCACATGTAGTTACCTTGCAAGAACAACTGCTCTGGTGTCTAACTTTGCTTCTGCTTTTATTTTGTTGCTAGTGCTTGGAACGGACGATGTTGTCTGGAAAAATTTCTCTAGCTTGCTTGGTTTCTGTTTTTTCTCCTGAGTTTCCTGCTTTTACTGTATCTGAGGCTTTCCTTGTAACGTTTAGGTTCAGTATTTAAAAAAAACCCAACCCTGTGGCTTTTGGTACGTGTTGCCTTGCTGTAGAAGCTGTCACAATGCAGCTCAGCCCTATTTACCACCATAGGTGAAGAATGGCAAGGAAGCAGATTTATAAAATGCAAGAAGTAGATGCAGCAAGCCATGGGGTGTGTTAATACTGAGACCACCCTTGCAATTGCTGGCTTCCCACCCTTGTGGAAAAGCTCTTGCTCACCTTTTGACAGCTATGAATTGCTCCAGTGACTGCCTAGAAATTTTTCAATAACGCAAGAAATTCTTCCCATAGGTGGAAGTGCGTGCTAACTTATATTGTCATTGTGTGAAATCAATCTTGCTATCGCTCATGATATTCATTGTGAATTTTGGTGTATTGCAGCCTAGCCATGAAGGTTACTTTTCCTGCTTAGACATCTGGACGCTCTTCTTGGACTACCTGACTAGCAAAATTAAAAGTCGTCTGGCAGACAAAGAAGCAGTACTCAACAGGTAAGCAGTGGAGAAGCTGTCAGGGTGTGACAGCTGCAGAGACTTCATGGCCACCATGGACGGACTGTGAAAAACAAGCTGTTTACTCCGAGTTCACATGTGGTTGAGTCCTTTCTGTTTCTAAAGTAGAGTACAAGTAGTGTAAACTTAAGTGTTTCATGCACATTCATTCAAAAGAATTCAAATGGAGCAAACTAGGGCAAAAAAGTGTCATTTATGTTGTGTGTGAATCTAGCAGTCAGAGGAATAAAGCTTTGCAGTCTGAAATAGAGCTGTAACACACTTTAGTGAATTGTGGAGGACATTTCAGCACATACTAGAGGAGGACACCGCAGAGTAACTTGCCTAGTAAGTGTTCACACAGCTCATACAACTAATTAATGAATTAGGACATTTTTTATTTAATTAGGATTTTAAAATTCCTGTTTAAATGAAGGATGTATTTCTGAGAAATAGTGGTGAAGCTCTGTTTGGAAGTTAAAAGTTCCACTTGCTTACCTCTGATGCTGGTTGTGTGTATCAGTTGCAACAGTGGCTGGCAGCTCTTCCTTCGTAGGTGCTGGCTCTTGACACGGGTGGCTCTCCTTTGATAAAAGTCTCTTTGCTGCATTTTGAAAATCTGGTGAATATATTGGTATCTTGAGGCTTGTGCCATATTACGTTCCACTAAGCGCAGAAGGAAGCTGCTTTCCTTAGACCACACTAAATATAAGTGGTTGGTTTTTGAAAGACAGCCTGGCATCGTAACCGCAAAGAACAGATGTGTAACTAGCTTACACCAGACAGCACTCTTCCTTTCAGCTTGGGAACTGTGGGATTTTTCATTTCTCAAGCAGTAGGTGTTTGCATCTGACCTTTGTTAGAATTTGTTCCTTATTTGCTGCTCTGCCTAATGCTGTTGAACTCTGCCTTGGCGTTCTGCTCTTTCTTCATCTGGCTGATGTGTGTGTAACGTGTGTGGTCTTCTGTCAAATAGTTTGTTATGGGGAAAATTGAAGCAAACAATAACTGTCTCAATTGCAGATGTGTCAGACTATAAACAAACAACCAAAAAAATCATGTAAGGGCTTGAAGCTTGTACTGTTTTGGCAGAACTACTTGTCGTTGGTGACAGCTTCTATAGCTACAACTTCCTGCGTGCTCTTGGATCTGTAAACACTGCAGCTTGACAGTCTGGGAGGGGTTGCGCCACAACAGCCCAGATGAAGTTTCCTGTTCTGTGGTTTAGAAACTTTGCATGTTGTACACAGTACAACTTTTACTACAGGATAAATTGCCAAAATGCAGAGTTGTGTCATGTGAAAACGGAAAAGATGGTACTTCGGCCACCTTGCACAGACAGCTTTCAGCTGCTGAGCTGGTGACACAGCTGACTGGTCTGACACTTGGATTGCATCACGCTCTGCATCTTTGTTGGTGTATGCTAATGCCTAATTTTCCAGCCTGGTCTAACCTAGGAAAGAGCATGACTTCTTGCATCGGACCCCAGCTGTTTTGAGAGGAGGTTTTTAAAACAAACTGTCAAACCAAACCGCCTTGGAAATCCCAGATTTTGGTGTTGTGTCACCAGGAATGATGGCATGCTCCGGTGGCTCTGGGCTGATTTTGCAACTTGGCGTTATTCTTAGGTGTTCAATGAGGAGGATGGTCTTCTGTGCTCTGTAGCAGCTTCGTAGCTCCGAGAGGCGAAAAGATACTTTTCAGTGACATGCCTTTAGTGTTACAGTACAAGTAGAAGTGCTGGCTTTGTTTTGGAGGACAAGGGCCTGAATTATTTGGCCACCAGTGTAAGGAAAGAGGATAGCAGAACAAATAGCCTCAGGAGCGGTCCCCTTTTGAAGTAGGCAGGAATAACTGCACCATTGCATCTGTTCGTCATTCCCTGCCCAAAAAGCAGAGCATCAGACAAGCTGCTGAGGAGCAGTTTAGCAACAAGGAGCTCTTGGTGCCTCCTGTTCTTGTACATCTGCTGTTATTCCTGGCAAGCCACTCCTGCCTTTCCCGTTTTGAACTCTTGGGCTGCTTCTGTTGCTAACAGTTCTCCCTTTCCCTTTCAGAGGTAGAGGGATATCAGATATTACTATGGTTTTTCCCTGCAGGTAGCTTATGACCCAAAGCAACATGACACTCATAATCCCAGGATCTGCTTGGTGTTTCCTCAGCAAACCTGTGAAGCTGTGCTGCAGGCTCTTTGCAGCAGCTTGCTCTAAACTGTCATCTGTTTTACCTGTCTCCTTCGCTGGAAGGACTGGGGGTGCAGCAGTCTCTGCAGAACTGTTTTGTCAGACTCTTGCTCTGTTTTCTGCGTGGTCGTAGGTACGAAGACGCGTTGGTTCTGTTGCTGACAGAGGTGTTGAATCGGATCCAGTTCAGGTATAACCAGGCACAGCTGGAGGAGCTGGATGACGAGACACTGGATGATGATGTAAGGAGCAGAGTTGAACAAGGACACCTGCAGGTCCAGATATTAACTCTTGAACTGGTAACACCTAGATTGTCTTTCCCAGAGCTTGTACAGGCTAGACAACTGCTTCCTCACTCCATTCTGCGCGGGGTTTGAGGTTTAAAGCAGCGTGAAATGCTATTAACAAAAATGTGTTTAAAGTCACACTGAAAGGATATGACCTTTGTTTTTAACTTTGTTCGGGGCGGGGGGGGGTGTGGAATATAGATACTTATGATTATCAGAGGCATTAGGTGTCCATGTCTGGTTGCTTTGGAATTTAGATGCTGAAATATCTCTGAGACAAAAGCTTTAAGCTGTCTGTATTGTTGGTGTTTTTGTTTAAGCTTCTATTTCCGAAGTCGGTATTGGTAAACATAATCGCGCTGCTGATAAATGTAAAAGTGGAGTAGATGGCCGAAATGGATGAGGAAGGGCAGGTTTTTCTGCATAACCGGTGCTTGCCTTCTGAGCAGCAGCTGTGCTTTAGGAGCTCGTGCTTTCTTGCTCCAGGGAAACATGCTTGCACACACAAAGCATGAGTTGGTAGAATTACTCTCTGTCAGATGTCTAGCAGCATATGAGAATTGTAAGAGCAGTAGCTCTTCAGTATCCATGTGCCTGCAAAAGCCAGGCTTTGGAAAGAAGCTAGCTAGTCCCAAGCGTCAATTAAAACCTCTTAGTCTACAAAAAGCCATCTGTTTCCCTCTGGAAGTGCTGTGCTTACCTTGGTGTTTCTTCCCATAGCAGCAGACCGAGTGGCAGCGGTACTTGCGCCAGAGCTTGGAAGTGGTTGCGAAAGTCATGGAGCTCTTGCCAACTCATGCCTTCTCCACACTAGTAAGTTGTTATCCAGACCAAAAGCACAATGTGAAATGAGCACCAACTGCTGGAGTTTGGTATAAGCTGTTTGACAGAGGCCAAAGCGCCAAACAGGTAGGGAGATTTGGGTTTGGATGCAAAAAGTTGGCAAGGAGGAGACCAGAAATAGAAGGAAAAAGCTTGGGTTTTGGCTTTGTCAGTTTTCTTGGTGTGTATTAAAGAGGGTACTTCAGTGAGCATCTGAGTCCTACTTGCTGGACACTAAGTTCTTTAGAAGTTCCCGCCTTTCAAAGTGTAAATATTTGGCAGCAATCCTTCATTGCTGTTTATCTTGGCCTTCTGTTAGGAGGCAGCGCTGTGAATTGGGCAGATGAGTGTCACTAGCAGGGTTTTAAGGAGAGTGAAAGCTTTGTTTAAATGAAAGGGTGGATACAGATGCTGAAAAGAGCGCCTTGGACAGCTGGTAATTTTATCTGATAAACAGAGAAGTGCTTCTCTCCAGCTAGTGCCACTGCTGTTGCTAGAATCAGTGCTGTAAAAGTTGCTTGGGTTTGTAGTGCTAATGTTTTTTTTTGAGGAGGAGATCCTGAGGCTGTAAGCCAGTGGAGCCCAAAATTCAGAGCAGTTGGTGCCTTTTCTTTGGGTGAGAAGTGCTAGTATAGCAGTGGGATCTCAAAGCAAGTCTGTTAATCTTGCTGGAGATACTGCATACCTTGGGACCATATTCCCAAGAAGCAGAGAAAATTGAGCTGCTGCAGAGACAGAAGATACCTGACCTGCTTTTTTGATTGATATTTTTATTTATTTTATTGATAGGACAAGGGGTAATGGTTTAAAACTAAAAAAAGGGTAGATTCAGACTAGATATAAGGAGATATTTTTTACGAGGGTGGTGAAACACTGCAGTGGGTTGCTCAGAGAGGTGATTGATGCCCCATACCTGTTAACATTCCAGGCCAGGTTGGACAGGGCTCTGAGCAATCTGAACTGGTTGAAGATGGCTCTGCTTGCTGCAGGGGGGGTGGGCTAGATGGCCTTTGAAGGTCCCTTCCAACCCAAGGCATTCTATGATTGTATTTAAAAAACGTTATGGCTGAACTAAGTGCTAAAGCATATGACTCAAAACCCTGAAGTAGTGAACAAAACAGTCTTTACACAAAAGTAGAAGTTCCTCTGCAGAGTGATGACATGGCGTGAGTCAGCAAGAGGCACGCAAACGCAGCAGCTGTTTCAGTGAGCGCGGTGAGCATATGGGTCATATGGTGAAGAGCGTGTGGCTTCCTTAAAGTAACACATTAACATGAGGAAGACTATCTGGTTTTTTTAAATAGTTCTCCTCCTGCAGTTATACGAAGGCGTTCAACTGTTAATCAGGCGCAGCCTGTTAGAAACTTGACAGCGAGTACTTTCCTTGAGCCCTGTGTTGGTCCGTTTTTGTATGCTGGATAATCTGGGAGGTGCTCCAGCAGTTTCGCGTGCTGTTCACAGCAGTCTGCAGTGCTGTTGAATGCAGTGGCTGGTCTGTCAGTAGCAAATAATGAAAACAATGTACAGTAGCTGCCATGACTCTGTCCCATGCTGGAAAATGAAAGGCTGCATTCCGCATGCTGGTGTTCTGGGTGCAGCCTGCAGCTTGCCGGCAGAGTGCTGCAGTACTTCCCTTCTGTACTCTGTTGGAGGCACCCAGCTCAGCTTCTTTGGTTGAGGAATCTTTTTGATAGCTGCACTTTGAGAAGCTGATGCTTACGGGTGAGGTGGATGCAGCACAGGCTTCCTGCGCTACAGGCTCTGCCTTTCTCCTGCGCGGTTTGCTCTGGGTTATACACCCATCTGCGTATTCGTACTGGTGGCATGCTGTGCCATCACTGATACTTGACAGACCATTATCTTGTTAGGCTGATTGCTGGTATTTGTGGGAAAAGAACTACCACAGAGAAGTGCCTTCAGGGTGGTGATCTTTATTGTTTTCATGACAGCTGTCAAGACATGAGAAGCTATGGCACACAGGATCAGCCCAGAACTTAGCAACTTGCCTGTTCTCCAAATCTCTCTTTGAAGGCACTAGAGAGAAATAAGAGAGCTGTGCTCTGAGTAATTAGTAGTTGGGTATTAACTGTCTGACAAGCCCCAAATTCATGCTTATTTCTTGTCTCTTCTAGTTTCCAGTTCTACAGGATAACTTGGAAGTGTATCTGGGACTCCAGCAGTTTGTGGTCACTTCAGGGACAGGTAATAACCGCCAGCCAGCACTGCAGTCCTCACTGTTTGAGTAGCTAGTAAAAAAAGAAAAGCTCCACTACTCTAGATTGCAAAAACATTCTACTCTAGGCCTGCTTTGGTGTTGCTTCTTCCATATTCCATTGAGGAGCTCAACAGATATATGTTGCCCAATGGCTCAGTAGGCAAACTGCCATAGCAGACAAAAATCTAATAATGTGATTTATTTTTTTTGTTGGTGTGATTCTTCCCTTGTTCTGGTACTTGAAGATACCATATGTGTTAAGAACAGGTATGCAGCATCAAATACTACAGTAACATGCATGGAGAATGGTTACTTTTTTTCTCACACTGAAACTTATTTCAAGAAAGATTGCGCTCCTGTTTGCTTTGGACTTAAGTCTGGTGCGAAGTTGTCCACCATGGGAGCATTTTTATTTAGGCTTCAATTAAAACAATTACGAGTGGATGAGAAGATGAAGTATTTAGGACATAGTAGTAGTTTCTGAAGACTTACCTAGCTGGTGTTTCAGGAGCTTTCATGTCTAAAGTAGTTTACAAAGATACCAGTACTCTCAACTGAATAAAAAGCATAAGCTTTTTTGTTGCTCCTTCCTGAGAAACAAGGAAAGTAGTAATAGTGAGATCTGTATGAGAGAAGATTGTAGCTAAGGTTATACTTAAGCTGTCTGGTATGACCAGTAAAGGAATCTGTTACATCTTCAATACTGCTATACATGGCAGAATGCCGACTGGTGTATAGACAGTTCAGGAAAAAATAATTCCAATTTTGGGATCACTTCAGGCCTAGGATAAGCAATGTAAAGGGTTTTAATGCTGTAGCAACAGTCCATGTTGGAAGCTGTCATGTGGACGGGCTGTTTAGCTGGTGGGTCAGAAGTAGCTCAATGCAACTTGGGCTTCAGAACTGGATGATAGTGTGCTGGTGCCAATGGTACAAAATGGCAAGCTAGTTGACGATAACTCAATCCAAGATTTAGTATAGGCAGTGGAAAGAAAAACAGATTTTTCTTTGAAATGTTGCATTACAGAACATATTTGCTTTTTTAGTAAAAGATCTGGAGACCAGGTATACCCAACCGAGCGGTGTGGCAATTGCACAGGTAATAAGGCTGGCAAATCTAGTTATCGGTATATTTCTTGTATCTGAGAAATATGAAAGTAAATAACCACACTTCACATCAAAAGCAAATACACTCTTGTTCCAAATATGCTTCTGCTGCTGGAACCCTGCTTGCACTGTAGCCAGCAGAGGGAGTAGCGACCTTCTCCACAGAGCTGGGATGGCTGTTCGGGGCCAGCGGATAACCAGAAAGGTTGCTGTTTATATAGGTATCAGTACCGAACAGAAGGAAATAAATGAGTAAAAGGTTGAAATAGTCGGTAACATCTGTTTCAGCCTTGAAAGAGGAATTTGAAGTGTGGCGGTCAGAACAGTTGAACTTGTCTTACTCAGTTTGAGTATTTCAGTCACTGGGACAGTGCTCCGATTTGAACTGTGCCCCACTGCTGAGCTAATTTAAGAAGAATGCTTGTAATGTAATTAGAATAAACTTTGCATTTCCTGTAGCTTTGTAATTAGGTTTCCTGTCCCAAAGAGCTGTATTTATTAGTTACAAAATTACGTGGCTTTTCTTGCACAAGGTTTTTAAAGTCTGAGTTTTCAGACTACTAGGCTTTTAGTCAGTGGCTGTTGGCACAAGTGATTAGTGACACTTTGGTCTCTTGGCTTCGTTGCTAATGAACCACAATGTCATTTCAGGTCACAGGCTGAACATCACTGCGGAGAACGATTGCCGCCGGTTGCACTGCTCCTTGAGGGACCTGAGCTCCTTGCTGCAGGCCGTTGGCCGTTTAGCAGAATACTTCATAGGGGATGTGTTTGCTGCCAGGTTCAATGATGCTCTTACAGTGGTGGAGAGGTAAGTGGGGGGGCAGTGTGCTGGGACAAGGAGCAATTGTCACCCCTGCAGTGAGTGTGAAAACCAAGGTTTCTTTCTGCCTCCCCTTGTTAGGATTAAATTGAGATATGAAGAACTCAATGGCCAGACCTTAATTGTTACATTCATCAGTGCTAAGCTTCCCAGATGGCTTTCTAAATCTTTAACCAAAGAAATAACTAATAGGAGAGATTAAATAAAATCAGTCACTTTAAAAGACTGAGGTACTTATTTTCCAGCATCTGCGTTTGTGATGCAAGGAAATGTCATGTAGAGTCTGATTACTTCAGAGTTGTAGCTGTCAAAGCTAAATCACCACAATCTCTTTTCTTAAATGAAAAGCTGGGTAAAAACTGAAAGGCAAATGTCATTTGATTCTTCCCGTCCAAGAAACTTAATCAGCCCGTAGTTGCAAATTACAGGATTTCAGGGCTTTATACTGCTGCTTCGGTTATGTTTTTTCATTTCCACGCAGGAACACCGTACTTGTTCCCTCTTATCACAAACAGTGAAATAGGCTCTGAATTATTTTCAACTAAATGGTCTAAATCTTGTCTACGTATTAGCTAAGTATTGGCACAGACTTGCCGAGAGCTGCGTTCGGATAAGATGTTTGAGCAGATTTGTACATGTGTATATGCATCTCACAGTCCCGTTACCATATACGTGTTTGCTTCCAGGTTGGTAAAAGTAACGCTATACGGATCCCAGATTAAACTGTACAACATCGAAACTGCAGTACCGTCTGTATTGAAACCTGACCTTATCGATGTGTGAGTATCATCTGTATATACGCTGCAAATGCCTGTATCCAGATTCAGTATGTGCACGGGGCGGTGGAAGCATTAGATCTCCTGGATCTGGCGCTCTAACCACTTGCCTGGCAAATGTTCTGAAGAGCACATCTCTCCAGGGATTGCCAGCTAACCGGGAGGGCGCTTTCTTTGAACTGTTGAAGGTTGAGGCTGCTGCCAGCATGCTGGGCCACTGTTTCCTCAAATTGACGTACTGTGAGATTATTTAAAGAAAAATAAAATTGTGGTGAGAAGTAAAAGTGCTAGTTATATTAGCTCTGAAAGCAAACTGTTATTTTGCCCTGTACTAATGGCTGTAAAAGCTTAGTTCTTTTGCAGTATAATTAAAAGGTAAAATAAGTGTTACAAGAGTGGTATTTTAAGAAATGGATCCACTGTCGGTATGTAGTTCCACTTTATGGATTTCTTGCTGACAAAGTCAGATCTATGGCTCAGGTAATAGGTTTGGTTTTTTTTTCCCTAGAACAGGGTTTTGAGTCCTTGGCTTCCAAGACAAATGTATGCCTTCCAGCTATACAGGCTGCTTCTGAAACAAATGAATGCCTTCGATCCAGACGTTGACATTAAGTGTGAAATCTTGATGCTGCTAGTAATAGAATAGCACTCTGACAGCCTTTTAGAGACCTTCCATTCTTAATGGCTGTGTAGTACAAGCCTGTTTCCTGCCAGCTGGCGTTGTGTGAGCAGAATTTAAGGTTATGCTATTCAATGCATCAGGCTCTGCTAGTTTGTGACTGCATGCGTAGCAGCTCCATGAAAACATGTACTAGATTTTTATCCTATAGGTCCCTAATAATCCCAAGTTACTAGCACTGAGTTTTGTGTAGATTATTTTAAACAAGAGAAGGGAAGAGACAATTAAAAGAACATAATCTGAGGCTTTTTCCATGATCTCTTAGTGAAGGCTTTTCACCCTTTTCTCTGTCACATGTTCCTGGAGAAACTTGTGATCTGTTTTCTAAGGCTGGCATGAAAAGGTACATTTGGAGAACACATGTCTATGTGATCCCAAAGAAATGTCCTGACTAAAAAATCTTGATACGACGCTGTGCCAAAAGTATAAGTATGAAGTGTGATATAATGAACTGTTTGATTGATGAAAAAATTGACCTCATCAGCTTATATCTTTGAATTAATACTGTTGCTTAATAGATGAGTCCACTTAGAGCACACCTTTAAATGTGCCTCGAATGTACGGGGTTCAGGACAAAGAAAAAAATTTTAGGCTCTGTAGCTAACGTAATCTCAAGGAATTAACATGTTCTCAGTTAATGGAAGAGGGTGAAAGAGTTTAGGCAAGAAATATTCTAAGGGGGGAGCACAAAATATCAAGGCAAAGTGTTGATTCAAAAAAACCCTCTTTCAACCTGCTGTTAAAGGTGAGATTTTTTTTTTTTTTTAAATAGACTTCCTTATTTTTCCCACTGTGCATAAAGCCACTGCACTTGCTGACAGAAACAGAGGTGTTCAGGAGCTGGCTGATGCAGACCTGGGAGCTGCCTACTGTAGACGACTGAGATCTTGAATGCAGTCACTGTGGTGGGGGCATGTGCATGTGGGAGAACCTTTATTTTTGGAGAGAATGTCGGTGTTCATGGAGTACTCTTTTCAATAAAATCTGCAGAATAGGGCTTGGTTAGATAGCATCCTTGGGCAAGGTTTTATGGACGGACAACTGTGACTAGATCCCAGAAGATTTCTGTAAGGCAATTACCTTCCGTCCCCTGTTGCCTGTAATCAAGTGGCCCTGTGGAATGAATCTTGTGCTGCGAGACTGGGGAATACTAGAAGTGATTGTCATGGCACTTGCTGTTCTGCAGTCTTTCCAGCTGTGTGAATTTGGGATTGCCTTCCGTTTTTCTGCCTGTTTCAGCAGAGAGCTGAGATGTCGCAGAATCAGAATGCGACATTGCTTCTAGCTTTAATAACAGCACAAGACTTTAAACAGAGATTCCAGAGCTCTTCAGGTGCTGAAATACGATGTTAAAGAGATCTGAAAAGGGCTAAGGATGCTGTTTTGCAGTCTTTACCTAATGCTGTCTGGAACAACAGTCCTCTCAAGCTAGTGTAGTACAACTGTAAAGCTATCTTCTCATCACTGCCAGTGAAACTTGTGTTATGGTTAAGTTAGACTACTGAATGAGTTTTAAAGAAAATACCTGCCAGCTTTGAGAATGCCCGTGTTCTTTCCCAGGATGCTGCTGAAACCGCCCACCGTGCTCAGGACTTGTGCCCTTCTGCGGCTGTCCTGCTTTTTGACCTGCTTGACCTTTTGTCCCGTGTATGTATCTTACCCTTGCTCTGCTCCTCCGCAGCCACGCTCAGTCCCTGGCAGCGCTGCAAGCCTACGCGCACTGGCTCGCACAGTTCTACAGCGAAGTTCACCGGCAGAACCCGGAGCAGTTCATCTCTCTTGTCTCCACTGCTCTGGAGGCTATCACACCCCTCATCAGCTCTAAGGTATCTTTGTCAGTGCTGGGCTGAGGCTGGGCTTGCACCTAAAGCCTGAGGCTGCTGTTGTGTTCAGGTGTTTAATGGTCCGCTCTGGACCATGCTGTGGCTCCTAGTGTGAACTGGTTTGTGAGAGCTGGATGTCTGACTTCCAGAGCCACAGCAAACGTCTCGCGTAAGGTGAGACCGAGAACAATTCTAAATAGTAGGACTGTAGGACAAGCTAATATGAGAGTAAGCAACTTATAGGCATATAAACTCAGTCTAGTGGCTTGAAAATGGGGAAATTTCTCTCTTCCATAGTATTAAGGGAACTGACCGTGCTCTGGTTAGCAAATAAATACTAGAAACTGTCTTACTTGCACAAACCTGGTAGTGGCAGCTTGCTGTGCTGTCTGACAGTGGTGTTGCACCGCCTGGTTCTGTGTGGTGGTGTTACTGGACAGCCTGACCGCGGGCCCGCTCTGTTTCAGGTGCAGGAGAAGCTGCTACTGTCTGCATGCCACCTGCTTGTCTCTTTAGCCACCACCGTGCGACCAGTGTTCTTGATCAGCATCCCAGCAGTACAGAAAGTGTTCAACAGGATCACGGACACTTCCACGCAGCGGCTTCCTGATAAGGTGAGCTGTCTCAAATGTGATTTAATGTAGATTAGATGCTTGGGAAGCTGTGTCTCAGTTCTTAATGTGGCAAGATATAACCTGAAAGAAAAAAAAAAAAAGGGGGAGTGGGGGGCAAAGTTATCTCTGTACTGTGGATATTCAGGAGTCCCAGTGATACAGTTTGTCAGCAATGAGCTATTTCAAGCAACAGCATAAGGAAAAAAGACATGATTGCAACTCTTCAATCTTTGTCCTTTCTCATTTGCTGACACAGTCCCGGAGTCTGTGTTGTCTCTACAGTATTGACATCTTGGTTCTGACATACAGAAGGAGTTTTCTGTGAAACTTAGGTTAGCATTCCACATAACTCATTCCAAGTTAGTATTGATATCACAGAAGTACTGAAAAGCTACAGTGGCGGTTGGGATATGGTTGTATTGTGTGCTGGCATGGAGGCATAAAGTGCTGTACATGCATAGAAGCTTAGTGTGTAAACCAGACAAGGAGTAATGGAAGTGGTATCATCTTTGTTTTAGAGATGTGAAGAACAGAGATTTATTGTCACAGGGAAGGGCTGACAGAGCAGGGGGCTGGTTCCAGCCCTTCAGTGATGGAGCTTTGCTTGTCTCGCACCTTGCAGAGCTGCTAGATTTCGCTTGGGCTCACCTTCTGCTATTAAACTCTTCCCTCGAATAGTGAGCGCTGCTGGGCATCGTGCACAGCTGTAAGATGTCGCTCCAGGGTTGTGCACTCACATAGAGTGAATAGCAGCCACGGCAAAACTCTGTCTCTTTGCCTAACGACTCGTTGCTTCTAGGCCCAGGTGCTGGGGTGCAGAGCGCTGTCGAATGTGTTGTTGCTGCCCTGGCCAAATCTTCCGGAGAGCGAACAGCAGTGGGCAGTTCGCTCCACCAACCACGCCAGCCTGATCTCTGCCCTCACGAGAGAGTACCGCCAGCTGAAATCCAGCGCGATCTTGCCACAGAGGAAGGTGCAGCTGGAGGACAGTGAGTAGCAAGCCTCTCAGTGTGTGCCATCTTCTGACGGCTGCAGTGCAAACTGCTGATAGGCATAGTTAAGCTGGTTTTCTAATATTTTTTGGCTGAGAAACTGTATTTACTGTATGGGGGGACAGGAAGGAAAGGAGCAACTTATTTTTCTTTTTTTAGTGACCCTTCTTTTATGGATGTGTGAAGGGCACTCTCCCAGGTGCCTGTAAACTCTTCCACCAAAGTACTGTATTCCTCAGGCATGCAGGGAAGGTGGGATCGAGTTTGTGGTAAAACTTCGAATACCACCAATTGCGTTAGGAGTACTTAACAGCCTTGTGCTGGGACAGCCACGCTACGGTATTAGAAACATTGACTGGAGGCAGCGTCGATGAAGATTATAGTTATAAAAACTTCAAAGGGAAAATAAGAATTTCCTCCAGACTTGGGAAGCACTGCGGAGGGTGTATATATGTGAGAGGAGAACCCAGAACTGATGGGGTCCGGGGACCTTTGGAAGCTTCTGTGTATGTTTTGGGATTGCTTTTGGGTGTGTTTCTCTGTTTTCTGAGAACCACTTTAAAAATTGCTCGGAAGTATGCAGTGTCACAGCTTCTGGCAAACCTGATGTGAGGTCAGCTGTGTGCAGGGAGGGAGCAAGGGAGAGGGGGTTTGCTCCTCATGAGAAGA
>Ga0181612_139280_pt1 | contig 25201 bp, 13 predicted proteins | sample HoacroProtozoa21_FD_119630 | JGI IMG/M metagenome (GOLD analysis project Ga0181612, IMG submission 119630) | Hoatzin crop microbial communities from Cojedes, Venezuel. Combined Assembly of Gp0051906, Gp0051904, Gp0051908
CCTGCCGAAGCAGGGTCACCCACAGCAGGCTGCACAGGACCTTGTCCAGGCGGGTCTTGAATATCTCCAGAGAAGGAGACTTCACAGCCCCTCTGGGCAGCCTGTTCCAGTGCTCCGTCACCGTCAAAGAAAAGACGTTCTACCTTGTGTTCAGATGGAACTTCCTGTGCTTCAGTGTGTGCCCATTGCCCCTTGTCCTGTTGCTGGGCTCCGCTGGAAGGACTAGAAAGCCACAGAAGGGTAAATAACCTCTCATCATTATCTAACAACTATATTGATATTTAAATTTGTTTAAAAGGCTGGTAAAGAGAAAACAATTACAAAAGTGTGATAGGAATACCCTGGTTTAGTTTTTTCTTAAGAGATGCTATTTGTAAGTATTAGCAATTTCTTTTGAAGTAATCCCATAAAAAAGCAGAGGGTTTTAAATGAAATTAACCTTGTTAAATCAGTCTTCTACAGCACACAAATCAATCTTCACCACCTTCTCCAAATTTTCGTTCTAAGGCAGACTCTAATTTGTTTATAGAAGTATCACATTACTGTGCTGGCTGAAGTACAATAGCCTTGCACAATCCACAGAATAAGAAATTTTTGAATGGTATTTACGTGTGGAGTGCTGAATGCCTGGTGAACGATGAGGACTTTCCTTGGTTATCACTGGATATGATTGATACATTGGTTTTTGAGAAGTTTAGCCCTGGGACCGGAATTCACAAGAGAGGTCTGCATTAATGTTGTGCCTTTTTGGTGAACAGATCAAGGGTTCCAGAGCCATTAATCCATCTCCTGTCATTAGTGCTAAAAATTTTTATTAATGTGTGAAAATTGGCTGTTTTATAGCTGAAATTCCTGAAATGTGTGGTCTTCACCTTAACAGCGAAGAGTGTAGTCCGGGCTGAGACCGTGGAGTATGGCATTGAGTCATCTAGCAATGATGAGTTAGATGCTTAATTTGGGAGGTAGATCAAGTACTTTCCTCACACACTTTCCTTTAAAAAAAAGATAAATTGTCAGTTCCTGACACCACCTGGCTGACTTGCTCTGAGTAGGTTGTGATTGGCCACTACTACGGTTCTGACTCTTGAGTGCCTTTCGTCCCATGTCTGTGTCTTTTATGGAGCCCTGCATAAACTTTGCCAAATTGGCCCATGGGAATATAGTTTGTGATGGATGCTGGCTTTATTAAATATGCAGCTACTGCTCTTGCAGGGTATCTGCAGTACAGCACGCAGTATCATTTGAGTTTAACTTACTTTTACTTAAAAGTATGAGGGACAGAATGATCTTGCAGGTCTGGAGTCACAGCAGGATCAAGAGAGGAAGAATGCTTGTTAGGGAAAGTTGTGCGGAGATGTAATTAAGGGGATTTAAAAAAGAAAACGCTTCTGTCCATATGGTTCTGTTACAATGGGGAAAGTGTAGAGAGAACTCAGGCTTTCCCAGACTTCCATTAGGCAAAGTCTTACAACTTGCCAGTCAAGATTAACTCCATATTTTCTATTTCCACAGCAACTGAAGTGCAGTGGTGGGAAGCTCTTTGCCCACATGCAAAAAGACTTTCCAGGGGAGTAAACCACATCGCTGAGGCTTGGCTAAGCACGTAAGCTGGGCTTTGGGGAAAGGCTTTTTTTGATCTTTTCAGTCCTTAACTTTGTGTTCATTCTGTTTAGTGTAGTTGTTGTGCTGAGATGCCCGAGCAGTGTGAAAACCCATCCCCTTCCTCTTTTTTGAGAATAATCCTCTAAAACAATCGCTGACTTCCAGAATGGCATGGCACAATGCCCATACCCCAGCACACCTGCTGCTACTTGCCCTGGAAACAGATGCCAGGTATTCCTCCTGCCCTGCTGTGGAGCTAGTAAAATAATTTTACTACCTGGAGATAGTAAGATATTGGGTATAGTTAGCATTAATCTGAATACGGACAGTAAATTGCCCAGTAGATCACGTTCCTTGGTTTAGCCAAACACTATGTGGTCTTATGAGACCTCCCAGTTCCTTCTCTCTTCCCTGTCAAAGGATGCGACCCCCAAGAAAACTTGCCAGGGTGAATTGTAATCCTGTTGTAAATTCTGAACTGCTTAATGAATTTTGTGCTCTCTGAGGGATGCCTCTTTGCTGTCATGAAATTGCTTCTTGAGGTGGAGAGTTGAATTCTTGTTCTGCATAAATGCAGTTTCCACTGTGTGGTGGGCTACGTAGATTAACAAACATTCTCAGAAAGCTGAAAACCAGCTCAGAACAGCCTTTTATGCCCTGCAGTCGCTGTTAGGGCTGACAGAGTTACCAGCCAGGCTTACCTGCAAGCATCCTAATAAGGGCAATGAAAACAGTGTCTCCATGTGCGTCATGCAGCATAACACAGTGACAGAGGCAGTCATACCTGATCAACAAAAATAACAACTGCTTTTTTATTTATACGAAGTATCTGGAAGAAAATAAATCTGTTCACAATGTATGCTATAATTGGGTTGCAGTCAATAAGTGTGTGTTTATTTAGCTCAGGTGTACTGCTCTGAAGAAGACAGATTGTCTCATTAAGGAAAATGAGTCAGTGAGAATATTTTTTGATCACTTGCTATTGATTTAAGTGGTGTGACTGTTAGAGGGGTAGCTGGTAGTGGTGAAATGAAAAGACTTCTGAATATGAAAACACACCAGAGATATAGGGAATAAAGAAATGGAAGTACTCTCAGTGATTGTAGGTGCAGGCCAGTATTCCTGGTTCTCTTTAGCCATGACACTGATTCCCTCTGTGAAGATGGGTAAAGCACTTAACTCCTCTGTGCCCCACTGCAATAGCAAAAGGCAGGTGCTGCGGGGATGCCAAGAACTGCATCTCGTAAGTACAGTATTTGCCGTGGTTGTGGCTGAATTACCTCGCAAGTATTTAAAAAGCAACTGTTAGTCATTATGTTCCTTTTTCTAAAAAGACCAAGAAAAGGATGAAGTAGTGACTACCTACATTAGTGCTGCAACATTGCTGCTGCCAGTATCTGCCAGCTTCCCTCCTTGCTTTTCTCTGCCTTCAGGGGAGAAAAAAAATCCATAATGAAGTGTGTTTGTGTGAATTTTGTGTGTGTGTGTTAAAATCTGACTTCAGATATAGGTAATTCAAAGAAAAATGACTTTTATATCTTGCCCTCAAAATGGGAAAGCCCTGACATTGTTTGATCTTTAAATACATTTTGTACCTTATAAGGGCCACCAGAGCTGGTTTTTCATCACCTGCAAGCAGTATTGTACAGGAATTCACAGCTGCACAGAAATCTGACATCTGGCTCAGAAAGAGGAATTGAATAGAGATAGGGGAGGGAGAAGTCCATCTGCATGGATCCCGTATCACAGCGTAACAATTCTGGTAATAGCAGGGAAGTATTTTTTAAGGAAACTAGGTTCAGTAAGCTGGCAAGGGCATCCTGGAAGGCTTTTAGAGCATGCATTCTCCTTTCCCTATCTTCCAGTTATTAAACTCCAAATACTCATTTTCTTTTTAGATAGAAAATGCATTTTAATCATATTAATTAAAAAACTAAATTGATGTTGTTAGAACTGCATCTCTTGGCCTGTAGTGGTAGCATAAATTCCCTTCCTCTCTTCACTTAAAATTAACAGGGAGAGGAAACAAGTAAAGCACTTTGATTTCCTCAGCTGCAGTGCCAGTTGCTGGCTTCAGTGTTCATCTGCCCCTCTCCCAGCTCTAGAGTCAAGGTCAGCGACAGTTCAAGGTCATCACTGAGGCTGGGCCCTTGGCAGCGCTGCTTCCACTGTTCTACTGGTAGAAATCAACAGTATTTCTACTGAAACTGCATATTAACCTTGGTATAAAACATCTGTAAGGGAAGTAAAGTTCGATGTTGTTAGCAAACCAGCAGACAAGAGGTGAACAAATTTCTGAAAGTTTTTTTCTGTCTTTTTCCCTATCTCCTCTGGGAGGAGCTGAGCTTATGACTTGTTAAAAATGGTGAAAATATTGGCAATCGGTGTGAACATTCAGATTCCACAGCACTGCAATGCTGTGGGAAAAGATAAATGGCAGGAGACAGAACAGGTAGTGGATTTCTAGGAGAAGCAAATCTTTGCTTCCAACATAAACCTTTTTTCTATTATTGTTCTGATGAGCTAGAGGAGGTACTTGCAAATAACTGCACTGATAGTGGAACATAAACATGACAGCCAATTTCAGAAAAGAAACATCTACAGTTATTCTTCAGATTTTTCAGCTTTTTTAAATTGGAAAGTTACAGATCACACTGGAGATGTTGCTGAATTCTAAGTGGAGATGTTGCTGATTTCCAAGTAGAACAGAAACAGGCAGAAGAAGGGAACGGCAAAATCCTAACCTCCTAACCATTTTTGATAGGCAGTTCTGCTGTAGTCAGGATTTCTGTTAGTTACAGTTTTTCTTTTTGGTATGCACTTAAGTAGAAAATACTAATATCTGTAAATTTACAGTCCTTCCTTTTCACAAAGGAGTGCCTATGCTGAATCAAAGACGCTTAATGCTTTTGTGGTGTGTAAGTCTTTTCCCATAGCTTGGTAGCTATCTAGAAACTGGAAAAAGAAAATATAGGGCGAGTGTACTTGGACTGCTTAATCTGAAATTCTAATCCCAATACTGAGTTAACAATAGAATTCTAATTTACTAGACGTAGTTGCATGTCATACCTCTCCAGATAAGTTTAACAAAACATGTAATTTATAGAGCACATTGTAAATGGAGAGCAACTGTGACTCATTTGGTATCAGCATTTTAATACCACTCTGTAGGCCCTTGACTGCTTACTTGAAGCTGGAAATAGTGGATGATGTGTCTTGTTGGGTTTGGAAATGCTTTTAAGAGCAGGAAGTTTTCATTAAGTTTTGTTAAATACTCATTTTCCAGATACACAGTTGTGGAAGTTTATGCCTATTCCAGGAGAGAAAAGGTGCTGTCTTAGGAAAAAAAAAAAGAGAGAGAGAAAGAAAAAGAGAGAGGAATGGCCAGAGCCATGGCAAACAGAAAGACAAACTGATGCATTGCCACAGATAGCTAACAGTGCCCATGGTGGTATATAGAGTATACAGCGTATGCTGGGCCCGGGGCAAAACCGTTGCAAACCCACCACAGGGGATGCTCTTCCGACAACTCGAAATACGTGCCAGACTGACAAGGGGGGGAGAATTTTTAAAAGACTGTATGGTTTCTGGTTATGTCTTTAGCACTTCAGCAGACAGCACACAGGGCTTTATTAGGTCAAGCGCTTCTCTTGCCATAACCCAGAAACAAAATAATAATGAGAAGAGAGAGGGCTGTCTTCCCTTTGCGTAACTCCCTGCCTACCCCTTCCCCAAAAGAAAAGGTTACTCAATAAACAGCAGGTCACTCAGCAACAGAGAGCAGATCTCCTGCCGTGCTTCCATGCACCTGTACTCACACAAATGCGCTTGCACAGAAGATGGAGGTTTGTAGAGGTACAAAACATAAGCTGCAGCTTTTATTAGTAGAGTATGAAGTTGAAGCATCTGCGATACGTAACATTAGAGCGATGGGTCAAGGGCACCTGGGAGATGATACCTATGAAGTGATCTAGATTTTTGAAGGATGTAAGATTCTGAAGCCATGCTGTTCCTTCCAGACAAATCTCACCTTGCTTCAGTGTTGGTTTTAGCTGAGACAGCAGTCTGCGCATAAAGCCCGTCTGTGGCCCTGCTCAGACAGAAGATGGGGTAGTATTTTCTGTTCTATTGAGCGTGAATACATGACTTGCTTTTGAAGAACCTGGCCTGAACCCACAGATAGCAGTTCCGTCATGCAAAGGGATTGAAGGGATGTCAAACTGTAAAGGCTACAGCTGGATGCTGTAAATCCAGCGTGGGGGAGAGGCTGGGCTGTATGACTACATCTGCAGCGTCCAAAGGACTTTCTGTCCTCAGCAAATACCAACCGTAGTCAGAGAGCAGAGGAATCCCGCAGTGGTGGTTTAACCTCCTGCCTTAGTTCTTTTGTTTCAAGCTTAATGAAACATTTTAAATTAGTCACTAACAAACGAAGAAACAGACACCAACGTGAGGTTTACAGACTTGCAAGTCAGCTTGCATGTAACCGTGATGATAAGGAAACAATTATTAATGTCTGCTATAAATAAGCACGGTTTGGTTGCAGGAGAGTGCAAGAAATTACAAGCTTGATGACAGCTCTGAGTGCCAAATTTGGTGGGCTTGGTGGATGAGTGGTTTCTCTCCCTTGTTCTCCTGACATGGGAGGAGGAATGAGGGAAAGGTCCATGGAGGAGGTAGGGGGGAATGTCTGATACCTAGCAATGCTCAGAGTCTTACATTAATGATAGCTGTTAGATGTGCATGAATAAAAATGCCATTGTCATTTACCCCAATTCACAGAAACCTTCTGTCCCTGTTTTGGCAGTTAGCTCATAAATTCAGCGTGTTTACGGCAGGAGCATGAAGCTGGCTCCCACAGTCAGAGCGGGGGTTGCCGCAGTGTCCACGTGCGTGTGGCTGGCTGCATGGGGACAGGTGTACATCTGCATGGAAGTAAATTAGAGGGCATAAAGGAGAGAAACAGAGCTAGCAGTGGTCTCGGAGTCTCATCAGGTCCTGGAGAGACCCGCCGGCTTCCCTGGGGAAACACAGCAGGGATCAGAAGAGAGGATGAGGCCAGGTCTGCTGCTTGGGGCTGCGGAAGCTTTTAGCTTCAGTGTGGGATTGCGGTACCTCTGGAGAGGAAGACTGGGGGCTCTCATTGCAGCTTTTTGCACAATAGCGATTTGTCCAAGAACTCTGTATGTTGCCTCTAACAGCAAATCTTCTCCGCTTCCCTGTTTTCGCCGTTCGCTAAATGTAAATCTCCTTTCCTTTAAACAAAATATTGGCCTCTGTAAGCCTAATACAATGATTTGTGTAATGAGTTTGTTTAAATTCCTCCTGTGCTTTATAAAGCTGCTTTATCTTTACACGGTAGTTCAGGTTTTATATGTTAATATATCAAGTGAGAAACTGAATGGGAGAAAAAATTTCCTCTAGCTTGTTATCTGCAAAGCTGTTTGGAGGGCAGATGCCATAGTTAAAGAACAATGTTTGAAATAATGCAGTCCTGCTAAACTTGTGTTCTAAGGATCAGCTTAGAAAAATCTTGTCCGAATTGTTATGCCAACATAATCACTGATTCTAGAGCTATAGAAAAGCAAAAGTCCTAACTAAGAAGTATGAATAGAACAAAATCTCTTGTGCCTCATGTTTTGACAGATCACGTAAGTAACGTTGCTTTGTGAGTCCCCTCACCTCAGGTTATGTTCCAGGCAAAGTTCCGGGCTTTTGATAGAGACCACAACTGCAGTGAAGAAATAACTTTTAGAGACCAATATTTCGGTTTATAGGTTGAGTGGTCACTATAAGTAATATTTATGAAAGGGAAATTCCACTGAGCATGTTCTGTGGTTTAGGTTCATCCCCACGGATATTTTGTAACATAAATTTCTCTTTGTTCGTGAGTATTCGACACGCAGAAACCACACCTGACCACTAAATAGCTGTAACACAAGAGAACCACAGCAGCTCAGTGAGTTATTTGTTTGTACATTTTTGTAATTAAGCTGAATTTTTCCCCAGCCTTGAAGGGGAAATGGGTATAGTGGGGTGTTTTTTTTCTGAGCTGCCAACCCCGGAAACTGTTGGTATATGGCTATTGGCCAGAAGGTTTGCTTTTTGCTAGAAAATGTTAATTACTGTGTTGGGACTGTGTGATCAGTGTAGATAGGGCTTACTATTTTCAAGATGGCATGGGAGTGTTTGTTGCTCTGTCTGGTGTCCATGGTGGATGGACTGGAAGAGGAGGATATAGGCAGGGAACCTTCAGTTTGGGAAAGGAGATCATCCAAGTTACTGCAGGCCAGCTCCTGTTACTCTGGAGACACCGTTTGCTTGGTAAGTTGGGGCAGCTGAAGCTGGATGGACTCTTTCACTTGAATTCCCTTTCTCAGCCTCTGCCCCACCGGAGTCTGGCTAAAACCGGAGAGCTCTGGGGCTGCTGGAGGGCACTGCAACTGCCAGGCTCTTCCTGGCGGCTCACAAATGCCTCCGGTGCTGGAGTCTGCTCTCCCCTGGAGTCTTCTAGATCTCCGAGCCACAGCTGATCACCAACAATACCTGGTAGCACTGGTAGTACATGAAGGCAAAGGTGGCTGTGCCAGACTCATACAGCTTGGGCTTTCAGTGGTAGCTGGCTGGCACCTGACTCGCAGCTCCTACTTCACTTCTTACTGTCCAAGCAACAGAAATATGCCAGTGGCATGGGAGGAAGCACATTACTTGGGAGTATTTCTCCTGCCTTCTCATGAGAGATTGCCATGGCAGAAATAACAAGCCTGCAGTCTGCAGTGGCCAGTCTACTTTCAGCAGCTTGATGTGTTCACAATCATTTTTCTGAGGACAATACTGACTAAACATTTCAAAACCCCAGCCGCTGTCGTTTATGCTTTTTCTTCTTGCTCAGAAGAGCCTTCTAAAATACAGAGTCCAAGAACTGCAGGGGCAGGCTGACAAAAAAATAAAGCTCTTGCAGCAGGCAGTGCCACCTGCGTACAATCTGCTCCTGCGACGAGTGCAGAGCAGGACTGTGATTTGCGTCCCCGTGGCTGGGGGAGTGAGAGCAGGGGTGCTGGCTCGTGTCGGGACCGTGCCACGGGTGGTTGGCCATGTCAGCATCCGGCTCCCACAAGCACTACTCCCAGTATTTCTGCCTGTGCACACAGTCACGTTTTTGTCTACATACATATACTTGTGAATAAATTATATAGGAGCATGCTGGCCAAGTACAAATAGCTGCTGTGCCTGGTGGGCCGTTTACTGACCACCTGCAAGCACAGTGTGCAGGGCTACCATTGCGGGTGAGTCTCTGATCTGCACACCAGTTGCTTTACGCAGAGTGGGTCAGGAGGGTGGTTCAGCTAAAACAGGTGGTTTGAAAGGGAGATTTATTCAGCATGGAACAGATTTTCTGCTTGCTGAAGGAAGGTAAGTTATTGCACCTCTCACTTCTTCTAGAAATGTGTACAGTATCCAAGTCCTGAGGTCTGGAGTTTGATGTACTGAATCTTGGTTTGTATTTATGTAGGGAAGCTGAGTGACAGTTGGGTGGGCTGTGTAGATTTAGGTTTGAACTGAAACCTGAAAGCAACTGAATTTTATGAGGGGGTTGTGGATTGGAGGGCCGTGTTGTCATGACCGCTCGTTATTTAGTTATCAAGCTGTGGATGTCATGGCCTTCTTAACTCAGACCTTCTCTACCCAAAGTGGTCATTTGTAGAGTGAACATCTTTAAAACTATCTAGGCCTGCATTTTTTTGCATCAAAGCCATGGAGAATCAGTGTGATCAGTTGATGGCACTGAGAAAAAGCTGGCTTGACCTAGTCTGTGGCAGACTGTTGCAGTCAGATTTGGAATTTCTTGAATCCCAGGACTTAAAGAAAATGCAGATGAAAGGAGGGAGGGGACCACAGAGCAAAGCTGAGGCGAGTGCTGGGAGATGTTTGCATAGATCCTGTCAAGGCAAACTCACTGACTCTGTTGGAATTCTGCATAAGAGGGCTACTGAATTGTCCTCTGACTAACTTTATCTTATGTTTGGGAAACACTAACTTAACAAATGGCTGGAAACAACAATTCATTACATTTTTTTTTTTTAATGGCTTCACACTACAACAAATTTTTGCAATTTTGATCCAAACATTAACTTGCTAATTTCAAAGCATCATTTACTTATGTTTGGTAGCAAAAGAGAGAATCACTTAACAGCCTCAGATTTTCTGGTGTTTGAATTTAACTGTGAATGTTTTCTTTCTTTTATTTAAACTCTTTGGAAACTACTCTGGAAATCAGAGAAAGTTTAAAATGTTTTAACCAACTATTTGATATGTAGCTTTCTTTTTGGTCTGCTTCAAGAGATTTTTTTAACTCTCAAAAATTAGAATATGAATTATTAATTCTGAAATACTGTATCAGAGAAACTGTATCTGATAAGCTTGCTCATCTTCACTATTGCATCCTTACAAAGATAATGCAAATTGTTTCAAGTAACAGGAAAGTACTGAAAGATATACAAGCATCGTACATTTACATGGCAGTATTTTCTCTCTGTTGTATATACCTACTTATGCTTCAGTCATTTTTGTTTTGAGATTTCTTTGCCCCCTCAGGATTTTGCCTGAAGTGCCTTGGTGTCCATAGTTACCTTAAAAGAGAGATAAACACAGATCTAATAGCTTACTTTCCCTCTGATGCTTGCATTTGGTGAAGTAGTGTGCTGTACCGCCAAGTGCACTGAAACGTAATATTGTGTCAGAAGGTATAACAATATTTTAACAACGGGGAGTGTATGTGAAACATACTGTTGTGAGAACAGTTATTCTTCAGTCAGACACCCCTTCTTTGCATCAAAACTTTGGAATTTTTCCAATTCTGGAAGTATAAAATCGACAAATCCTTGCTCAACGTTCATAGAAGCTCACTTAGCTCTGTCTCACAGAAGATTATGGATATTAGATGGTTTTTGCAACATGTCAGTCACTGGAGTAACTGAGAGCTTTATAAGGATTAGCAACACACCCAATCCTCAGAAAGGGAATTCAGAAAAAAACCTCTGATCTAAGACTGCTTCGTACAGACTGTTTTGGTTTCGGCTGCCGCCGGCAACAAAAGCGCCACACGGCCGCCCCTCCCCCCGCCGGCGTGCGGAGGAGAATGGAAAGAAAGAGGCAGAAACTGGTGGGTCAGGATAAAGGCAGTTTAACAGAACAGCAAACAGAGGGAAACAGGAACAACAACGATACAGATAAGGAGAAAACACGACAAAAACAGACCCGCTCTCTCGGACCGCACCGGCGCCGCACGCTCCCGAGCCGCAAGTGAGTTCACACCGCGCCACCCCCCCCACCGGAACCCAGCGTGACGGCACATGGTATGGAATACCGGGCTCTGTTTGGCCAGGTGGGGTCAGCCCCCACCCCCCGGCTGTGCCCCTTCCTGGAGCCTGGTGAAAATTAACCCTGTCCTGGCCAAACCCAGGACACAGACATACAGTAGCCACCTCTGTTTTGTGTCAAGGAAGTAAATAGCTATCTGGTCTTCAAGAATTGGTGTCATGATGATTCAGAACATCAGAGGAAAAAAAACCTCAAAGTGGGTCCCTTTCTTCAGCATTGAGAGGTAGGATTGCTCAGTAGCTGGAAGGCTCCTGATTTAAATAAGCAGATAAACCACTGTTAGGAAATAATTCAAAACCTTAAACTTTAATTCTATAATTACCAACTTCTTTTTAATTAAAACAGTTGAGGATTTACAAAATAGTAATCCAGATGATAAGCATGACAGAGGATCCTGAGCAAAAATTTCCTACCTCAGAAGGCAGAAAGCAACAGGGCTTTCTTCTCCAGATGGGACAGTTGGAGTAACCTGGTAGTCGGCCAATAGTCTGCGGGATCACGCTGGAAACCCGGTAACAAACCCCAAATCCTGAGTTCCACAGAAAGTCTGCGTAACCAGGTGTTGTGTGGTATTTACTATAAATGTATTGATAGTCCTTAACAGAAGGAGTGCTGGAGATGAGGTGGAGCAACAGCCTGAGTAAGGACCCTGGGTAAAGGCTTGTCTGTGGCGCTTGTGCAGCACATGTCCCTGGCTGGTGGAGTGCCGAGTAGGGGACATCGCAACCCAAACCCCAGCTGCCGAGTCCCAGGCAGAGCAGCTAGAGGCATTAGCCCTTGTATCCCAACTTTACCTCCGGAGGAATGTAAGGATGGAGAGGCGTGGGCAGAGCTCAGGAAGGGTGCAGCCTGATGGAGGAGATCCTGGCGATGGATGGTGGGACCAACCAGGGTGGCCTCTTCCTCAGTGGACACTCGGCTTGCATTTTGTGTTTGTTTCCCTCATAGCCTTGTCTTTCCAGACTCATACCTAGAAATATGATTGAAGTTAATCTCTGCGTGTTTCCGCTGTGAAGTCTGTAGAGTCCTGGAGGGGCCGGTGGAGGCAGGAGAAAGCAGAGAAGGGTGTGTGCAGGGTTTTTGCACCAGCAGAACCACCACACAAATGAGGGAGAATAGTGCTGCTCATGCTGCAGCCATCTCAGGGACCCTGGAGGGCTTGGGGGACTCGGGCTGCTCTGTGCTCCCTTCAGGGGGTGCTCTGGGGACCATACTCCCAAGGTGGTAGGTCTGAGCTTCCCAGCCCAGCTTGCGGTGCCAAGCCTACACCTCAAACCTTGCTAGCTGTGGAGCATGGCAACATACAACACTGTTTTGAAGTCCAATTTTTGAAAAAAACCCACATTTTAAAAACAATGACATCAGCAATTCTGCATAGGGGTAAGTGCTATGTAAAATCAGACTGCAGCGGAAGACTTGCTGCTGAATTCTCAGCCCTTTATTATGGAGATACATTGCTCCCAGAGTATTGCAAGTTACCCGAGAGCACTAATATCATCGAACAAGCTTAAAGAAAATCAGATTAAATTTAACAAAGTGGTTCCTATTCTTGCGTGCAAAGCTACGATCAGTGTTACTAAAGGGAAACCTAAAAGAGTAAATGGAAATTCTGGGTAGTGGTGGAAGGCGGCTGCTTCAGTAGGTAAGCTGGTTGGCGATTGGGAAGCTCCCGTTTTCTGCTCCAGGGCTGCTTTGTCCTTCTGACTTCTCTCTGGGCAAATGCATCTTCCCTACATTTATTAAAGATAGAAATCTTTTTTGCACTCTCACTTGTATTTCTTCTACACTAATTTTCTGAATCTTTTAAATTACATAAATGCAGCTTTAGTAGCACTAACAACTTGTACTGAGTGTGACTCTTAGCTCTTATAGTTCCCATTACTTCTTGTTTGGGGAGGTTATAGCATCTGTGAGATTACTGCTATACTTTCTGTACTTTCGTGAAGTATTTTCTGTATATATCTTCCCAGAACCTTATCAAACTTTAATTTGCCTTCAGCTCTTCATAGTGACCACATAAAAATTAGTAATAATATAGATGACGTTCTTGCTATTTATATGATTTGCAAAAAAATATATCATTACCTTCCCACTTACCATTTTTCTATTACAACAGGGATTAATATAGTCCCATGGTTGTTGGACTGCCCTCTGTTACACTTGTGTATGACACTTGAGTTAATTAACATGTCACTTTTTTCATTGCTGTTAATAAAATTTACAGAATGATCATTAGCAGTTGCTTTGGGTGTTGTTTTTGTTATTAACTATGTTGATAAAAAATTACAGTGGTAACAATTTCCACCAAGAATTCCTAGGTTTAAGCATCAGTAGAAGGAAGAAATATTTACTGGAACATAAAAGTGTTTTACTACCAATTTGGAGATTTTAATGCTTGGATGGTGGTTTGGGAGTCAGTCATTTCACTCAGTTTATGACTTTGGTTTACATAGTAATTTTCATCACTTAAGGAAAGTAATCATGCCAATTGCCTCAAAATGAATCTATATTTATGTCCGCTTGCAACAAATTTATTTGTAGCAGCTAAGCAATTAAAATGTTTTTAAGCAGATGCTTTAAAATAGAATAATGGCAAAACCTCTGCTTCCTGCCCTCCTTTGCAAAGCATTCTTTAAAGAAGGGCACACCTTCATCCTTATAAAATGCATATATATCCCTTCCTGTGATGGTTGCGTGTGTGTGTACGTATACATGCTTGCTCATCACCTCTGCTACGCTGGGAAGTACGTGGTCGGTTCCAGGGCTTCCCTTGCAAGTACAACTAATTCCTTGACGTCCCTTTTCTTTCATAGTGTAGCACACCTCCAAAGTGTGCTCCAAACTCAAAAAAGTATGAGGGAACTCCATTTTGCTTTCTTTCCTAGCAGGGCAGTCACACAATTATCAACATTATGTACATGTATAAATATTGTACTGGACTGAAATTACCTTTTTTGGCCTAGTGGACAGTTTAGGAGACAGGTTACCAGCGTAGCTGATGAACTGGTAAATCCAGGTCACTTGCATGGTAGTTAGTATTTATGTTCTTTGCTGAGTGGCAATAGTAACTTGTGATTCAGCAGTCTTTTTCAGGTGAAGTATAATTTCTGAGAACAGTAGCACTCTTGAAAAATATTTTTACAACCAGGAACTGAGTTGCACCCTTTTTGTGAGGTGTCTACCAACGTCCACACAGTCAATCTAACGAGACCATTTTCCAAAAAGCCCCTGTTTTGGGACCTGGTCTGGCCTTAGTTTGGCTGCTTGCCACTTCAGGACACCCTATAGCTAGACAATTCTCAACATTGCTGGAGCAACCTCCTCCAGTGCTTAACCACCCCCAGGGTGGAAACATACAGTCACTGGCAAGACTGTTACTATGATATGAAAGACACTATACCAGAGTAGTACAGGTTATTAATGTAGCAGTTCTCATCTTGTCATGGGAGGGTAATTAAATGTTCTAAGCACAGCAGTGTCAGATGAAAAGTACACAGTGGATCCAAGTACTGTCTCCTTGTTGGGAAGATACATATTTGGTAAAGTGCTGTGTGATGTTTGAGGTTACCACAGGGGATTTAATTCCTAGTTTAAATTTGAAACAAATTAACAGCAGAGCAGTATGTGCTTCCTTATACTACCAGTAAGCTGTAAGTCCAGAAGTACAAGTAACTGAGAGCAAGAAAATGCTGGTGTTGGTGCCTTTAAATGCTGTCACCTTCTGTAGCAAAGGAAGTAGGTTAGATTTAACCTGCCCTCCAGTCACAAACAACAGAACTTTGTTAATTAGCTCTGTGAATTTCAAGAAGTGAACAACAAAAGGTGTCCTCTGGTAATTTAAAATTGTTTGTATCTTTCAGCATTATATTTTAGACATTTTAAAGGTAGAGGTGGTTGTCTACCAGGTTTAAGATCATCTGTACTTCATGGTTCCTGGTTGACTACTTATAGACGTCATCTGTAGGAAAGCTCCTGGAAGGTAACTGCTCAGGTGAAATCAATGCAGGTAAGTGAGGCTGCCCTGTGTCTGGGTGTGGTTAAGACTGGGTATTTACTCCCCATCACTCATTCCCCTTACTCTTTTTAGGCCTGCTCAATGTGTGAGCTGTTGTTCTGAGCTATGTTTCCTGATATCTCAGTGGTCTGGATGGATGCGCAGGTGAGAAAATAGTGGTCTTTTCAGGTCAACAAGTGACTTTCAAACTCTGTATTTTGTAATTGTAGTTAATATTTTGAAGCTGTAGCTTATTATAGCTAAAAAAGAGTTTTAACAAACAAAAGGTAAGTCTTAGCAAAGGCTTGCCTGCAAGTAAGTCTGTGAGAAAGGACTGGAGAATGTTCCTGTTGGTGCTGGTTGAATTTAATATTCAAGGAAGTAATCTTCTCTGTAAAAAGCTTTTGATTTGCCAGGAAATGTATTTGCAAAGCAGCAAAATAGAGCCCATTTAACTTGGTAATGTATAAGTTGTGCTATCATATGTATGTACAGTATTATATGAAGCATAAAATAGATATATTCTGCTTTATGACTGCTATAAAATTTTGTATTCATGTAACAGTCTTTTGAAATGAGAGATAGATTGCATGTGACAAAGCGCAGAGCAAACTATGAAGAGGAGATAAAAGGAGAAGGAAAAAGCTTGTAGAATTAAGTTAGTCAACGTTAGTATAACTGTCTTGCAATTCAGATAGTAGCACAGTTGTCAGAGTCTGAAGCTATATGCTTTTGAGGGTAAGGCTCCACTTTTCTTGGCCAGAAAGGCAAATGCTGGAAACTGGAGATTTCAGAAGGGCAAGTTGCATGTCTTTGAGTTTCTTGCCTTTCAGATCAAGAGGTGGCAGTGACTGTTGACTGTCACTGGTGGGATAAATACAACTACACTTTTGTGGTAGTAAAGCACTTTGTTTTTTTCTGTGTATGAATATAATTGCTGATTTCAGCAGTTCTGAGTTAAAACCTGGTTATTATATGAGTGAATCTTTTCTGCTTTGAGCCCTTGTTTTTTTCCGGAGAGCCTGGATTAGAACATCTCATTGCAGCTTTATTTATAACAAAGTACGAGGGATAATTGAAATGCGTGACAAGCAGGAGAATGGGGGACATACCTCACAGCGAAGGCTCATTATAAGTGACACTGCCTCTCTTTTTTGATCTAAATTACATGCAGGCCATATAAATTTACTTCTGTCCAGCTATTACAATATCCTACAAATCACGGAAGCAGAGACCTGCTTCTGGGTTCATGCAATGTGCTTCCAAATGAAGTCAGAACCTACTTTTTTTTTTCCTCCCTGAACCTACATCAGTGCTTGACATAATGAATTACGGTCTCATGTTTCTGTTCTAAAAATACAAGAGAGCTGTACTCTTCTCTCTCCATATAAACATTAGTAGAATGAATTTCCTGCTTAGTGGTTTCCAAGACCTTGAGTTCATCCTTTATCTTCAGGCAAATCGAGAAGCTGTCCAACATCTGTGACAAATTTGCTGGCTCTGCATCTATGCAAAAAAACCTTCTTTTTCCACCACTTCTTTTATTTTTCTTGGGGTGGGTGTAACCCATTTGCAGTTTCTGAAATCCGGCTGCATGCAGTGTGGCTTTGAGTGTGTTTTCACTAGATCTTTTTCCATGTTAAACTACCCTCACTGCTGTCCACAGGTGTCAGCAGCAGACTATCTCTGTAGAGGAAACAGGGCTGGAGGGAGTTACAGATCTTTTGGCAGAGATGACAGTAGGGGAGCAAGCCAAGTACTTTTGCTCCTCATATGAAGTCTATGCAAGCTAATGTTTCTAGTGTCCACATCTCAAGGAGGATGTGTTGATATTCAAGAGCACATGGAGGAGGGCAACTCAAATCATCAAGGACATGGAGCAGCCATCTTATTAGGACATGGTGAAATGGCTGTGATTCCTCAGTTTGGAGAGAAGGCTGAAGGGAGGGTTGGTCCTGTTTTATGGAGCCATGAAGGTAGGGGGTAAAGTGAGTGCAGATCCACATGGTCTGACTCAGTAGAGTGTTTTTTCTTACTCCATGTACTCTTTTCATGTGGCTGTGCTGCATTTATCACTCTGAAGTAGCTATTGAGTGCTTGCATCCTTGGGAGGAATGAATACAGATGCGCCCTTGTTGAAGCAGTTTGTGAAACTTTGCTGTGGACAGTCCAACAGGAAAGAAATGGTGTGTGGTTGAATGAATTTAACTTGGAGAGAAGACAGTAGCTCTCACCCACAGAATGTGATGATATAAGAAAAAGTATTTTTCAAACTTTCGAAAGTCTTTCAAGTGTGTTCACTTGTCCACAAAGACCTCATTACCCTTTTTAAATAAATTCCACAACCCTAGACAGTGCAGGATTTTCTTCATCAGTTGACATTGTAATTGTCTTAGGGTAATCTGTTTTCACATGCAAATGCAGTTCAAGATGCTGAAAAGGGATTCATGCAGGCTGCCAGAAAACTTATGAGAAATCTACTGTGGCTTGTCCAAAATGCTTAAGCATAAGTAGTTCTCAGGCAGTGGGGGAGAAAATCCCACTCGTAAGGTTTTATGCCAGAAAAACCTGTATCAATGGCAACAACCCCCACCCTGAAACCAATATATACAGTGAGAAAACAGTACAAATGTGCTACCAAGCAGATACATATGTATCTATAAAATGAGAGTAAAGTTGGGGATTGGGTTCTTGCATGTCTTCCTTTCTCTCAGGTGTTCTTCATCATTGTGCATACTGTGGACATTCGATTATGTGGTATAATCGAAGCCAGGTGTAACGTGAATGAAGTAGTGATGTGGGAAGACATAAATTGGCTGGATTAGGCTGTACAAACACACTACATTTAATATATTTGTCCTTTAAAAATGAATATAAGAAATCCAGTGTATGTAAACTGAAATGGCCGTGTATCCATGGTAGACCACGAGGCAGCTAAGAACAGTGTGTCTTTCTAGGTTGTTCTAGCAGAAGCAGGCTTGCTGCAGCTTAAAAGCAGAGAGCTCTCACCACTGTTTGCATATGAGTAACATTGCTTCTGCTGGGTGGCAGCCGGAGTGTGCAACATTTGGGTTCCCTCTGCTGGTTCAGCTCCAGGCCCTGCCCAGTTAGCCTGTGTGGTGGGATGGTATTGCTCCTGAAAGACTTACTGTTTCCTTTGTAGTTACAGTTTGTGATCTTATGCAGTTATCACATCAGCAAACCATGTTTCTTTGAAAGGGCGGTAAATATACACCTAATTCTCAAAATAAGTGATTTGGAACTTATGCAGGTGCTTAAACACACACTTAAATGCTCTGCTTAATAGGAGTGGTGTAGGTATATGCTTCCATGCTTTTCTAAATGAAGACCTCTATGATGACTTTGTCACTGGACAGTGAAACAGGTTGTACTCACAGTACTTCAGAAACCATTACCTTGCTTTTTGTCACCATCTGTAATGTCATTGTCTACGTAGCCATGAAAATGGCACTTTCAGGCATAATGTGAAGGCAGTAACGGTCTTTAGTTTCTCTAACCCTTTTTGAAGGCTTTGTGAGTAAAGTGTAAAAGTTAGACTCTGGTTTTAAAGCAGACTCAAAACTCTGAAGCTATGGACTTGCTTTTAACTTTCTTGCTAACTTTTCTCATAGCTGTGGGCAGGTAAATTCACACTCTGCTCAGCTTGTTTTTTTCATTTGTCGAAGTAGCTTTATGAACTCACCTGAGTGCTGGAAGGCATACCTTAATTTTGCAGTGGCGTGAAATTATGAGCTGTAACATTATTGCATTACAAGGGGCAGTTGGAGCAAGGATGATACTTGTTCTGTCAAGTCCATGCCTGTAAAGATGTTCTTCTGCAGTCAGTGGAAAGGAGCCTTTTTAAAAAAAAAATTAAAAAATCCGTCAAGCCTGAGTACCAAATAAAATGTCCAGGAGCCACATTTAGTGCACAGGAATAGATTTAGAACTGTCTTTGCAGTTGCCTAGCCCTTGCACTTTTTTGCAGACGTGTGCTATGGAGCAGGGTTTTAGGCAGGGTGCAGGAGTAGGTGGATTTCTGGTCTGGCCAAGCACAGCTGGTTTTGCGTTCTTGCATTTGAAGTTGTACTGTTTAAAAGGGGGGAGAAGTCACCTGTGAGTCCTCCTGCTTCACCTAAGTCTGACATGGAGATGAGCCTGCTTTCTGTGGCAGCCTTCTGTATGTCCCAGGGAGGGAGTAGGCTGTGGCCTGTGGCCAGCCCCACCTGATGTGGCTGCCCAGCCGCCAAAGTGTTGCACAGTGGCATTTCATCTGATCCCCATGTCGCCTCTGGTCCCTGCACTTGCCTCTTCCTCTGCAGGAGATGGTTAGGTGGAAAAGGTAATTGGGTCCCTGTTCACACTTACATGGTTGCTTTTATTCTAGAATTAAACTGAATAACATATGGGCGTATTTATAGCCTGATCTTCAGTTTTGAAAGCTCCCAGCTCGTTTTTAGAGCTGAGATAGAGCATTGCTCCCAAGCCATGCTTTGCTGTGCTCACCTGAAACAGCTGCTATTTCCACCAAAAGGTTCCTGCTCTTCGGCTGAGCGTTGGCAAGTGTCACAACTCAAAAATAACTGTGTTAATGTCTCATGGCTCGTGGTGTAGCTGTAAACATTTTTCATAGTTCAGCCTACTGTGTACAAGATACAGTTCATAATTCCATTGCAAGGTCTCTGAAAATCATATAGTCCATACATAGACTCTTACCAAACATCTGCCTCCTTGTGTGCATTCGGTCCTAAGTCCGAACAGTCTGACTTATTCCTCTTTGCATCCCCACAAAGTCAGAGCAGGGTTTTGTGGAGACTACCGAGAACTGTGAAATGTGAACAGCAGTTTTGGAGATGCAGAAACTTACTTTTCTGTTGCCTCTTACTTAGACCAGAGTCTGTTCTCCCTGGAGAACTGCGTGGTGTGGAAGTCTTGCGTTCCTCACTCAAGCTTCCCCATCATGACGCCTGCCCTTGTGGTGGCCTGGGGGGTCACCCATCAGCTGGGAACTGAAGATCTTATCAGTGTGGCAGCTGTGTCCCACTTGGCCCTGACATCTCTAAGCTTGAGCCAGGACTAATGGGAAGAGAATGGTATGCGCAGACCAGCTGCCAGCTGGAAAATGATTTTCTGGGAGGCTCCAGTTACACAGAAGGAAGAAATTGCCAGTTGCTCTTGCATTGCCTGGTTTTTGATTTGGGAAAAATATTTGCAGTGTGCATCCTCGGAACAGTGATGTGATGAAAATAAAATGCAATTTCTTGATTTTTTTTCTCATGCCAAATTCAGTTTGCCTTTTTGAAATTGCTCACTTGTTCTGGAGGACTAGAAAATATTTTAGAGTTCTTTGAAGGCACTATGCAGGCAGCAAACCAGTATGCGTTCCTAATTTACCCAGCAGAATAATTAAGTATTTCAGTTGTAGAGAACTAAAAATCTTCTCTAAAAAAAAAAACAAACATGTTTTGAAAACAAGGGATAGTAGAGCTTGGTCTTTTGCAGAACTAGAGGTGGGAAGCACTTTGATTCGTTGCTGCTTTAGGCTTGTCCAAATCTGAACTAATTCCAGTAAAACCAGTAGGATTCATTCAACAAGAAATAGGATTCATATGCTGCTGCATCTGAACCTGCGCTGCAGGGCTTACTACCTGTTCAGCAGGACATAGTGCCACAGGTTCGTGCACAGCTGACTTTGGCTAAAAATCCTGAAAGTCTCTGTGCAGAATGAGCCCAGCTATCGCTGTTTCCACTTGGTGCACATTCCCTGAATTTTACCTTGCCTATGCTGATACAAGTTTGGAGTTATTTGGTGAAGTCAATAAAATACTAGTGATGCAGCATGAATATGGGCAGAATCGTTCCTGCTATTTCAGCAGCTTTCTGAAATGTGGTAGCAGTGAAGTCTAGAGAGAACGACTCAGATTGTGTGAGGAGCTTGCTCTGCTAGGTAATTTTTTAAAATGTTGAGCTTCAGAGGAAGAATACATTCATTCAGCACACAGTAACTCAGATGATAATGGATTTTTTTAACATGGAAACTGTATTTGGAAAAATTTTCAGTAGACGTGCAAGTTACCTAACAAAATCCAAACTGAAGAAGAGTCGATGGAGAGTTTTCCTCTGAAGCACGTTGTGAGAAGATAAGGTTTTAATAAAAAACAAAACTTCACTGCTAGAAGTTGTCAGTAGTAAAAAGAATGACCTCATTTCAGAAACTCAGGAGAAAAAGAGCCTTAAAATGCCAGCTGTCCCCAAGAGATGTGATCTGGGAGCTTCGACAGGTAAAGAAGGAATTCTTAGAAGTGTACACTCTCCAGAAAATAAAAAAACCTGAACATTTCTCTCACAGGTTTCAGTACTGGCAGACTTATAAAAATGTTTTGTGCTGTCTTGGACTCTGTTTAGCTGCCAGTTCTGCACCTTTGTTCAGAAAAAGTGCCTGGATTTAAATGGAAGAGCTTCCTGTATGCCTGCAGAGGAAGGAGCTCTGAACTTTAGCTTCCCAGAAATGTGTACGAGGGTTGCAACTGAAAAAAATTCAATGGCGTTTTATGCTATGTTTAGAAAAATGAGGAGAATGATGGAAAGGACTTGCATCAGTCATTGCACTTGCCTTTTCCTGAATTTGAAAAGTCCCCAGGAGTTTTACCTCAGTGTTTCAAATTAAAATCTGCTTTAAATGCATTTTAAGGGGGTGGAAAAAAAAAATCAATGTGTTGGAAAAAGCATATTCTCCTCCTAGTCAAGAAATAATATGTTAACAGTAATAGTTTTTCTTCCATCATTTTCCAAGATTGCCTTCTGTTTATGGAAGGAACCAGAAAACAGCTTAATTATTGTCTTTCAGTTCATTTAAATGGTTAAAAATCCACATTTTTTTAGCCAATCCACTAAAAATGGATAGGAGATAAAATGGTCAGATGAGTGCTTGGAGCAGATGTGAACTTGGGTTCAGGTAAGTTTATAACAACGGTTGAAGGTTTTCTTGAGCAAGCCTTGGTAGTGCCCAGAGTTGAGCCCTGGGAGTTTATATGTGATTCCTGAGCCTGTACCAAGTGTAGCCTTATCGTTTCTGCTGCGCTGTTCTGCAGCCATTGGACAGTGTTCCAGGATCCCAGGAGCTACAGAGGTCCCATATACCTCTTGTGCTGGAGTGAGGCTTTGGAGTAGCTGTGAATTGCTTTCACATGTTCCCCCATCCTCTTTGCAATTGCAATGTTACTCTGCAATTTATCATTCCCTACAGCAGAACTTTGCAGAATTGGGTCCCAAATTACCTATGTTAATACTTTAATATTAGCTCCTTGTACCTAGCATGGGAAGTTTTTCACAGTTTTGGTCATGATACAAGCAAGAGTCAGCTATCTGTGAGAACTGTTTTTCCCAAACCCTCTCATTTCAGTCACTCAGATCAGTGAGCAGAGAGGAACTGGAGAACACCAGAATCTTAGGATCCCACCATGAAAATCCTCTAAGCTAATTTGACAAGTTATTCTTGTTTTTTCTAGGAATTTCATCACCGGTCATAACTTTGATTTATCCATGGAAACCTTTTGACACTTTGTATGACATGGTGCTAGTAAACAGCCTGGGACAATCCTCTGTATGTATTCTCCACGATGTTTGGCTTTTTCTTCTGCAAAACTGATCACATTGCAGGTTGGCTGGCAATTGAGGCAATAACTGTGGACAGTTACACAAAGTTGGCATTAAAGTCTTGCTCTTAGAGTTCTAGATTATTGTGCAAATGATGGAATATTGTTATTGTGGTTAATAAGAGCTCCTTGCCATCTGTGCAGTGATATTGCTGTAAAAGAAGTGTATTTTTTTAACCCACTTTTATGTCATGTATTATTGATATTATGTTTGAGAAATAAAATTCATTCTTCAGGGGAGGTTTCCTATATGGATTTTATCTGTTAACTATTATGGAAATTTAATAAATCTTCAGGATTCTTCCACTCTTTCCTCTACAAACAGATTTGCACAAAATAGATATTTAGTCTCTGTTTGTGCGTGGCGATATTATTGTGGGAGCATTTGCCATACTTTTCAGGCTTAAACTTTCTACAGCAACCCTGTAGCCTTGGCTTGTTGAGGTACATGGTGTTGTGCACAAAGAGTCTGCAAGCGTATTTTTCAGAAAAAGTACCTGTAGAATAGTCACAGTGTTAAAGCATAAAGCAGTTATTTATTGGGCAATACACAAGGTAGATGGGTAGAACTTGGGAGCTATTGAGCGAAGCAGTCCTGGTAAGGCATGTGATGAGCGGGGCAGTTGTCAGCAGGTGGAGGCAGGATGGGCTCTGCAACCCCCTGGAAGGGACTGGTCCTCTATGGTGCTCAGCTGTGGTTTTGCTTAAGAGCTTGATGACTTCTCACCTCGGTGCTTTTCCTCCTGAGCTCTTGGAGGTTAAATGTCTCTATCTCTGCAATCTTACCTCTGCCTGCAGTTGCCCCTTTTTTTACCATGTGTGTCTTTGATCTGTGGTTTCTCATAACTTCGCAGTTCACCCATAAGGCATTGCCTGACGTGGTGCAGAAGGCAGCAGATGTGTCGAGGGTGAGATTAGCGGGCAGAAGGAGAAGGCAGGCTGATGGCAGCCTGCATAGCTGCTTTCTACCTCTGCCACAGAGTTCCTGTGTGGTGGTGAGCAAATTGCTTGAAACAAATAGCCCTTAATGGTATTCTTCCTGTTTTCTGGAATGGAATGGCTTTATTTCTGCGAGGCTGATGTTACAGCCTGAATGTAACTCTAACTTTTTCCACCCCCTGCACAGGATGTGCCTACAAGGCAAGGCACTCAGGCCTATCACAAAAAATATAGATTAAAAAAGAAAAAATCTAGCCTAGCCACTGGGGGGGAGAGGGGAGGAATCATAAATGGAAGTTAGTCAGTACTGCCTCAGTTCAAGAAAATATCTGCTTAAAATAACCTGATTTTAATGGTGTTTATTTCATACTTGTTCGTTTAGCAGAGGAGGATGTTTTATAGCTATGCCATAGCTACAAATAATCTTTTAATGTGAAGTGAAACAAAACCTGCATGTAAATAGTTTTAATCAACAGACTGTGTATGAAGTCAGGTTAAGTCAATGTTAAAAATAGAGACAGTAGAGAGTAGAACACTTTTCTACCAGTTTTCTGTTAATAATTCATGGAACTTCAGCCACTTCCAACTATCTTTTTTTACTAAAAAAGAAGCAAGTAGAACTGATAAAAAGATTCCTGTAATTCTTTTATGCAAATTAATGTCCTGCATATGGTTTGTTGTAATTTGTATGATATGGATGTATTTCTAACACCTGTTTCTGTTCCTGATTTGAAGAAAGATAAGAACAACAGTCTGTAAAATACTGTGGGCAAGAAGTTTTTGTTTCATTCTGCAGGCAATCATGGTATGCCTTGAAGCATGAGATTTGCTTAACCTGTCCCATTGTATAACATTGCACAGCTGCAAATTTTATGGAATAGTGGTCCTCACTTTCTGTAGTGCCTGATAGAAGCTTAATATCTGCTACTGGTGACTTGCAGAACTGTGAAGTCCTGACGTTGTGACGCTGGAGAGACCCTGTCGTGATGTTTGGACCATTCATAGCAGCTCTTGGGTCATCACAGAAGACAACACTATAACACTTTGTAGTCTGTATGACAACCACTGCTCCCTCCTTCCACAAGCTACTGAGTGGAGATCATCTCTGGTCTCTGCCTCCCATTTGTAGACTACTGAAGGGTCACTTGCCTTTCCCTCTTCCCTCTCATTTCTTGCAGGTTGTTGTTTTGTTGTTGTTTTTTTTTTCCTCAAAAAAGAGGAGTAAGAAGCATCTTTGTAGCTCTCATCTAAGATGATGTTTCCTGTGTAGTCTTGAATTTTACCATGGATTGCTCTTTGAATCAATCCTTTGTGTGTGATGGTGTATTATGTCTAACATTTAAACAGGATCACCTACCAAATCTGTAGGCTTCAGGAGAGCCTACTAGGATTGCTCATCACTGTCACACAGAATTACTACATCTCCAGATGTAGCAACCTGCTATGTTGAATTCACCAGCTTCAAGAAGCTGAATTATGTTTTATAGAATATTCACAGAATCACAGAATAGTAGGGATTGGAAGAGACCTCTGTGGGTCATCTAGTCCAACCCTCCTGCCGAAGCAGGGTCACCTACAGCAGGCTGCACAGGACCTTGTCCAGGCGGGTCTTGAATATCTCCAGAGAAGG
>Ga0181612_100835_pt1 | contig 25200 bp, 16 predicted proteins | sample HoacroProtozoa21_FD_119630 | JGI IMG/M metagenome (GOLD analysis project Ga0181612, IMG submission 119630) | Hoatzin crop microbial communities from Cojedes, Venezuel. Combined Assembly of Gp0051906, Gp0051904, Gp0051908
CGTGTGGCGGCCCGAGGAGAGGCCTCGCCCCAGCTGCGCCGCTCCCGGGTGGGCAGCCTGCCGCAGAGGAGAAACACCAGCACCCCCGGCTGCCCCCCCGTGTGAGGTCTGCAGAAGCACGCTTAGAGGCAGCCCCCTCGGCCCCCGGGAGCTGCCTCAGCCGCGGCAGGTTCTGCCAGCATCGCTAGCGCAGCAGCCAGGCTTCATTGCCTTAGTCCCTGCAGCAGCAAAGGGTTTGGTGGCTGCGGTATCCTTAGGTGGGTAACTGGAAGTCACTCACGGCAGAGCAGGCCCAGGCTGGGCCAGGAATACAAGTGCAGTGTGTTGAGATTACGTGGTTTGGACACGGAACCAAGGTGCCGACACCAGGTATCTACAATATCACCACAGCGTGTAAGTCATGTTTACCTACAGCATTTCCTCAAAAGAATGAAAAGCTGAACCCACCCTGTTTAAATTTGACCTGTTGATGCAAGAAGTCGAGGGATTTGGGGCATTTCAGTCCATTGAAGATCCCTTTTAACGCTTGCAGAGCACATCAGAATAGTTGAGACTGTCAACTCCCATGCTGCAAAAGGGAAGTATATTCTGGAACATGGGTATAAAACTTAGATTTAAAAGACTAGTTCCTGCCTTAACACTTTTAAGAAGCTTTGCTGCTGCTGTGTACTATTGCCTCTTCTAGTTTTCAGGTTTATGAAAACATAGTGACCACTTTATGGGACAAATTATCAAAACTGCAGTTGTGGATTGGTAGCAGAGTTTACCCTGATAACAGCGTAAGCTGCTTGTCACTCAGGCCTGGCCAGAAACATGTTACTGACTGGGTCATCATTAAAATAAGATGCCTTTTTGAAAGGAAATACATAGAAAGTGAAATATGTACCTGGAACAAGGAAAAGACAGAAAACATAGTGAAGTTAGCAAAATTATCTAAAAATTGATAAATGCACTTCTGTACTAGGAAACCTGAAGTACTGTCATACATTGTCTGAGTATATCAGACATATCTATATATTGTGTTTATTGTGGGCCCAATGTTGCATTTCTTGTACAGCAGTTATTTAAAAAATATATTCTGGATGCATGCATTTTATATTTTCTGTTCTTTAATTTTTATTCTTCAGATTATTATTCTGCTCCACTCTGACTAAAGTTAGAGAGGTATAAGGAGAAAGTGACACCACTTCAGACAGGATAATTTTAGCATTGTTCTGCATTGGTGTAGCTTGGGAATCCCAGTACTGATAATGGGTGCTGAGGAGTATCATTACCAGGTAAAAGAAATAGTCAACGATGGAAAAATAAATACAGTACGAAGGGATAAGCTGAGCCGTGAAAGTGGGTTGTTTCAACATCTGTGTGCTAAGTGACATGACATTTTGCACATAGGCAATTGAGGTTTCAAAATGGCTTTCCTAAAGTTTTAGAAAGTGCGGTGGGCAGGTAGACTACATATGGAGGATCAGTGAAGAGAACTGTGCCAGTTTCTCTCATGCACAAGTGCGTAAGAAACTGAACATCTGAGGTGTTTGGCTGTGCTGGGAGGCGTTGCTGTAAGAAGTGTGAATAATCATTCAGGAGAAACTGTGACCAGTGCGCTGACTCAGGCACGCAAGATAATGACGTAATGGAAGACTCACATTTAACTACTCACATTAAGTACTCTTACGAAGTGAGAAAATGTGATTGCTAATTTAGCTGCATTGCTGTAAAATGACTTGTAACTTTAGCCATTTTAAGCAGCAGTATGATGTTTGGAAATGAGGCTGCGATCGTGAACTCTCATGTGCCTGGGCAGAATCCCAAGCCTTCACAGAGGTGGGAAAGCTTAGTCAGCCTGCTGGCCAGCAGCTTGGGTCTTGCTAATAGGTAGATGGGTGCTTGGCTAATTAAATCCATGATGGTTGGTTGTGGACGCTTAGGACATGTTTATGTGAATACAAGTATGAACTTGCTCCAAACATGTGCTGGTATGGCTGGTTATGAACCCACTGTAGTCTGGAAACAGTTGCTAAGTTGGTGGTGTTAGAATTAGTATGCTCTGCCCAGGAGCCGAGTTAACTGAAATGCTTCACTAGTGTGGTTGCTTGACCACGAGACTGGACCCAGCTGGTGTCTGGCTAGTTCCAAGCTCAGAAGGAATTAACTTGTTTCTATGTATAGGCATGTGCAGGTAACTTACGATCAATTTAAGCCTATTCTTACTCAGGTTAGCAAAGCCCAGTTTACAGAAATAAGTGTTGACACAAGTATTTGCACCAGGATAACTAAACTGTTTTAAAATTACAGTTTTGTTTAAAAGATAGAATGGAGAGCGTACCAAATTACGGGAGCAGCCTTAGCAGATTTCAAATCTATCACAGTATTAAATGTAATCAATCACTGCCACCACAGTTGTAGCATTCTTCAAAGCAGCAAACCTGGGCTGTTTAGAGGGAGTCAGCGGCGTAATTCTTTACTGCAACGCGTGGCTTCATGCTGCAAAGCATGGCTCAGCTGTTTGTCCTGAGCTTTCTTCATTGTGGTGAAAATGCTTATGACCAAATGGTTTCAAATGCAGCTGCCTAAAATCATATTCCTGTATTCCTGTTTATACAAAAGCATGCATACAGCCTGAATTTTAGAGGCATAGACCATAAAGGTTGCTCCGTTTCTTCGGTGCTCATTATTTCTGGAAATCAGCCCTTTTTGGTGTTGTGTCAAGTGTAGAGTTAGGAGTTTAATTATAATTGCCTAAATACAAAAGCTTTGGTCTTCAGTATTTTTTTCATTTGCTCCTTTCACTCTTTGCCGTGGAGTGTAGGATTTTTATTCATCCCACTGCAAATGTCACTAGACCAGCAGTCCAAAAGCTTACTGCTTGTAATCAAAAGCAAAGATTGGTCTGAAAAGCTGTACCAGGAAACAGGAGAACAAAGCTGGTGGGAACTAAATTATTCTGGATGGCAAGACCCATATGCTTAGCGACCTAGTGAAATCTATGTGCTGTTTTCTGTGTGACTTGCAAATGGCAAATAGCACTGCATCCTTTGCTTCTGTGTCCTTGGGAATGTTTCATGGGTTAGCGACCAAAACAGAAATTTAAAACAAAATTTGGGAGGGCCTGCTCCAACAATGTAGCTGAGTGGGCATCTCACAAATGAGGGGAAGGAGGGCAGCAAGAATAAGCTGCTGGATATTAAGCCTGCAAAATGTGGCTTTGATTGCAAGAGAAGGCTGCAAGCGACTTATTTGTCAGTATGTGGTTCATTTCAAATTTAGGTCGATGCGCAGACTGTTTTTGCCCAGGGATGCTCTAGCTGATTGCACATCTATAGCCTTACTTTAATCTGCTGTGCGGGTTATACATTTGATTTGAAATATATCTCTCTGACACTGAGGGTTTGTTACTCAACTGTCTGGATCCTCTTAGCATTTGTTCTAGAGATGTCTTTACTCTTTGGCTTATAAAATATACATTGGATGAACACATCTTTTTGAATGCACCAAATGCACGCATCTTAGAAAATGCTCTTGGGGGAGATACTTTTGAGTTTCCTAGCGAAATATGATTTTCTTCTGTGTTCAGCCAACGTAGTTCAAATGCTGGATTAACTATGATAAAAGCTCAAAGGGCAGGAGGTAGCATCAGAGTATGTGTTCAGCTGGGTTGTTTTAATAACATTTCATTAGGACTCCGTAGCTCTTACTACTATTTACATGTAAAATTTAAAAAAGGCATGACAAACGCACTTAAACGAGGGTAATAGTCACTTGAATAAAGTTAGTGCAAAGCTTGGCCATAAGCACAGACATTTTACAAGCTTGCAGCAAATCTGTTGCTAGCCGTACATTTCTGGAAAAAGAAGATTTGCTGAAACCATTTTGTGTGAAGATTTAGTTTTTACCTACTGTCAGCGTAGTATTTTCTTTCAGGCGCAGTTCTGATAAGCAATATGTATCAGCAGGTAACTTGTGCATTAAATCTTTGTGCTAGAAATAGTTGTCCTCTAGCATGTACTGTCCAAGTACTGCATGATGCCATTTCTGCTGGCAGGTGACTCCTATAAAATTTCAGTTCTGATGAATATGGCTATTGTAGCTGGATTTTCTCATCTGCCAGCTGTTTGCATTCATACAGAAAGGCTATTTTGTCTTATTAGCTGTCACTTTAATTTGGCAAGAACTATTATGGGGGGTCTGCAACTGTGATGCTAATACAGGGGCTGGATAACATTGTAGATTCTGCCCCGTTACACAACAAGCGCATGCACTTGACACGGAAGGTTACAGTGGTCTTGTTCATACTTCGATATTAAAATGTATTAGAAGAGACAGAAGCCTATGCATCTCAAGTGATATTTCTGCAGTTCTGTAAAGTAGCGTGTATTTTTTGTAGCTTGTCCTGCATTTGTATAAAATATGCTGTTGCGTATTTTCTGACACTTCATCATGACTTAGATTTTTTTCAGAGCAAGCCAGGTAACAATTGCATTGGGTATCATGTGGTTCTAACAGGATAAATGGCATTCACTGATGGAATAATTGATTAATATAAATAAATTATTTTCCCTTAGAAACATATGTGCTCTGCTGAGTTGTGTGAACATATGTGGAAGTGTTCAAAAGCCTTAGTGAAACTTAGGATGAATATCGAAGGGCACTCAAGTTTATCTTTCGAAAGCTTGTGAAGTTAAAATAGGTAAAAGTTATAGTAGCCTGTTAAATACAGCAGAGTATTCAAAGAATATGAAGCAATGGGTATTAATACCTTGTTAATTAACTCTTTAGTAGTATTTGGCTCAGTGTTCAGCTGTAACACATCTTGAGCATAAGGTGACATTCCGTTTTCTGCTTTGTTAGAGGAACTACTGAAAATGAATTACTTTAGGATAAACTTCCAAAACCCAGGTTTCAGGAACATGATCCATTCATCACTACTGTTAGTTCAGCTTGGCTTCAGGCTGTGAATACATGAAACTGGGGTTGCTGAAGATTGTGTAAATGTCCTGACCGATGTCGCCTGAGATATCAGGGAGTGCATGGATATAGTATCGTAACCATTTAGCTTCCAGTCTGAAGTTGGCATTAAACTGTAAATCATGAAACATCATTTGCAAATTTTATTTTGGTAATCTGTTAAATCAGCGGGATTTTCTTATGGTGTACTTTATAAAATACCAGCAGAGTTGATTTACGAGAGAAGAGCATGCAAAGCAGTTTCAAATTAGATCATAATGAAAGTAGGACAAGGCAAAGGAATCTGTTTTTTGTTCCCTTTAGTACATGTCATTTTACTGCACGCTGATCTTCTGCTTGGATCCCGCTGCCTCTGCCCGGTGCCATTGAGGTGTCTGTGCCGCGCTCCCGGGACCCCGGGTTGCGTGGGGGCCTGAAGCCGGCCCTGCATGGGGCCGGGGCGAGCCTGGCACAGCTCGCTCGCTTGGGCTTTGGGCCTCACTTCTTATGTGTTCCTGTCTCATCCGTTTCTTAGCTGATACGGCTGTAGCTTTTCAGTGTCCCCTTAAAGTCAGTGCGAGGAGGAGCTTCCATCTAGCTGCTTGGCAGCGCTTGCAGTTGAGTGCTGGCAGTGGTTTTGAAGTCCTGCTGATGTCCTGTTATCCCAACTGGAAACTGCTTCCTTTTGATGCGCTGTAGCAGGGCTTTTTACCGCATCTTAGCGGGTGATTTGCTTACGGCAGTGAAGGTGGGAGCAGAGAACAAACAGGCAGCGAGCTTGAGTGGTTCAGAAATTTTCCCCAAATTGCAGGGAGCAGGAAAATGCAAGGCTGTAGTGTTTGGTGGGGTCTAAAAATAGTTGTCATTGACTCCACCCCTCTATGACTTTCTTCCAGGAACACGTTGAGCTAATGAATGTGGAGTATGTTTAATACATGTGCGGTCTATTTCCTACCATCTTTGAAATTCTCCCAGTGCCCTTAAGAGTTTTAGATTTGTCTTATTTTCATCCAGTTTTCTGCAATAAACCTTTAATTTTAATGTGAGCTGATTTAGTGTGGGATGAAATTCTGTTTCAGATAAATAAAAATAATTTGACTTCTATAGGTACATCTTCCAGCACTCAAAACAGTTGCATTTAATAATTAAAAAGTCAATAATCTCGCAAGTGTATTGAAGAAGTCGTTTTCCTTTCTTACAGGACTTTGTTGTGGTTATGCATTTTTCCTGAACCTTGATAATTGCCTTAAAAGCGTCGCTTGAACATTGCCACATAACTGATTTTAGAACAAGCAATATTTGTCATGCTTAAAATGACTAACCAGTATTAGCATTTAACAGCTTTTCTGTGTGATATGTAAGCTGTTTTACTAGTTAGGTGGCAATGATATCAGTAAGCTGGTAAGTTTTACGTAAAGGTATACAGAACTAGGAGCTTCCCATCCACCAAAAAGGTGGATGCCTGCGAGGGAGCAACGGTATTCATACGGGTCAGAAGGGGATAATTAGCACCTTCTGTGATACATATTTTACCAGTCAGTGCATTTCTTGAAGTTTGAAGGCTTTAGACAGAAGAAGGAAGCCCCTTCAGGAAAAAGGATCTGCAGTATGCTCTGAGGAGATTTAAACAAGAAGCTCTGTTTGTAAACTGCTGTAAGAGCCTATCTGATGGTGTAGTTTCTGCCTCTGATGAAACATTTCTACATTTCTCTCTGCTGCTAGACAACCAGTTTTGTGTTCTCCAGATGTCAGGTCTTTCTTCTTTAACATCTCAGTAGCCGTGCTTTCATGGAGAAACAGTGCAGGTTTCTTTTATGCAGGGTCTTGATCTTTGGTGGGGCACTGATGTTGATCGTCTGCACTAATCAAATTGGTTTTGGCTTTACAGTCTGCTGTTGCTAGTGCATTTGCAACTTGCTTCTTATGTGTTTTGTTAAATATTTGACACATACACAAGTGGCAATAATTGAAATTTAACATGTACATTTTCCAAAACATAACCTAAAATACAATGTTAAAACAAGATAGTCGTTTAAAATGTACTTTTTAAGGATACATTGTGAGTTTTCATGGTCTCTGACATTTGACACTTGCCTTTCGTTGTCTCAATAGAGTAATCTTAACGGAGTTTCTTTTATGAGCCTAAATTTTGCATTTTAATATGCATTTATTAGTCTTAAATTTTGCATCTTAAGAAAAGTATGAGATATATTCCCCAAGCATTTTGCATATAAAAGTAATGGTATGGATATCTTAATTCAGTAATTTTTCTGGTAAGCTCATGACAACTTAACTTTTAGAGAATACACTGTATTGCCAATACAGAGGTCACAGATTTACTGAGGTTAACAAGACCTTTCCTTCTTGACTCTTATTCCCGTGTAGTAAGAAATTTGATTGATCGAGCATAGCATGTTGAGGCAAGGCGACAACTTCCTCTCTGTGTGAGCTCAAGGAATGATATTTATATTACTGTGGGACTCCAGAAGAGATAATTCTGCTGAGAACAGTCACTTAGATGTTACAGTTTTGCTCTGCTGTGTAAATAGGTTTGTGTTTATACTGCAGAGCCTGGCCCTATTAGTTGTGAAACAAATATGAGATATGAAACAATATTTCTGAGAAGATTTAAATCCACAAGTGTCACTAGTATCTATACAGACTCCTGAAATGGGTAGAAAAAATGAGATTCGTTGAGAAGGAAAAAAAAGCTAAGCAGATTTTCTTCAGTGTGAATCTGGGTATTCCGGGCAGAGAGTTAGCTGTGCTGGTACTGTAGAAGACTCGTATCAAAGGGAACCTTAATGCAGCTATGCTCTCTCTTAGCTGGGTTTGAGTCACGAAGTCCAGAAGAGATTGATCTTCGTTTTGGGAAAGCAGTTCAGCTGTGCAGCTGCTGAAGAGGATTGAACTGAGCTGTCAGTCACTGACCTGGGTACCTGCACTCTGAACTGGCTGTCACGAGGATGTAACACCATACCTTTCTGCTGCGTTTTTATCCGGTGCAAGGCGGTGGGTTGTCAGGTCCACATAACTGATTCCTTCAGCCTAGGTTAGGAACGTTGTGACCCACCATAAGGTAATAAATACAGCATGAAGCCAAAAAGGTTGAGGACATAGCTGAGACCAACTGTGCCTTTATTCTTCCTGGGTCATGTGACTAAAGGGAAAAGAACACATTCAGTATAAATGCAGCATTATTCTCAAAAGTGGTCGTTTAATTTTATACAACAAACTAAATTGTGTTGCTTCTCCTCTTTCTCCCTGCCTTCAAATATAACAATTTGGTTTAGCCTTATCACATCAAGACTAGTTGATGAGGACGAGAACCAGCTGGAGTATTTGCAGTTATTTTAAACTGCAGAGATTTGCTCACTGCTGTCCCTAGAGGCCTAAAATGTCATTTCTTTGCCTCTTAAAATCCTGTTAGTCTTACTTTCTCCATCATTATGAGGGTGATCAAGTTTCTGTTCCTCTCATAAGTCACAAGCTGTCCTGATTTTTTTTTCATTTTCAGCCCAGTCATTTCTTATGTAAAAACAAATCTTGCTGCCTCTAGTTTGAGTATGAATGGATTTAGCAAGCAGGTTTTGACCTATATAAGTAAAGTCAAATATTACCAAAGCGTTGCTTTCACATACATTTCAAAGGTGAAAAGGAGTATCAGGACTGACTAAATAAGGTGGATTTTGCATTTGCAGACTGCCTGAAGCAAGAAATGCCCATCTAATGGATATTATGATGCATTTCATATGATAACACTATTACTAAATAAGTCTTGTAATTTTCTTCTTGTTGGTCTGTTATTAGGATCCATACTACAGATTTAATGATGTGATGTACAGGTGGATCTCACTGGATAACTGGACTTACAGCAGGACTTTCAAAACTCATTTTGATGTCAGGTATGCAGTAAAGATATGTCTAAAATAGTTCTGTGCCATCTTTCATGTAGAATTGCTGGTTAATCCATTAGCTCAAAATATGCTTAATACTTTTGTATTTTTTATTATTTATTTGTATTAATAAAATTGTGCAATAATGTGCAGCTGCAAAGTTGTTGCTAAAGAACACTTCAGTAGTTGCTTTTTCCTGTTTTTTTTTTAAATTCTTAAAAATTACTTATGAATTACCAGCTAAGGGAGAACAATACTTAGGGTAATTGGAAGCTAGCACATCTGATATCTGGTGGGTATGTGAACATGCTGTGTTGCAGACTTGAGCCACTTCAGCTGTCATGTTAATTTAACTATTTAAAGATATAATGTAGCCACACTAAGTCAAACATTTTTGGAGGTAGTTGAGACAACTGCTGCTAAAGATATGACATACATTTTTGTGTTGTCTGTCTCCTGTGTGTAGGTATTCTAACAGTTTTTTATGCATATGTTATTTTCTGTAGAAAGTGGCAGAAAGTGAATTTGGTTTTCGAGGGAGTGGATACAGTAGCACAGATCCTGATCAACAATATCACCCTCGGGAGAACAGACAACATGTTCAACAGATATGTAAGTAATGTGTTTATTTCTGAGGGTGCTTCTGTTTTTTCTTCAAAGCCCTTTTGTGCTGAGCACTTTCAGTGCATTCAAGTACACATAAAAATAGGTCTTTGGGTGCAGAAAGTATTGGACCTGCGGACTGCATGTGTAATCAGATAACTGTTAGAAAGAGAAGTGTATTTACCTTTTCAGTAGCAGCAGGGTCAGATTTGGAGGTGAACGTGTCTCGTTTTAAATAAGTGGACCCATGCAAGAGGATCAATTCAGCTAATAGTGTAAGTCTTGCTTCTTGGGATCTGTCACAGCTCCAAGAAAACATAAGCCTTAATCTGTTGTATTAGCTGTAAATCTGCTTACTAATTGACATTTGAATGGTTTACCTGTGAATACAGAAAAGAAAATGCACATGTTGCAAAGCCTTTGTAAGTGTTCCATGCCTTTTTTTTTTTATATATAGGGTTTTTGATTGTTAGTATTAGGCTTTTGATAACTTGTCTTGCGTTTTTGGGCCTAGCCAATGTCAGGATGAGAGTACTCATCATGGAGAGACCTTGAGAGCTGCAAAAACATTCAATCGAATTTTATAGCTTTAAAATACAAAATTAATCTGGATACTAGCATAAGGGACAATCCTTACTTTTCTCTTAAAAGAATCAAAAGAAGAAAAGTTAAAGGAAGAACATTAGTGGAAAAACTGAATTACAAAGGAACTCTGGTGTCTTCATATCTCAATGTTTATGATTCTGACGGGTTTTATTGCAAAGGTACTGGCCTGAGACATGAGAGCTAGATTCTGCTGCCTGGGTCTGTGTGACCTGGGACAAATCACTTAGTTTCTCTGTGACTTAGTTTTACCATCTGTAAAACAAGAAATTTCATAGAGCTTTTATGTAATTGTAATTATTTACTATTTGGAGAGTATCTAAAGGATTGCCAGTAACAGGCTCTGTAGAATTGGGAAGTGATATTATTTTTCCCTTATTTCTGCAACTTCATTCTGTCCCAGATTGTAACAGTTCATGAAATGGCCTTCACTGTAAAACCAGTCTGAACTGTATTAGATTGAGTCTAGGATTACTGCGAACCAGACTTCTTGCTTTGTTCACCTGTTCCCACATGACGACTATGTCTGCAGGAAGGACTCGAAAGCTCTTTATGGGGGATGCTATTTGCTTTGTAATTTTCTGCTGTATGCTGCAGACGTAAGTGATGCTAGCTGGGCTGCTCACAAGTTGGAAAAAATTGCCAGGACTTGGCTTGTCACAAATGAACACTGTGAAGAAGAGGTGAGTGTTAGCCATTGGAACCATATTATCTTGATAGCACAGGAGAATTCTGAAACGGAACATTTGTCCTCCTGTCCAGCCATACTGAAGAGGATTTTGTAAGCCAGAGAGGAAGTCCCCAAGTGCTTTATTTAGTGCTGGCATCGAATATTATCTGTACGTTTGGGGGATGAGAGGGCAGGTGGCTTGAAATACAGCTTTGCAGCATTCACACAAAAGGCAGCCCAGTGGTTTGTGGTAGGTAAGCTGGCAGCACAGTGGGAGTTGGAAGGACTCCTGCACAGACCAGCTTTCTGAGTTGGAACAAGGTGTCTTTCGAAAGATGCAGATGAGTTCTGAGTGAGGAAGGTGGGTAAAGATGCTCTTGCCGTCCTTATCCTTCAAGCACTTCTGCATGCAAGCAGAGTACTGCAGCCTGCAATGGGGGCTCAGTATGGGGAAAGTGGTTAGCCCAGAAACATCTCCTTGTATCTGGAATGTTACTGTGTATTTTTCTCAGCTTAAGAAGTAGCTTTACTTTTCCTTCAAAACCAGAGCCTGTTGGGACTGTAGTTCAAATGCCTTGGAGTAATATATGTATGGTATTAAAATCCCAGTGTAACACTGATTATAAATCTCATAAATAAATGTCAGCGTTGTGATGATTCTGTTCTGTTTTCTTGACCTAGAGCTTTGATATTACCAGCATGATCAAGGAGGTCAATTTTGTTGAAGTCCGTTTCTTGTCAGCCGTTTCATATGCAGCAGAGCAGAGCAGATGTCACAAAGCATACCGCATCCCCCCGGCGTGCCCTCCACCTGTGCAGAAAGGAGAGTGCCATGCTAATTTCATCAGAAAGGTAGGGGCAGAATTGTCTATCTCTGGCTTCAGGCTTGGAAAGAGAAATGCACCACGTGCTGTCCTTACAGATGTATTCTGAAACCTGCAATGTCATCTGATAAGTAGGGCATATTTTTCATTGCAGCTTCCTCCTCCTGTCCCCCTCAAAACCTGTAATCTAGCATGTTGATACTACAAGAGGCATAAGAGGGCCAGGCTTCATATCTAGGTGATAAGAATGTTTGAAGTGCTGTTTGCATCAAGGAATCAGCAAGGAGACTTGCTGCTAAGAGAGCAGGATAGCACTGGGAAATGTGTAATCATTAGGTTTTGATCCACTGGGTGGGTTTAGCAACAGTATGCTGACAATAGAGTTCACTGTTGCAAATGCCAGTGTATATTGCCAAGGCTGTAAAAATCTCAGCCAAACAGCTTTGTGAGTGTTTTCTGTTGCTCATGTGCTATGCTATTTATATTGGGCAGCTCTGGCATGTCCCAAGAAGTGTTATCTTAGAGGACCTTTTCTCATCTTATGATGGTATTTTGAAGTGTGACTTACAAGTATGCATTCAGTGAAAACAACAATGTAATATACAATGAACGAAGCTCAGAAACTCTGATTTAAGACATGGCTTCGCTGCTGTTAAAACTTACTCCAGGCAAACTATCATTTGAGTAGCATCTCATATATTTCTGATAGCTTTGCAGCAGCTAGAGACAATGGCTAGCTATTCTTATTTTGGAATTTCCCTTTTGGGGCATTTTTGCATGTTTGTCTCCACTTAAATGCATTTCTTATTAATAACTTTTAATCTTTTCAATAAAGTCCATTTAGAGCCTCCTCAAAAAAATGGCTGATAATCTAAACCTAGATGTGATTTCCTTTAAAATTTGTTAATGGAAAGATGGACCCTGCATTGTCCTGGGAAGATCCTTCAGGATTAAGATATTGTCTTTATTATGACTTGCTGCTACTTTTATTTTCACTACATTTTCGAAAGTTGGTCAGTTCTTCTGAGTCCACTGTGTTTCTTAGAAATCAGTGCAGGGAGGAGCTTGGAAGGAAGAAGGCCCTTAAACAGCTGTAGATTTATTTATAGAACAAAAATGGCCAGGAATGATTCTGTGCTTTACTGAACTATACCTTTAAATTTGCAAGAAAGTACCTTAGTGCTTTTCCTCAAAGGAGTTTGCCTGTACTTGGAAGCTGCTCCAGACATTTTCAGAAACATTTTTAGTTCCAAGTATATGGCAACAACAGCAGCAATGTCAGCGATGTCACATTTAAGAGCAAACAGACGTACTAGGACATTGCTAAAGTAAGCTGGCTCCTTACCATCTTAAAGTAACAGAGAGCTGTTTACATGTTTGAGGTTCAGGATTAAGTGCAGTAAACGTATCTAAATCTTAATAGGAATCTCTGGCAAAACACAAGCCTTTCACTGGTAATGTGATACAAGCATATTGTTATTAGGACATACTATTTCTAATAGCGGTCTCTGCGATGTTAGTGAAACCTGATTGTGAAATCTGTCAGTGATTCATTTGTTTATTTTTTATAAAGGGAAAATTACTTTCAATCTACTTGTTTTCTAAGAATGTGTTGTCCCCGTTTTTACACTTGAAATAGGTACTGTGCTCGCTTCCTGGAAGGCTCTTTTGCAACTTGATAGGCAGGCTGACTCCAGCGATGCAAGGGATAGGCCAGACTTGTGCAGTGTGGTTTGCCAAAATTAGTATGCCTCGGCTGTAAGTTATTAGTCTCTAAATTTAGAACTGTAGGTCACTGTACAAGACTTTAAGGAGATCTATTGTATTTGCTTTGGGGGCTGGGGCTGTGTGAAGCTTGGAGGGCAGCTGAGTAGATGTCTTCACGGAATTTGTTAACTAGAGGTCTGACCAGGTTTGAAAATAGCTAAATGGAAAGCAATGTAGGTACTTCTCTGCCTGACGAGCATTTTATAATTCTGACAGTTATTCTGATGTTAGAACCAGAACTAAGCTATTTCTCAACCATGGTTTTGTTCCCTTTGTTTTTGTATGAGAACCATAAAAAGGGGAGGAACAGTGAACATGACTGAACTACACAAATGCACCAGACATAAGCATCTCTTTCCTTGTACTAATCTGTGGAGTTACAACAAAAAATAGGGGATAAAATATTTCAGATATACCCACAGTTTGTAATTTGTTATTGTTCTTGTAGAATACTTTAACATTTGTAACCATCAGTTTTCTGCTTACTTTGTCTTTTAGGTATACAATTAAATACTGACATTACAAACTAAGATAATTCAGAGCTGGATTGAGAGTAACCTGCTGGCTTGTTTTTTTGATCTTTACTGTTTTTTTTTAAGTGGTGGGTTAGGTGGTGTTTTGCTCTCTCACTAATATAAAATTTTGCTATACATAGATCTGTAATACAAAATTGTATTTTTGAATATAATACAGGTAGTAGCAGCAGAGTTCCAGTCAAGAAATAAGAGAAAAAATACTGTAGGCTCTTCTGGGTTTATGGAAATTGGAAAAATTATTTCAGTACAGGGCAATATTTTATTTCTATATAACACATGATTTTTATTTCTGGCACAGCATCAACGTCTGTGTGAAAAACAGGCAATTGTAACATAATCATTCTGTATTCCAGGAGCAGTGTTCGTTTAGTTGGGACTGGGGCCCTTCTTTTCCCACTCAAGGAATCTGGAAAGATGTTAGGATTGAGGCCTATAACCATTATCATCTGATTTACTTTTCTGTGACTTCTTTCTTTGGTAAGTTGTGTTACTACTTTTTATTGTTGTTTTGCCTTTGGAATACAAACTATTGTTAAGCTCAGTTAACTATCAGTTTAGGAAAGGTTCTGTTGTTGTTATGACTTTGTGTCTAGTTCTTACCACAGCACACACTTTTAGGTCTTGAAAACAGTACGTCAGTGCAAACAACAGTGATTAAAAATGTTAGAATTGCGAATCTGTTTTTGCTTGAAGTTTCACAAATAACTGCAGAAATATATGTAGTGTAGCTGAGGTTAGGTCCCGTTCTCCTGTTTTTAGAAATTTCTTTTTTATTGGCATGTGTTTTCACTGAGACTCCCAATAAATATGTCTCACTTTTGTCTCACCTCCATTTAAAACAAAGGCAAAGCAGCTACAGGAATTTGGTTTTGTGTTGGGAAGACAAATGCACAGTGAGCAGAGTTCCAAGAGCGCTGAGTTTTCAGGACACAACATAAAGTCTGAGACAGACAAGCAGTCGTGCTATGCAAGAATAATTTGTTAAGGCTGCAATTTGAGAGGATAGCCTCTTGCATTCCTGCTACCTAACTTACCGAACCGGTTTCTTCCCTTGCCGTGGTCTTTGATTTTCCTCTCGTTTGTCCTGAAGATCATTGCAGCTGAGCAAAAGTAGTTAATTTTCTCGTGAAACTTTCTGTGAAAGGTAATATGCCCCATTGTAGACCACCTGCATGGTTTCTTTCACTGCCTGTTGAGCCCAGTCTTCAGTGGAGTAAAGGCTAGCACATTAGTCCTGTGCACTGGGTTGAATTTCAGCCCTTGGGAATAGAGTTGTTGTATATGAATAAAAGAGGAAGACGTTACTCCCTGGCTGCTTTTAAAGCTTCCTGAAATAGCTGCAGGTCTTAGCTAGAATTAACGTGACTGGAATTTCCATGGAAAGCCCCAGCACAGACTCTGTGCTCCCTAAAATTTAGTTACAGTAAAAATGTTTTCTGGTCCCACAACATTCCCACAACTCCACCTTCTGGCGGGTAAAGTCTTGCTCCAGATAAGCAGAAGAAGCAAACCTCTTTCATTCATCAGAGAGTGGTTTGGAAGCAGAGCCAGAGTTTATTAGTATTCAAACATAATAACATTTAAAAAATAAAGAGTAAATGAGCAACTTGAATTTAAGCTGCCTATGCAGTTATGTTGCTCATCAGATTTGGTGTCACAGCCTTTTGACCACTGAGTCTGTAAAAGATTCATTGTTCTTTATTTCTGTGCCTAGATGTCACAGTTCATGCAGTTAAGAGTGGGCTGGAATTTCCATATGCCTTTGGAGGGGAGGGAAAACACACTGCAATGGCTGACCCTTGTGGGGTGGGGTGGATGTTTAACCCCTTCAACATTTCTAAAAATTGATCTTCCTTGGGTCATGCTGCAGGTAATATAAATTTGGGAACACATTCATTGCTCTTCATTCTACAAAAGACAGTGAAAATCACACCAGGGCTGAATGTAATTCTTTGCTTTTGGAGGGACCTGTCTTTTTCTTCTGGAGGAAGGAGAGCTAGAATATATATGTGAAAAAAGAAAGTGATGAGTAGTTTGTATACAAAATGTGTCTTAGTTCTGGTTTTCCTTATTTTCTGTTTCATTTGCTTTTGCTTAGAAACTCATCTGTAATATCTGAAGTATAGGATTAGTCAGACTATGATAGTAGAAAGGTAATTTAATTGCTGAAGTTAATGGAATATTTACACATTAATCTTTAGTACCCTTGACCCTGGCTTTCGTTACTCAGTAGGTTCTGTAAAGGAGAGGACTGTCTGAGGTAACTGTAGAGAGATCTCAGGGAAGTCATTAACTTGTTTCCTCTGCTACACTTCAGTGGCAGAAGGGACATAAAGAGACAGCCCGTCAAGTCTAGACACAGTGGGCCCAATTCATCCCCAGTGTAACTCCATTCATTTTGTCCAGTGACTCTGGGATGAATTCAGCTCATTTTCTATTAATACTGTTTTTGTTTCATCAACAAAAGTGATTGTACTGCCTTGTGATTACGATCTTTCCCAAAGAGTACCATGTTCATATGAGTGCTGACTAAAAGCAAATATAATGTTAATGGGAGTTGGTGGGAAAAAATCCTTCCTGATGAAGTGACTGGTGGCATGGTCTCTGACTGTTGTACAGAACTCTGAAAAACTCCTGGATGGCTTTTGGATGAAAAATAGAGAGAGTTATAAAACATAGGTCATATTGCATAGTTCTCTTCTAAGCCAGCAAATGCAAACACGGATGTCAAATGTGCTAAACAAGAAGATTAACCTTGTAGGTCTGGTTCAAACACAGCCTGAAAATTGTGAAGTTTAATCTGAGGTGTTCTAATTGTTTCTTTGATGAGAGATTGTGTTAACTAATAGGTATATAAACACAATTTCTAAATTCCCGTTTTTTCTTCCCTTTCACTTAGTAAAGAGTGCTCAGCAGTGGAGTCTTGAAATCGAGTCTATTTTTGATGTAGTCAGCTCCAAGCCCATTGCAGGTCTTGTGACTGTGAACATTCCCAAATTGCAAACACAGCAAACATTCAGTGTGAAGCTTCAACCTGGAGAAGGCAGCATTGTGCTGCTTGTAAACATCAACAAGGTAAGGAGGTGTGTGTGGAACCCTAGCCAACTGCAAAATGTTTCCTCTGGTTTCCAATGTGCCTTTCTGTCTCCATGCCAGTTTTAGGTCTCCCCACCTCCTTACTGTGTTCCTGACTGTAAGAACAGTTCCGTACCCCTTACAGGATAGACCAGTTGTTTTCCTCTCTAAAAACTGATGTCTGTGGGGCAATGTAGCTTAGTGTCAAAAAGATGATTAAGCCTTTCCCTTGCTGCAAAACAAAAAGATCACATCATCACCAGCCACTGTTAAATGAGCTATTTAGGTAGATAGCCTTTGGATACCCTATATCACTTCACTTAACTGGCAGTAGGTATCTTGTCACCCATGCTATTATTTACTGGGCTGATCAGGACTAGCATATACTGCAATGTGCATGGTTCTCCCAGGAAAAGAGAGGAAACATACCTCAAACCTCTCAGTAGATACTCTTTCAGGTAAATAAAAGCAAAAGAGCCCTATAAATAACTTGTCTGTCAGTAAGATTGGTGGAAATTTTGTGGAGTTGTGTTTCCTTACATTGGCTTGTATTCCCTTGGGTAGACAACACTCAGGAGGAATTTTAGAGAGGTAAAGGATGCTCTAGTGAGGAGAGAGCTCAACTGAAAAATTATCAATTGGTATACACCCCAGTGATGGAACAGCAAATAATTGGTCTGCTTACCATCAGAGGGTGTTGGGAAACTATCTGGTGGCAGATTTACTTCACCAACATTATTTAACTTCTATAGAATTTGTTTATTTGTTTGTTTTTTTCAGAAACTGATTTTTATCACACAGGTATAATTAAGAAAAGATAAATAGGCTTGAGAGATGAAGAAAATCGGTGTGTCTGTTCTAGTTGACGAATAGGTAGGTGTCTTGAGATCGGCAGTGAGTCCAGTGTGGCAAAAAGAAGCAAGAACTTTGTCTTGGCTTCTTGCTCGGAGAGCAGGGCCCCAGTAGAACTGACAGTGCAGAACTGAAGCTGACAGCAGCCGCCTAGGCGATGGGCAGGGTGGGAGCCCTGGCAGGCGCAGTGGCAGCCACTGCTGATGGTGTTCTCCAGTAGAGCCAGCAGCATAACGGGAGCTGCCCTCTGCTTCACTGCCACAGGGCACAGTTAGATTTCCGGGCAAGCGATGTGCTGTGAGCAGGAATTTGGGGCTTCTGGCAGTTAATAACGTATGAGGGTCTGCCCTCAAACCTTTGTATGTTTTACGGGTTCTACTGATTTCTCTGTTGCTGTGTAACTCTGTATTTGTTTCCCTGGTTTGATTACAGTATGCGTATATTCTCAAGTTCTCTTGTCAGTTGTTTGAGTGGAGAAAAAGCATGTGTTAAAGGCAAGCTAGGTATTTATGTTCTAGTATGCACCTCAGTGACTTTCATACTTATGTGCTTTGTTGTATTTTGACACGAAAGTATAAAAGCATACAAACATATGATTTTTGTTACTGTTGTCATCTGATATGCAAGTTGCCTGAGCATTAACAAATGTCCAGTTTCACTTAAAACAATCATTAGTCTCTGCTTAGCCTTTTCAGGAATTACATTAAGCAGGCACTGCAATATGAAACTTCAAAAATGATTTTGATTTATTTAATTGCCCCACCCCCAACCTCAGAAGAAATCTGTTGGTGGAGTATGACTGCAAGTTTGTGAGGAAGCACTTCCTTCAGAGTAGAGTCAACAATGTTTTATTTTTCTTTGTACTCAAAAGGCTTTGCTGCGTGAATTCACAGCAGCTGATTTTATGAGAAGCCCTGCAATGTGTTCTCATGTATCGAAGAGCCTAATGGAGCACTTACTCTGTATGACAGACTTGTGTGGGGCATGTTAAATAGTGAGACCTCACCAGAAATTTATTTCTGGTTGAGAGTTTATTGCAGATTATGTTGCAAAGTCAGTAGGTGTTTCAGCGGTGCCTATCCCCCAAGATGTGCAGCAGTCTTCCTGCAATTGCCACACAAAGTGCTGTGTTGCTAACATGACAGCATTTTGCTTATCAGCTAATGGTGAGCGTGGGGATGACATCATTAGTGGCCAATGAGACACTCCAGCCGTGCCGGGCGGCTGCGAACACTCCCTTGTTGTTGAGGCACACGCTGATTTTGTGCTTCCGTTTGTGTCCGTGCAACACAGAGATTAGTAATTCTGCACAAGCAGTTATGAAAATTCTGTATCAGGGAAGCTGAAATGTTGGTAGATACGTTCATGGTTGTGTCCAAGTACGGCCACAGCAAAACATATTGTCAAGCTGCTCTCTGGCCTCATTTTATGTGAAAAGACCGAGGCATTCCTTACGTGAAGCTGTTCAGTGCTGATCCCTCCATTGTTTGGCTGCATGCGTGGCTTTCTTGCCACGATTTTTGTGTTGTGCACTCAACTGGCAAATGTTGGCAATAGGATTGAACAGCAGAAGTAGGCTGCTGGAATGAAGATATAAGTATTACTCTGTGACTAGAAAAATTAGAAAATTAAATCATTCTGTCATCCTAGAGGTAGTTTTTTTATGTTTGTAAAAATTATGGAGTACTAATGACGTGATTAGGAAGCATAGAGAAAAAGCAGAAAACACTGAAAACAAAGAATGAAACAAAATTTGACTTAAAAGCTTGACATAAGTGAAGTAGTCAGTATGGTCACATATTACCAAAGTCGTAACTGAAAAGTGTCACCTCTGTATATTGAATGTTGTATGTGGTAGGTGAAAAGGTCAGTGAGAGGGAAGGGTATGATACAGAGGCTAATGAACAATGTCTGCTCCTGACACAGATATTTGATTTTTGGAGGAATATTCTGTCAATGTACTTCAGCTGAGGGTAGCAGCCAGATGTGCACATGCGTGTGTACGCGTGCTTATGGCCTGTTGTGGACACAATAGATAAAGTGACAGCCTGGACTTCAGTGGAAGAAATCATACTTCTCTCTTTAAGTAATTTTCACCTCAGAGCTGCAGCTGGAGAGAACCCATTTACCATGGCTCAGCTATAGCACATAAACTAACTAGACTTGTGGTAATTTACTCAAAGGTCTCTGAGCCCCTAGGTGTGTGCTGTGCCTCTTTCTATACATACTGGTCTGACTTTGTCTTGTACGTTCAAGAGTTCTACAGTGGAGGCTTGGTGGCCAAATGGGCATGGAAAGCAAACTGGATACAACATGACAACAACTTTCGTCATGGAGACGGGATACCAGATTGAGAAATTTTCAAAGGTGAGCCCTTTAGTTTGATTACAGCTGGCATTGCACTGCTGCTGTTAGGACATCTGCTCTGTGTATTAGGTATCTAGAGCTCTGAAGTATTTTGCTGGATTGTAATATGCATGTGAAAATGCTAATGAGAAGCAAGAGTTTTTTTAATGTCATACATACATTACATAATAATGTTTTTAATCTATGTTTACCTGTTTTCTGGTAGCCTTAACTTGCCTTAAGTGTATGGGTGCCTTTACGTGCATTCAGACTTGGAAGATGGCTTACAGTTAGTTGGAAACCTCAGAAAGGAAAAGATGTTTACTACTTAAGTTTTCTATCTTATGAAAAAAAGCACTTTTAAACTTGATATATCATGCTGATGTTTTTATATCATGTACTGAAAACCCCTTTTAGATTTGTGTAGATTATGTGAAGGTTTATTAGTGAGATTTTTTTTTCTTATTAATTCAACTTTTAAAAAATTTGAGGGATAAACACATTCCTAAAAAGCTAACGTACACTCGACTATTAGAATGTGATAGATGCGCTTCAGGTTTAAAAAGAGGTACCATCTTAAATATGATAATAATATTCAGGGATATTTGCATAAGGATTCCTGCAACACACTGGCTGTATAATTATCTATTTGTTTTTACTAAGATGCATGGAAGAGGTAGTTTTCAATTGTCCATTAAAAAACCATCATACAAATTAGACTGGGCTCCTTATGCCATCAACATGTGGAAACAGCCAAGTAAATTTACACATTTATTAGGTGGTTCCGATGTGTATTGCTTCAATAAAAACAAATCTGGTCACCAGGCATCTAAAACAGCTATTTGCTGTGACATTTGTTCTTGTGAAAAATCCTGTGAAAAGCAGTAGCTTCAGGAGTCTTAGTCATTACAGAGCTAGTCCTTAGTTTTCTTATGAAGTCATAATAATAATTCTTCACCAGCATTAGCAATTGAATTTTGAAACAATTGAAAACCCACACCAAATAAACATGGCATATTATGCTTGGAAAACATGGTTGTGGGAAATATGGCTATAAAGCCTGTAAAAATGAAAATTGTGCTGTTACTGTGTGAAAACTGCACAATGACAGGAAAACTAATTGGTTCCACTTGGGTAGTTGCGTCAGGATGTTTCATAGAGCCCTGTGGCATATGATCATAGGGACTTCATGGTCTACAGAAGATATTAAGAAGCCTCTTTTTTTTTTTCTCCTTAAGGGGAAAGAGGAGAAGAAAAGCAAATGCACTACACAGTGGGCATTATAAAATTAACCAGCATATGAAGCCTTGACAGATTCATAGTATGAAGTCTAGTCTTCTGTCACGTGTTCTGTGAAGCTCTGTCTTGGAATCTGACAGATGCACATGCACCTCACCACCATCACCGCCTGCCCCGAGCTGTGCAAGTGGAAGAAGGCTCAATATGCAGTTTTTTCCATGTCCTAGCACAATTTGCTTCAGGAGACACAATCGGGGATACGTGTTCCTGAAAGTTGTTGTTCTGTTGTCAGTTCTGTTGTCTGTCTCGTGCTGTATCCAGGTGGAATACATTTCCTACCCCCATGCCTCTATTTAAAAAGAAAAAAATAGGAGTGAGACAATTCACAAGCAGTGTGTCCCTGTATGAGTATCTACGTAACTTTGGACAGGTGAAAACTTAAGGGTGAGAACTGTGTGTGTTAGAAGAGACAGCTTGGTCTTATGTTGGATTCAGTTACCCTTGGCCTGAACTACTTTCTGTTTTCGGACATGATAGAGTAGTCTCCAAAACTGATGCTTTGGGAAAATTTCTGGGTAGCCTCCCAGTATGTACTTGCGGGAGGTCTGTGGAGCACTAGCCAGCTGTGCTGGGAACCTCCTTGGCTCCTTGTACCTACTCACTCCTGTTGAGAGAGACGGAAACCCATAACAGAATAGTGCCAATGTCCAGGACAGGGCTGGTTTTGTTTTTCTATTTGAATTCTTTGGTTTAGAGTTTGTTTCTCAGGATAATGTGAAACAAAGTCATAGCTAGACATTATCTTGGAATGGAACTGGTTTTCTTGTGGGAGGGTCTGTCCAGTTCTGTTTGCTATTGATAAGTTGCTTTTTTTTTCTTGTCATGCCTACATCAAGGAATTTATTACCTCTTTCATTGCCTTATGAGGCATTTGTTTTCTTTTCAATTCTGTTTCCCCATCTATCTTATTTTTTCAATGCTGTCATCAGAGTTTTTTATTTCATGAGGCTGTTTTGGTACTTGGAAGATCTTAACCTCTAGCTGTCTTTCCCTCCTTCCATCTACCCCCTCTTTTCCCCCCAGACCTTTTAGCATGACTTCCAGAAGTCATCCCTTTTGGCTTTGTAGTTTTCACATTGCTTTCATGCTGCGTGCTAATTTGTTAGGTCACTGGGGCGTTCTGTGATCTTATTTCAGCTCTAGGCATCTTCATCTCTCTTGCTTTTCCTACTGGTAAATCTGGGAACGCCATATGTGATCCACGGGTCACTTGACTGGGTACAGAGCATTTGTATGCAACTTAAAAAGACCGGTGTCTGTTTCTTAATTTTGCTCATAACCAGCTGATAGGTCTGTGGTGGCTAGAGAGCCTCTTCTGTGTGCTCCAAGACTGGGAGAAATGTTCAGTCCTCACGTAGCAAGGTCTGTCAGAAAGATTTCAAGGTGGCCACGGTCTTGGTAGCCAGAAAGGCACATAACCAAGCATGCCAGGTGCTAGTTGTCTCCCCTTGCCCTTCTTTACCCCACAAGGCAGAAGGAAGCTGTTGTAGGAACAGGAAGAGGTGCTGTGTTACCAGGTGGGCCCCTGGGGAGCAATGGAGTGGGAACGCAAAGGCACCAAACCCTGGAGGCCTGAGAATATGAGATGGGGGCTGAGGAGCTTTTCCTCTTGCTACTGCTGTATGGGTGGTCCTGGCTGGGTGTTTCAGCCTCTCGGATTGCCTCGGATTTGGCCAGTTACATGAGTTCCACTTGAGCATGAATAAAGCAGTATCGTATTACTTCTGGTAGTAATATAAATACTCCATTACAAATGCACTCTGAGACAGTCCCAACCTGCCTGATGACATCCATTAAGAGGACCTCCCAAATACTTTGGGAACCCCAACTATAAATCCCATTCCATTTTGTGCCACAAAAAAGAGCTACACTGAAGACTGAGGAGTTTTTCTTCAAGTAATTGAATTCTCTGGAGGAAGGTCATAACTTTTTTGCTAGTGTAGTACTCGTAATGTAGTTTTTCTTTTGCAGCCTTCAGTAGTTAGGGTAACCGTGAAAATTGTATGAAATACTGTGTTGTTTTTTTTTTAATTCAGCTTCTCATGTTAAAATAAATCTGCAGAATTCTAGGAATGAGTGTAAGACGCTTGTCCTAAAGCTATGTTCATCATGCTGGTCTGTATTCAACCAACCTAGCGTGCAACAGGATTGCAGTAGAAAAGAGGCAGTGATTTTCTTTGTCTTCCCTACCACTAGAAATAATTTTCTATCTGTGTGATTTTTTTGATAAGCTTGAAAGTTTAAAAAACACAGTCCCACAGTGGGATTAGTCATTTCCCATTTGAACTTCAGCCTTGTCTGGTGTGTGAAATAAAGAATTGCATTTTATCTTAAAGACAGGTATATCACTTACTAGGTTAATTTTAGCCTGATTTACTGACCGATACCTGTCTCAGCTGTAGCTTGTGGCAGAGAGAGAACACGCTGTGCTGTACAAGCTGACCTTTTGCAAAGGTATAGCAAATAGTCATCTGAGGGAGGAGTGGTTGCTATCTTAGCCGTAGTCTAGAAAAAACAAGGTTCCAGCCCTCCTGACCCAAACTTACTGCTTGGTGTGAGTTGGCTGAAATTTGCTATTAGCTTTCCTTCACTTATTAAATTTCCCAATTATCTCCCTATGACAATAAGCAACAGGTACCAGAAAGAAAGAGTTTTCTTTCTGGCCTAGCTAAGTTGAACTAGAACAAGGATGCAGGAGACAAAGAAGTCTACAGCCTCCCTGAGAGATGTTTTCTGTAATGCTTCTCTGCTGTGCTCTGCATCTGCCTCATGGCAGGTGGGGAAGACACTGCTACAAATAAGGGCTAGGTGCAACGTGTTATTGCACTCAACTAACTGCTCTCTTGTGACTATGGAATTGACTGTGCTTATGTCTGTGCAATCAGGATATCCCTCAGAGAAGCGTTGTTGCTTTGGCTGAAATAAAGTCCCAGGAAATGTCCAGAATGATTTCTTGAGAACTTTTCTTCCACTTGCAGCAGGAATATTTTCTTGTTTCAGCATATGCAGTACACAATGCCAGATACTAGGCTGAAAGAGCAACCGTGAAAGTTTGGCTTCTGCTTGAGAAGTGCTTTTATCTGGAGTGACCTTTAATCCCTTGGGCAGAGTTAGTGGTTATTTAGCTGATCTCCCTGAAACCTTTTTTCTGATCATGCTGTTCAAACACAGCTGCGAGGGCCAGAGGGCCCTTCACTTCCAAAATGGCATTTGTGTTTGCATGCATATCTTTTTCTCTTTAATTATTACACCTATTGAAAATGTATAATACCAGGGCAGCAAAAGAAGATTTTGCCTTTACTGGATGAACCTGAAGCTAGGCAATCAGGGACAAGACTTACAGTTGAGCTGCTACAGTCTCCTTCTGTAAGGAGAAAATTGCAGTTTAAATGGTGTGTCTGATCTAATGCAACCACTGCATTCTTCTTGCTGGTCCTCAGCTGGACTTTTGACTGAATTCTGCAGTGAGCAAACACGCACCTGTCTCTGACATATGTACACGCATGCACATGGACGCTTGTTTGTGTATGCCTTCTCTCTCTCCCTTAATATGATAGTAACTTTAAAAAGTGAACAGGTTTATCAGAAGGGTTCTTTTTAGCCCTGTTATAGCATGTTTTAATGAAGGAGGAATTTAGAGATGAGACCATGTCTTTTGACTCCTTGACAAATTCTAAGCTGTTAGTGTTCAGTCGAATCCCTTTTGTAACGGTTTTCTTTACTTATTTTGTTTTATTTTTGTCTGCTTTAATTCCAAGTTTCATGTCTTCACAGGCCTATTTTCGGAC
>Ga0181612_141505_pt1 | contig 25196 bp, 13 predicted proteins | sample HoacroProtozoa21_FD_119630 | JGI IMG/M metagenome (GOLD analysis project Ga0181612, IMG submission 119630) | Hoatzin crop microbial communities from Cojedes, Venezuel. Combined Assembly of Gp0051906, Gp0051904, Gp0051908
CAAAGCAACAGACTAGAAGACTGAGTAAATATCAAACCCTGCATCCTTTCTCCTTCATGTAAGAATTGTGCTAAACTTTTTTTTTTTTTAGAAGAGTAAGATCTGTAATTAGAGATCTGCCCACTTGTCATCCAGTGAAATGCAGGTATGTCTTATGGGCATGATGGCTTAAGTCGAGTTAGATGATGGAATTATCAGCATTAAATAACCAGGTTCACAGCTGACAAGGAAAAAAAAGATATTGCTCCACCTTCTTCGAACATCTTGCATTCTTAGCATTCTTTCCATAAATCATTTAATAGCTGCTCTATTCATAGGAAAATGTGTGGCTGAAGGTAAAAGGTGTTTGTTTTTTTCCCCTCCACTCTCATTGGAGGGAAACATAATAAATTAAGCCTGATTTGCATGCAAGTTTGCATACACAGAACTCTTGTCATGAACTAGCAAACAATCAGCTGCTCATGTCAGAACACATTGTTCAAACAACATAAAAAACATCTACTGAGCTGTAAGGCACATCAGTGTTACCCTGCTGCTCTGTGTTACTGATCCTTTGCCACAACAAATCTACACCTCTGCACAGGCAACAAAGCAAGAAACTCAGCAGCTTTGTATCTCTCATTGTGCTGCAGTCCAAATACCCTCCATTGCTTTGTGGGACATCCTGACAAGAGGGAAATTCTGAGGCCTAGATGAACCTGTATGCAGAATGTTTTAAGTATAAAAAGCTTCACCTGATGGCACAAACATTACTCCTCCATTTCAATATGTTGCCTGGAAGCACACATCAGTTCATTTATTGAGCAATGGAGAATCAGCTACTACCTGTGTGATGTAACCATGAAACTTCTGGCATTACAATGTTGAGCAGATTGCTTCTGCAACTGGTGGCTTTGCAGGAGTAAAAGCATGTTACTAGTTCAGCTGGACATGCTGATATCACAGGTCACGTAGACACAAATTAAAAGATGGGGAAAAACTCTCCTGACGTGGCATGCAGTTACATCAGAGCTCTGACAGCTCTTCATGGAACTTATCAGCATGCCAAGGTTTAGCTCTGTTTACCTCTTGGAATTACACCTGCAGAGTTTGATGCTAACACCTGCTTAGTGCCTGCTCACCTTACTTGTCTTCTGGAGTCTGCCAGAGGAAGAGAAGCAAGGGGAACCAATTATTGTAACTCATTGCTAGTAACTAGGAGCAAGTAGGAGAGATTTTTGACTGGAAAGGATTGAATGAAAGCACCAGTAAGAGTTTGGGGGCAGTTACCTAACCAAACCATGCCTAACATTTGACGAATACTGCTGGCAGTCTTTGTCACGTAGTGAAAGCATATTTTAAAAAAAAATTTTAAAAGACATTAAGTGCAGAAAGCTTCTCCGGTCCTAGGGTTAGGGTGCTCCTTTGGGGCTGCCTCTGAAATATTTAGCAGAAATGAAGGACCACTTCCAACATTAAGAGACTGTGCAGCAGACAGACTTCACTCTTTGTTTTGGCAACTGTTTCCATTTAAAATGCACTCTGTTTACACTGCATAAGCTATTTATTTTCGTATGAGCCAAACGCATGCATACAGAATTTTCCAGCCTCCTGGTTCTATGACTGTATGAACTAAGGCAACTGGTTTTGCATTGCATCCTGTACTTTCCCTTGTGATTTCTGACTCAGGCTGCTGTGTGAATGTGCTGCCCTACTAATTGCAGGTCTGATCTGCTTCAGTCTACTATGGCATTCCTACATGCCCATGATAATATTTAAATCATTCATATTCACCACTTCAACCGCCACTGAACTACAGTTGCACCTGGTATGAAATGGACATTTAAGAGGTGAAAGCAATGCCATGTTACATTTTAAGGACATGATGCTAATAAGTATAGCTACTAAAATTAAATTTGGAAACTCACCCAGGGAGCTAGAATACTATTAGCTAAGTTAAGATATAGCAAGGACAGTATAGGCAATTCAAGTACATGGATCCCAAACTTTTAACAGGGACCAAAATTATTAGGAGCTCAGTTACACAGTATTGTAGTAGTTTAGGATTGCTTCACTACCTGCTTGCACTGATCTTTTCGGCTCAGAGAAGAATATATACCTATAATACCTCCTTTTCCGTGGTTGTCAGAGATGTGATTCCATGGGATTACAAGCAACATGGCTCCATCTGTTCCAGCAGAAAAGTTACAATTGTGCAGCCTAGAAAGAACTCATTGCCTAAGCACCACAACAGAAGCCTATGTACTAGCAACTGCTTTGCTGCTTTGAATTAAGAGGCGCAGGTTAGCAAATGTAATCCATCCTATGCTAAAAATGAGACTAAAAATCAACAGTAGGAGAATAAGAACAATTAGAAGGACAGATGGGAGACAGATGCAAATAATTTCAGAAAAAAAAGCAAGGATTGTGGCATGAACATTCTGGTGTAATTTACCATGTTCTCAATATTTTTTATTTTTCCCTTGGCATGTTTCTGTTTACTCATATGCTAATCTTAAAAATTGATGCAGGCTTATGCTATTCAGCTGTTCTGTTGATTGTTCCAGTGATGATAATAGGTTAAAAAAATGAGCTTTATTAGGTTAAAAGGGGGATAAAAGATCAGATCAACTCTGGCTTAATTTTTGTGCTACTAATTTAAATCAAAGCAGTTACATGACCTGCTTGATTTGTGGGCGTGCTAAGAATATCAGATACCTACAATCAATGCAGACACAGAATTGTAAACTAAAAAGCTGGTGGCTGTAAAATTGCTGGAGCAAGAACAGAAAAAGGAAGAGCAAAACAAGTTGAAAAGACCTTATTAATGTAAAACAGGATTATGAATGTGCTTTGCTACATACACCCACACCCTACAAATGCTTGAGAGACATGTAAAGATTCTTCAGCTCTCCATTTGTTTAGTTTCTGCTGCTACTACAAATACAAAATTAAGTATCTGATTTCCACGTACCATTTCCACCACCACCTTTTGGTAAGGACAGCAGGTAGCAGGTTCAATTTTTGCTCATCTGGTGGTCATTTCTGACAAAAGACAGCATTTATCTCTGAGCAGAGAAAAATTTTGGTGAGCGGGGAAGCATTTTAAAGTGGTATATACACATACCATTGTAAAAGAAAAATCAGGAAAAACAATCTATCAGTTAATCACTGCCTTAGGCCCCATTCCAGCAAACTACTGCATACTTGCAGAAGCCTCCTGAAATCAAAGAGCATTCAGCAGGGTTCTGGTGCCCACGCTGGTGGTGCACTTTGCAGGGTGAGATTCTTCAGCCAGTCAGTGTCGGCCTAAACAGGCAAGGAGCTGAGCTCTCAAGTTGCTGCTTAAACAGAGGGGAGTCTGGCTTCTTGTTACTTTGCAAGACCACTCCATGAGAGAAGATTTTATTAGGAATCTTTGTCAAAGGAACAATTAGTAGTTTTTTACCGATTGACTTACTTAAATCGGAAACGAGTAGCATGCTAGTTAGAAATTAGGATTAGGTACTACTAGAGTCGGCTTGACTTGCCGCCTTGCTTCTTAAAGAGCAATTGAGATCATACGCTACACAAGGCTAAAACCACAGTTTGCTGCAAAGAGCTTTGGAGAGGAATGCTTTTAGGTTTTAAAAGCAATCGAAACCAAGCTGAGGTAAAGCATAACTTCTATAGCAATTTAGCCAACAAAAGACATGCAAAAATTAGTTTTGGAAAGGTATTCTGAAAATTAATTTGGACATGATCTCAGCAGGCAGTATATCACGCAAGTCCACTCAGGAAGGGTTGTTTTGGGTAGATGAAAGCCCTTACCACCTTACAACAAGATCCACAATGTAAATAAGAAATACTTAAGTGTCTTTCTGAGCAGGTAGTGACAGCCCTGCAGGTTTCTAGCACATGACAAGTACCAACTAAGAAGTAGTTAACAGTGATACCTCCAGGACTACAGCAATACAGATTCTTGTAGCTGTCAGCACTTCAAGCAGGGAAAGCCAGAGGTTATGAGATGCGTACAGCAGGCTCTTGGTTCATAATTTACATCCCTTGAGGTGTGGGTACTTAGACAAAAAAATCACATAGGTCTGGGTCAGCTGTTTCCAAGATCCATTGGAAACCGTTGTAAGGATTGCTGTAAAGTGCCATAAACTGGCAGTGTTATGAGTTGGCAAACTTACTGGGAAGAAGTTCATTATTTTCCTCACCTGGGAATGTTTTCACATGAAGCAACAAAGAAACTATTGACATGACTAAACAGTGAAGAATTTCATAATGTATACCATCATGAAAGAAAGGTTAGTCCATTGTAATTCAAAGTGTATCTGGCAAAGTCCCCATTACTATTTACTGGAGAAGTAAATACTGGCAGGACTGGAAAGCCATTTTTCCTTTACAGATACCGGCACCACACCTCTTGGTGTCATCTTTGAACAAGGAGTAACATTTGAGCTTTCATAAGTTCATCATCTGGAAGGTCAGACATTCCAGAATCTTACAGTTAAATACAAATCTTTAAGCCCTGTGGTCTAGCTTTGCTCTTCTTCCACTTTGTAAGAATATTACAGTCTTAGGTGTTTGCTTTATAAGACAGGTATAAATGAAACCTAAGGTATTTGCAAACTCTTTTTGTGATATTTTGCACAGTGTTCTGCAGTTTCTTTTTCTAATATTTTTTCACACATGATCAAAGAACTAAGAAGATCATACTACATTTGGAAAACTAGGTAAACAATAATCAGACATTTCTATTGCTAATTGTTTACCAAACACTGCAAGAGTGCTCATCATTGCATCAGGAGGCTGCAGCATTTTAGATTTGTTTGGTGTGTGACTTAGAAGTCTCCAGTTGTTTACAGAAAGCAATAGCCACACCAAATATTTCCTCTCTCTTACAAATGGTTTCACAGGGCAGTGTGTGCTGGCTGTCCCCCAGCCTTGCGGTGTGTCACAAAGTATGATGCATCTACACACTGAAGTCTCTTCTCGTAATCACCCCAAAACTGATTCAGCACAAACTATTTAGGTTAACATCAGCAAGTCTTAGTAGCGTTTTTCTTGAGCCTGGTTCACTCTGACTGAATCACAGTAAGAAACGATTACTTAAGCATTTGTGCTGGTAGAGTTATCACAGTGTGAAAAGCACTAACCACCTACAGGAGTGGGTGATGAGCAGTGGAAAGTTCACATGCAGTCAGAACAGTGAAACAGCAGCTTCAAAGTGAGTATTAAACCCTGCATTCATAATCTATGCAAACCACTACCATTAATAAATACCAGCATAGAATGATCTCTGACTACTTTGCCTGCTCCAGTAAAAAGCTCCATAACAAGCTTGGCACTTAAAAGAAGTAGAAAGAACAGACTAAATTGCCATGCAGATTAATTACATTGCCTGCATATTCACTGTAAGGAGAGATTTAGCTGATCTGACAGCTAACAGCTCTCGATTGTGTTCTCATCATTAGTTCAAACTTGGCATCTAATGTTGCTCCTCTGTACTCTTCTCCTAAGCTGCCTGCAATCATCTGATCAACGAACTGGTTTGGGTTTGGCAGATAAACAAGTCTCACATTTATGTTACCATGTTGTGGCTTAATTTTGCTTAAATCCAGTGGGGTTTTTTGTTTGGTTGCTTTTTTTGTAAATAAAGATTGTTGATTACAAAACATACTGTTCACAGTGTAACAGGTTTAGCAAAATTTCTTGAGTTGTAGATGGGGCTCTACCTGAACTGCTGGGGCGTGAGAGACCCTGAAAGTTCCATATTCTCAGCTAAAGCACACCTTCTATTGCAGGACTCCAGGGTTTGCAACTGATCCCATGACTAGGTGGAACAACCCTGAGGCTGTGGTACAAGGGATCCCTGGCTGCCCAGCTCTTTGCTGTGAAACCCCAAATCACTAACTTGGTTTGGGTTTCAACACCCTCCCTGGTATTAGAGACAGGGCTGAAGAGTCACAGACTCCACTGCTGCAGACCCGGGACACAGAACTGGGAAACTGTGGAGTAAGAACCCACAGAAGGTGTTTCTAATGAGGTCAAGTGACAGCGAAGCTGCCCCAGGGATTCAGCAGCAGTATAGCTCTGATACATGTAGGAACTCATTACTCATTTATCATTAGTGAAGACACACTGCCTGCCAGTGACAGCTTCTAATATTTGCAGATTTACTGTGGCAGAAGGAAAGCAAATACTAATCTATTCTGACCACTTTAGGGCTGGATCTGTTTGTGTTAAGATGGGAGTAGCATTTAAGAGTTAATTCAACATTTAAACCAGGAACAAATAATAGCAGAGTCATAGAATACAGTGTCCACAGCGCTACGTGAAGATAGCTGCATCTCAACACAAAACATACTCTAAGAATGAAATAATTGACCAAGAATCTCTACACACAAAACTACTCAAGAGTTCTTGTAGCCCAAATTCCCTTTTCAAGCAGCATCAGCCAGTAAATATGTTTGTAAATCAGATTATAGGCCTGTAAAGATCAGTGTTTTACATATAGTTACAGGTCCTAGTCGAATGGCTAATTTAATAGCGTAATTAAAACCAACAAAAAAAGCCAAAAAACCACCCCTAGAACCCAGATACTTTTCCCTCCGAAAGCCTTATGTTTACCTTATTGGTAAAATAAATGAATAGGAGCATTACCTTCAACAGAGCAGTGCTGCTGCTCCTGTAAACATAGTAGTTAAGTTGCCCTGCAGGTGCTAGACTGATGTGCAGTAGCTTCAGGAATGCATCAGTATGGCTGGTTATCAAAACCAATTTTCTGTGAAAAACACAAAAATATAGATGAATAAGAATGCTCCTAGTTTGTTTTATTACAAAGTAGTTCTGTTTTGAGGAGTAACAGGATTACATTGCGTGCAATCATCTTTCCACTCCTCCTTGAACAGCAGCTTTATCAACTGAGCTAATGCATCAAGCCAGCTGAACGGTTGCAGGGGAACTTGTTAATCTCTGTGGTCAGAGAACCCATGGAAAACACAACTTTGTCTGTGACGAACCGGCATCCTAGCAGCACTTCCTCATTATGCATGAGCCAAAAGTGGTATTTGGTTGACAGCACCTGGAAAGCAATGAGGCACAAACTCTTGTCCTTTTGCATACATACTTACATGGATTTCCTTCTATGATTTGGGACTGAGAACTAGGAGAAACAAACAAAATGCTGAGTGACAAAGAAGTTGCCTTTTACTGTCTGTTATTGTTCAGCAACATAATTCTTTTTAGCATAATTTGCACCTTATTTTTCCCCACACTTTTGCTCCGGAAGTCCGTAACATTTTCCATTTCAGCACTAATATCCATTTCCTCTCAGTTTTGTGAACCATATGCTCCACAGGAACTATATTTCTGGGCAATTTGTTGTACGTCTGCTGAATCCAAGACGTAACAGCACTGACTGAATGCCTTTCTCAGTTGTCACATGAGCAAGTCTCTCTATAACAAATGCTGCCAAGTGCCGAGTTGCAGGGCATTTTATGGCCCACCTGCTGGGCTGAGATTCTTGGAAGGGCTGTCAAATTCTGAGGGCAGGAGCTACAGCTCAGGCCTCAGCATGTGCCCGACTTCAGAGAAACTCACAGTTATGGCAGAAGGACACCTACAGAAGGTCATCTTGTTTTTTCTTAAGCAACAATGTTAGCAGTGGAGATAGGCTTCAACTCCCAAGTGAGAACTTACCATAGTGGGTACAAAACTATGAATAGTCAGAGCAGCCTTGATAGTGAAAAAGTATAAACACAAAAAGTAAAAAAAATAAGAATGCAGAAAAGATTGCAGTCATATAAGACAATTAGCACGTGAAAATATAGTCTGGTTTCTGAAATTTTACATGATCAGCACCACTTCGCTCCAGCAGGGAAACTCTAAGGATGATTTTTATTTAGGCATAGTATTTTGCATAATAGCAGCAAATTATATTCCTCAGGCATTCCAATTTTAGTTGCCTAGCCATATGCTATCTCAGTCTCTGACTTTCTATGATTATTATACTGCTCTTTCTCTGGGCAAATTGCTTAAGTGAAATGATTACGGAGACATTTGAAGACTTAAGAAGTATAGTACGCACACACAGGTACACACTCTTCTATACAAATGCTTTATTAAAAATGCTTCTGGCGTGGCCCATAACAAAACTATAACCATGTACAGTTTAAAAAAAAAAATCAAGACAAAATGGTATAAATCACAATACATTAATATGTTTTCTATCATTCCAAAAGTCTGGTCAGTGCCCAGATGGGAACAGTTAAACTTACTGTCTATGTATGCTTCAGGCTATCCAGTTTGAGATAATACTCTACATAAACTTGGAACTTGATTCAAGTCTTGGTTTGAAAAAACTTCTTATATATTTTGAAATGTTGTTTGTGGCTACAGTAGAGTATAGGAAATATAAGCATTATTTCTAAGGTTTACACAATGACAAACAGCATAGACTTTTACAAAATAAAAGTACAGTACAGGGACCTTTTACAACATCTGCAACTGATGCTTTGAAAGATCCAGCCTTTGGAATTGAAACTCAGAGACAGTTAGACTTTCTATCTACCCTTTTTTCTTCCTTCTCCCACTCCCCCCAAAAATTCAAATTCTTTACTCGGTAGAAATGATTCATGTAGAACGTTAAGATAGAACAAATGTGTTTTCTTCTTGGAAAACATAGGTATTAAATATATATATATAGTCAGGACAGATTCTGTTTTCCTTATGTGAATAGATTTGCATATGTAAGGCAAAAAAAAAATTGACCCTGTAATTATAATTGAAAACAGTAAGTTCTGACTGCACCAGCAGAAGACAATTCCATTATATTTTCTTATGCTTCCCTTCAGTTTCAAAATGACTGTTGTGTCCATGATGATGCCAGCTTGCTTCACAACCATATTCCCCTTGGTATTGAAAGGGGATAAAAATTTTGCTAGTCTATGCACTAGTGTTAGAGAAAACCAAAGACAGCACTCACCATTCAAGCGTTGGTTGTTACTCACTATATAGTAGTTTTTATTTATAGATCCTTCAGTCTCTCAGAGTTGCACTGACCAAAGAATAAGAAGCTGTTATGAACCCTGATTTTTTATGTGAAGCTGTCGAGTGTGGAGTGTTTGTGATTTGAGTAAGTATAATGGACAACAAGTTTGCAGCTGTCAGAGGGTAGGATGCAGTGTGGGTCCCAGAGTCAACAGGCTACAGCTAATCATCTGCCCACAGATCATTGCCTCTCATAAATAACTATACTTTGGTGTCTTAGAATCCTTCATTTAAACCTCTGTTCCTTCCCTGGAATACAGTGTGTTATTTGTGCTGATATTGCTGTAAAAATGTGTGTTAAACTGGTTGAGCACGGAGTTACTGTAGCCAAGGTGGCTAGAAGGCATAGAATTGGACCACTCTCCCACACCATGGCTGGGGATATTAGAGAGTGGAGAGTAGGAGTTAAAGCCTACCATATTCTGTCCCATTTTGTCAATGGGTTCAGAGTTGAGTCCCAAAGGCACCGGGCGGCTCCCTGGGTTAGAGCCATTGACATACGCAGTCATACTGGAGAGGAAGTTACTAAGGCACGGGCTGCTGGAAGGTGGAGGTGGAGATCCTTTCTCAGGTGAATTGTCAGTCCCTGGTGATGAATTTTCCAAGATATCCTGATGCTCTACAGCTTTGGGGCTGCCAGTCAGAGCACTATCCTCTGATTTCTCAGATACAAGATTGGCAGGGCTAGCCCCAATGTCAGACTTCCTTTTCCTCTTCCTGCGAAAGTTTCCATTGTCAAACATCTTTTCACAGTTCGGGTCCAGAGTCCAGTAGTTCCCTTTTCCTGTCAAAGGGGACACAAGCACATTTTTATTTTAAAAATATGCACACAGACAGCAAAGAGCAGTCATCTAGGGCTTTACAATGTTTCTCTTGTTTCACAGAAATAGTACAATTACATGAGCAAAAAAGTGGGGTTTTTAATCACACAAAAGCAGAAGTCTGTTTAATTCAGAAAAAAGCGTCAAGTTTTGGGATGTAACCTTTAGCCCTGACTCCTCACACAGGTAAAACTACAAGCGGAGCCACTGGAAGCACTTTTTGTTTTGTTTTCCTGGTGAGGAAAGGAGATTTTCAGTATATAGCTGGTCCTCTGAATTTACAGTAGAGAGTAATCAAATCCTATGCTGAGCTCCTCCTCCAGATTCAGTGGGGTAGGATAGGTTTCTAACGAGATAAAACCAGATTTTTGGCCCTCTGTGGCAGCATAATTGAATGTCTTTTAAATGTTCTCAGTGGTTCTCAACACCTATTGATAGAAAACAATGAATAAAGGAACAATCTGACATCATATCAGCCAAGGGGTTGGAAACAGCAGAGGTGTGATTCCAAGCAAAACGCTATTTGAAACAAACGAACTAAAAGCAGCCTGCTCTCCTCTTGAGATTTATTGCTGACTTCCTAAAGCAACTGGATTTCTTTGACAAATCTGAGTTTGCCTTATCCCCTCTCCATTAACTCCCAGTTAAGCCTGACATAAGTCATATGCGTTGCACCAAACAGGTTTTGAATGTGACTTGCTCAATTAGACTGCTCCTGTGCTTGCTGAGCCTTGTGCTCACCCCATCAGTCGGTTCTCAGGAAGACCTAGAGCAGCAAGGAATCCCCTTCCCCGCAGAGACTGAATAGCAACACTGATTCAGACCTCAGCTATGCACAGTTACCTTCTAGTTCAGACCCATGAAAACAGAAGAGCTGCTATGTGTATGTCCTGTATCTAGGCTATTATGTCTCTTTACAACGCATCAGGCATTTTAAAATTAATCAAGTTTAGCTGGAGAGGGGGGAAAAAGAGGGGGAGAGAGCTATACCTGGATCATCTTCGTCTCGGGGCACCTTCTTGAAGCAGTCATTGAGAGACAAGTTGTGCCGTATGGAGTTCTGCCAGCCAGCTTTGCTTTTGTTATAAAATGGGAAGTTGTCAGCCACGTACTGGTAGATCTGACTAAGAGTCAGCCTCTTTTCGGGTGCTCCATGGATAGCCATGGCAATGAGTGCAGAGTAGGAGTAAGGCGGTCTAACCAACTTCATAAGCTCTTCTTGGGATGGGAGAGGAAGCCAGCCAAGGTCGGTCCCTCCCAAGCCATGCATGTTAGGCAAGAGCTGCCTTTGCATCCCGTAAGATTGAGGAATGAAGGGACTGGCGTTGGATCCTGGGAGATAGGGTGGCGGAGTAATGGAAGGTCCATTTAGCCAGAGGTAAGGATTGGGAGTGGCGTTGTAATCCGTTGTCTCAAAGGTGCTCGGTCGCTGTGGGCTAGGGATGTTCTGTGGATGGAAAAAGTTCTCATAGTAGATACTCATCTCTGGAGGTTCTTGACCAATATTTGGAAATTGCGGGCTGCAGCGAGGTGGAGAGTGCATTTGTGGATCAAAGGAGCTCATGCTCTAACACAGGCAGCTGATAAGTTGTGACACACCCGTGCCAGTGCTCCTCTCCCGAGACAGGTGCATCACCTGTGCCCTTCCCCATGTACTTATGCACCTGTAAATGTTCCAGCTTGTGCTGCAGGCTCCTCCCCACAGCCCTGAGTGGCTGCAGATGAGGACGATATCCTTTTCGGAATGCTGGCAGTCCCAGCCAGTCACTGATGTCACATCAGCCAAACATGAAAGTTACAACTGTTTATCTTCTTAAATGAATGAAGGAATTTTCCACTAATGTGATACACATAAGGAAAGCCTAAGGTGCCTTGAAGCTAAATCTCCTGATCAGAAATCCCCCTCTTTCTACCTTTCACAATGAAGCTTTAGCATTTAGTATTTCTTTTTAAAGAAAAGCCATTTTTGCGCTGCTGCTAGTAACACCTCGGAATGCAAAAGCCATTGTCACTCATCAATGAACCAGTAGGCACCTATATATACATATACACACTGTAAAAAACAAAAAGAAAAAAGAAAACAAGAAAAGGTCAGACTTCCTTCTCTTTCTGTAATTTTAATTGCAGAGTTGCTGGTACTTCCCCCTAGGCAATCAAAGTACTACAGGAAAATTCTGTAGCTGGTTACTCACATGAGTAATCTTACTGATATCAACGGAATTACTCCCTAAAGTAAGGATTAATCTTGTGACAAAAAAAATTTCAAGCTTAATCATCAAACCTTTCTTTAGAGCTTAAATTGGTGAACTGAGATGGGAAATCATTATTTGCTGCAGGATTGGTGCAGAGAGAGCTCATAAAACCTCTTAGCAGAATTTCCAAGCAGGAAAGAGGCAATTCAGCACAGCCCTTTTCAGCTTATTTCCAATATCTTCACTTTTATCTATACAGACAAAAGTTGATTCCTTAAAATTAAGTAACAAGGAAAAACCTCTAGCCCTTTTATGACTTGCAAAAATACTTACTGCCTTGCATGGCATTTCGAATGAGGAAAAAGCAGAGCTGCAATCTCACCAAAACCTGTCTCAGAATGAGGACAGCTCTTACGACTGTGTCACTGCATAAAAGACTGCACTGTAGTTACAAGCACAGCTGCAGTTCCCTTCAGAAGTGATATTTGCTTATTTTTGTTATGTTTAAGGCACATACACACATTTGGAACTTGACTCAGCCTTAATAACCCATGCAATTAAAGAAAGTCTTGGTATGACAAGGCCTTTAACATGGCTCTAGTCCTATAATTTCTGCAGAAACATGAGTTTTGACCTGTAGATTTGAATTCCTGGCTGTACCAGAGACTTTTTTGCTTTATCACACGTTCATCAATACTCTTAATGTTTAGTGCTGCAGCACCACCAAGATTTCCCGATTCACCAATGTCATGTTCATATTGTTGGTGCTTTGAAAAGTATGAAAAACATTTCACTGGAAATACAACTCAAATATTGAGTACAGAGTGACAAAGCTAGCCAATTTGCCAGCTCAGAAATGCCTCTCTAGAGCTGTTATTTAAAAAAATATATGCTTTCACTGCACATAAAATCATTTGTGCTACACTATGGACAACCAAGTTGCTATTTTAACTTGAATGACTGAGACTTCAGAGTTTGTCGATGCTAACTGGCCTATGCAGAGATACACATTAAACAGAAAAAAAGTTAAGTGAAACATAGTGGAGCTGGCTTCTTTTCTAAGTGACAACGGCTGTGCAAGATGTGACTTGGACAAAAAAAACAAATGACGATTCGTTTTTCAGGAAATAATAATGCAAGTACCTCCCTCCTCATGAAAGCTATCTGAAATAATTCTTTTCTCTGGAAGAATCTGAGTTACAAACATGCAAAAAGCTGTTTGAGCAACATTGCCCACAGCTTCCTAATTAACTTACCAACACAGATATATTTTAAAAGTATATCTGTAGTCTGACATATTTTTGTTACAAATATTGCTGATAAAAACCCCCAAATGAGTAAAAGCAGTAGTCACTTTTACAATGAACTAAGACCCTGTATATAGTATGAAAAGAAAACATAATAAATTTTTTATCCTCTCAACAAATTATATTTTTGCCAAAAATCCCTTGAAAACAAGAAAAATTTGCAAATTTATTACTGCTCAGGGTTTGTTTATTCAAAGAAGTAAAAATTCAGCTAACCGCATCATGGACTTGGATGAGTGGCATCTAAACACTTACTCCCTGAGGTGCTTTGCATGCACAGTTACAGTTAAAACACACTGAAGTGGGTGGTGAGTGAATACATACTTTGAAAATACGCCAGGCTTTACAAAGGAAAAAAAAAATTACTTCTGCAGCCAGAGACTGATGAAGGTTGTAAAACTTCCTCTCCAAACCGATCTGTAGGAAGTTTTGGTGCAGTGCATTTCAGTAAGGCCAGCCCCTAGCTGTGCTCTGCAGCTGCCTGAGAACCCACGTTACTACCAGACCTGCCTCGATGAGAGCAAAGTATTGCACAGAACTAAGCAAAGCAAGGACTGAGGTGAAGAATGGCAAGTACTGCTTTTAGAGCAACGAAGGGCAAAGCCAACTGCAGGCTTCTGCTTATGGAGCTCAGAAAGAGAGTGCAAAGGTCTGATCCCTCCCTGGCAAGCGTGTGCTGGCACAGCTTCTAGCACAGACACATCCGATCGGTAACATTTTTTTTCCAACTGACTGTGCCCAATTTATTCAGATCGGAGTATAAACAATGCCAGTAAAAATGGTACTTTGTGAGCACTACGGGCACACCTTACTGCTTGAGAATCAGTGCAATGCATGTTCCTGCACAGCACTTCAGGTGCAGATGCTCATATGCAGGCAAAAGGCAGCGAGAAAAGAATAAACTGCTAAAGGTCTGATTGCTGAGCAGGGCTGGCCAGAACTGGAGTCAATTGAGTCTACCCAGGAATACTGCCCTGGGGTCCTCACTAGACTCCTGTTCTTGGCAGGGCTGGAAGCAGCTGGCAATCCCAGAAGTGGAGAAAGGAGTCGGCAAAATGGTGAGGCTTCCATATAAAGAGGCTGGGAAAAGGTGATATGCTGATCAAGCTACGCTAACAGATCATGTTTAGGGCTGAAAAACTCGAGAAATATAAAGGGCGGCTGATGCTGGAGTCAGAGTTTAGTGATCATTACTTCCAAAGATCATAAGGCATTGGGTTTGGTGAGGTCTTTGTAGGCAGGTTGTATCATGTTTTTACAACTTCTCTTTACTACACTACAATACTGTACAGACCCAAGTGCACATCTCTACCGGCTGGAAGCCTGATCAACCACAGGTTGCTGTCAAACCAAAGATTGTTGTCAACTCTTGTGTTATATCAAGATTTGCTCCTCTCGATTTCTTAAGTGATGCTCCAAAATCTGCAAGGTTGAGACTGAGGCCCTGCAGAACTGCTGCTCTCCATAGGTTTTTTAGGTCAGCTCCTATGTACCCCTTTACTCCAGCCAACAGTAGTATTTCTTCACACTGATTGCCCTTTTACAAAGGAAACCATAATTGTATGAAATCTTGGGTTATGAAAAGTTCAAACTCATTTAATTAAAACCGGGATTCCTCAGCATTTTCACTTATACGCCACAGGAACCTATACATTCTGTGGTTTAGAAATGCAGCGACTTGGGAGAAATGCGCACACACCAGCACACAGTAGGAAGCAGAAGCACAGCGGTGAAAAGGTAGACGATATTACGGCGAACTCTATGTATGCTTTTGTAATGTTTTGGCTGAGATACTCCTAACTACCTTCTTAACCATATCTTTCAAAACGATAAAGCAAAATACAGCTTGATACCTCCTAGTCTCACACGCACCTTTAGGTCATCCTCCTGTTTCACAGTGTGACAGTTCCAGAGAACTTCGATCAAAAGCACCATGCCTACATGATACAAAGGACAGCACAGTGCAAATCCACGCTAACAGCTCAAACAGGTTCAAAATTTTGTAGTTTTAACTTCATCCTAGCAAACCTTCTAAGACACTGCCTATTATTTGTCCCTCATATAGCCAACACAAAGCACTCTCCATCATGTACTTTAGCTAATTAGTCAGAAATGAAATTGATTGTTTACACTTGATCCAAACCATGACGCATATTGCCAGATAATCCCATGGTGCAGAGATCTATTTTTAATGAATATGAAGCTTTAGGGTATACTGTTACCATTGTGTATAACCCCAGTCCTGGTGTATTACTACAGTTTAACACCTCGCTGAAGAAAAGTTCATACCAGATATTCACGTGGTCACAAAAAAAGAGGGAAAAATTGTTTTTAAAAGAAGAGTTCATCTACAACTCACTACACCAAGCATCCCACCTTGTTCCAAACAATTCATGCACTGGCCAAGTTGGATGGAGCTCTGAGCAACCTGGTCTAGTGGAAAATGTCCCTGCTCATGGCAGGGGGGCTGGAAGCAGATGATCTTTAACGTCCCTTCCAACCCAAACCATTCTATGATTCTACGAAATCAGAAAGAGTTCCATATCCATTGATAAGACATTTTCACACGATGACAAACTATCTATATTCTCAGTTGTCTAGGAGGTTACTTGAAGAAGTCTTGGTGTCTTATTTCAATAATCATCTGCCCAGTGTATGCACAAAATAAAACACACCATCAGAAGAAACAAGGTGTAGCAGGCAAAACAATGTCACCTCAAGGTCATTACAAAAGCATAGGAAATGTAAAATACAGTATTACAAAACAAGGGAATTAAGCTTTATTTCTAGAAATGCAGGCTGAACATTAAATTAATGGAAAAGGCAATATCATTTGGATCTGTGCCATAAATGCTGCAATGCTACAACACTCGTAGACTTTTTAAGTCTTTCAGAACAAAACCACTGTGGATTTTCAAAGCAACTGGGGTTTTAGAAGACCGTAAAACCTTATAAGGGCTAGTAGCTGCTTTCTGACCATGAGCACTATGATAATAAAAGTAGTCATAACTCTTGCTTCAACAAAGGCCTTCCACCATCTTGCCGACATATAATATGGTAGAGGGGATTAGGTGTCCCCTGACTCATGTATAAGCCATGACAGGCCATAGGCAGGCAAGAAATCTATAGCTTCCATTCGGCTGCCTATGGCTCCCATGGGATCTGCTGCATTTAGATACACAGACACGCTCAGCCCTGCAACGGAGGGCTACCTCAAGTCCAGATCAGATATGGAGAGATTCTGCAACAAATTCCTCTCATGTTAGAATCTGAGGATTCTCTCGATTACGGGAAATTAGTACAAATATAGGTACTTCAATTAATCATACTTTGACAACCTCACTGCTGCTATCAGCTTCCAAACAGCTGAAATGCTTGCCTGTTTCAGATTATCTGCTTATTCTTCTATGCTTGCCACTAAATCTTTGTTTATACTGGAAATAAACGGTGCTAAAATCAAATGAGGTTTTGTATGAACATCAACTGTGTTTACCAAGGAAATTAATCTGCACATCTTTCCAAAACCCCTCAAAGTTTAAACTCTTGTGCATTTCAATGAGATGCTCAACAGGATTCATACAAAGAAAAAATGGTAACATGCTAATACTTTTGTTTCAGTCAGATTTCAGCATCAAGGTATTTGCTTGTGTGGATAAATCAGCTCCTCCCACTCCACAATTTAAAGGGAGATCTTATTGAAAAGACATTTTGGAACCAAGGATTTTACAGAAAACACAACTTCCTTATTTTTTTATGTTTTGTTTACAATGTTCTACCCCTTTGGTACTTGCACAACACAAACACTTGGGGAAAATTAATTAGCAACCAAAACTGATAAGTGAATTGGTACAAGTGACTGCAGTGAACTACTCTATGGACACACCCAGTCATAGATAAACTTAAGGCTGTTTTAATGTAATCAGGGTTTCACTGCAGTAAACTAAGATCATCTAATTTGTAAAGAGGATGATTTTCAGTGTTAATAATCCTTGCACTTCCAGTTGCTCCACTTCGGTTTTCCCGGTACCTGGGCAGACAGGCCAGTGGCTGGAGTTCTAATATATGGGCAAAGTATTGCAACGACTTATCTCCCCCTAGTGACAATTCTTGAAAATGTATCGAATTAGAGATAACTTAATAACAAGTTTTTATACTGGTGTGATCACTGTCCTTCATACATAGATCTAGATTTGTAATTCTAGGATCTGTAAAAATAACCAACGGTATATGTAAACATTTTAAACTTTTTTCATATTAGAATCCCTCGTTTTCTTTGAAATTTGGTGCAGAAATTCCGGTAAGCTTGGAGACTCATGTCTGTCTTTCAGGTTTATTTCCTTTGCTCTTTTGTTCTCCTGTACCCATCTCCAATAGTACTGTTTTCTTGTCTTGTGAAAGTCTAAATGCAGTTGTTAAGAAAGACTCTACAAATTCAGGCACTGTGTGTTAGTACTATTGCCTGTGTCAAAGCACAGCTGAAGCATTGCTGAGTGTGTCAAAGCAACTGAAGTCACATAGTAAAGACTTCACACACTCCTCAGGATTTGTAGAATCCAGGTATCCAACCATAACATGCTTTATTGTATGATAAAATACAGTATTCCTCGCTAAAAGAGCTGCATCTAAAGCAACTCTATCCAATGCTGTTTTCTTATGTATAAAAATGGACCAGCAAACATTCCGGGGAAAATCTTCCCTCAAAATATCTGTCAAACATGGACAGTTTTTAGACTTTTTCTAATTCCAGCAGTGCAAGATTCCAAATATTTCACCTAAATAAGTCTCTTTTTCTTTGGCTGCTGGCCTGACAACGCAGGGCATAGATCCCTTAACTAACCGTTTTCCAGTGCCTTCTGAATCACTGCTTAACCCATCACTGCTTAATGCCATCAACAGCTGCCTCCCATCAGCTGAACTAATTCAAGCAAATGGAAAGGCCTATGAACAGTGAATGAGAGACCCTTCATGCCTCTCACGTTAACCTGTTAGTAAATGCAGGGGATGTCTAATCCTACCATCAGCCATATGAAAGATCGCTCATGGCACAGTGGAGCTTTCTGCTATCCTGGAAGACAAAAAACTACACTGAAAAGTGACAATTCTATCCAAAACCCAATCAGATCAAACTGTCCTCACTTTAAAATCATGATAAATTTATCTAACATTTTAGAGTTTATGAAATTCGTGGCCTACCTGAGGTTTGTTTGCGGAGCAATATTCACTTGCAGTGTTAATCTTTAGCACACACTGCATCCTGATAACAAATCAGAACAGAAAATTACAGACAGAGTCAATAAAGAACAACTACTCTCCTCACCCTGTAACAGTAAATATTGCCAATGCTGAAGTCCTTACAACTGAAGGCAGCCCCTGGAATGTTGCTCAACGGTCCCTCTCAGAAGGACCTTGAATGCCTAAGAGCAAGAAGGAACTCAGTTCTGGGAGGAAAATATAAGTGAATATTGTAATACTAGTGACTACTCCAAGGCATCCAGGATAGGAGATGGCTGCAAGCTTTTTTCACGGAGGCATCCATATTCCTTGGAAAATAAAAAAATATGTAACAAGATGGACATATCCACCTTAAAAAATTAATGAGGGAAAGGATCCTTAGATTGTTGATTTTTCCTCCCTCCTCAGAAATGGTTTTTAAAAAAGGGATGAATCAAAACACAATTTGACTTTAAATTGGCTGAATTCTCTTATTTTACGTGAGAAGGATCATGTGTTTGGCTAAGTTATTCCTTTTATATTCCTACACTCTGGAGAACTGACCTGTACTATTGTTTTAAACAGAATGCCCTAGGTCTAGATGATTCCCACTGAGGTTGGCATATATGAAACCAGTCTCTGGGATAAATGTACCATCTGTTAAATAGTATTGCACTGAAGCTGGAACAAAAAAGGGTCTTTTGGTCTTTTCATGATAGTTAAGAGAAAATCCTTGAAAATGGAAGAGCAAGTTAGTGTAGACAATTACTTGATTAGATGGCTTTAAACACAATTCCTCAGCTGACTTAAACAGAAACCAGATTTAATAACAAAACTGCCTCCTTCTGTCCTACCTTGCTATTTTAAAAACATGTTTATCAGCTTTTCTTGTTTAAAAGTGCCCTCATCCCATGATCAGGGTGGAACAGACCTACTTGGGAGCTTGACTAGCTTTTAGTGATTTAAGTTACATCATTGTTTCAAAGATGCTTCCATTGCCCTTACTTGGGTTGAAATAAAAATCCCTTGATAATCAGCCAGACATGATACAGCTGCTGTAATATTATGACATTAGTGAGCAGCTTTGATTCAGAATCTGTATAGTTGTAAGTGATGTATCCTAGTCCAAAACAGAAATTTGTGCTCATGAGTGCAATCAATGTAAAATGTCATTAGGACTCTGGGTTTAGATTGTACTGTGTGATTTACCAGCTATCAGTTGTTGGACTGCTAAGACACTTCCTATTCAAACTGACCAAATCAAATCATCTAAGTCCACTTCACTTCCTCAGCAGTGTCCCATCATCATTCCGAATTTTTTCTTGCAGGATTCCTTGCACATACTCATTTTGAATGCAAGAGTCTGCTCCATCACTGCCATTAGCAATGAAGCAAGCAGCAAAATTGCCAAACAACAAAAGCTGTGAATATCAAATGGGTTAAAGAGAGCAAGTCAACCTCTGAATCCATTTTGTCACTGAAATTTCAGTAACTGCAGTAACATGACACAAAAGCATTAACCTGTCTACTCGTTCCCTGCTCTTCTAAGAACTGTGAGCAAGTGCTTGGCACAGTTTATTGCTTTTTGCCAGTTCAGGTTAGGAACTGCTCTTTAGCCAGTTGTTACAGTAAAACGACAGCTGCCTGAAAGCACTGAGTAGAATATACCAGCTGGTGCTAAAAACTCCGCATCACCACTCTGGGTTCTTGATGTCCTCCAGAATGAGGAAAATATTCCACTGTTATTCCATTACAGCTTCATTGTATCAGTTAATTGTGGGAGCAAACTGCCTCGGCATCTCAAATCTCATGTGGAAAGCAGAATAGTCCACCATGCTGATTATCTGAGTTCTTTTCTTCAGAGATCAGGATGGCACAAGGTTCCTTCAATTTAAACATGATCAAATTGGACACATTCCAGACTCTGAGAGTCTTCTACACTGCTAAGGCTACCGTTCATGTGATGCATTAGCAACACATCCAGGAAAATCTACTTCCACAGTGTTGTACTGCCTCTAGTTTAACATACTGGTCAAAGTTGATTTAACTTGTTTGTTGTGACCTTCTATCAACTACGAACAGGCGAGAAAAGGAGAAAATTGTAAATTTAAAATTCTGCACTTCTGAAATTACGAGGAAATCCAGTCCTCTTTCTCTCCCATACAAGACTGTGGTGTCCCAAGACAGAGGGTGAGAATCCTGCCTCAAAAAGTCTTTAAAGACAGGTCAGGGACTTGATGAAACAAATCTGGGAACGAGAGAAAAAGCCAAAATCCAGACCAAACAATATCAAAAAGGCAAATGAAAGCAGAGATCAAATGACGCCTAGTGTGTCTGTGGACTTCATACAGAATAACCAATATGGCACCTATTACCCCCACTGGGGGTTGGAATTAGATGATCTTTATGGTCTCTTCCAACCCAAACCATGCTATGATTCTACTCACCCAAAATTTCCATTGTCTAATAAAAAAGATTACAGACTGCATGTGTCAAGCAGTAGCTGCAACAAATGCACAGGTCTATCACATTAATTCTCAGTTCAAGAACACAATGCGTTTCTAAGGTCTGTGAAATCTTTAATAAAACTCTTCTTCCTGCTCAGAAACTTGATCCTTATTTACTTATACTCTGAACACCTTCCTATAGCTCACCCCAGCTGATGCTTATTGAAATTTTAATAGCATTAAATTCCCCCTCAAAATAAGTAATTCAATCATAATTTCATAACGAGGACTTGGACAGCATCATCATGGCACCAACATGGGCAGGTTGGATACCCAAGTTAGTTAAAGAATATTTGAGAATAACTCGATTTAACAGAATGCTAACATTTGCCATCTATGACCAGACCTTACGCTGCACTGACACAGCAGCTCTTCTGGGGTTTGGCCATTACCGCTAACGTAGTGTTGCACTCCATGAGAGAGAAAGCCCAGGTGTCTGTGTCTAAAATGCAGACATCTAGCTAACTGAACATGCATGGCATGCAGCTTAAATGCATCTCGCGTTGTTGCAGTGTGACAGCTTTCTGCAGGTCAGCACATAACATCCTAGCTGCACACGCAGTATTTCCTACCCCATGCCAATCACTAGCTATTACAGACTTCACACTACCCAGTCATTTACCTGAGCACCATGCAATCCAGAAAGCCAGACTGCCACTGTCCAAGCTATCTGAAATGTCTGAGAGAAGTGAAATAAACTCTGATATAGAAAGTACATGAAAACAACGTTGTGTCCAGAAATGCTTTTCCGACCTTGCATGGTGTGAGGTGGTAGAGCTACACAGATTGCAGTCGAAGCTACCCCTGCTTCATTAATTCCCTGGGACAGCAGCCAAAGCCTGACCCTGTCCTGGAGCACATTTTTGCCCTCTGTGTTTCACATCAGAGAATGTCAAACACACAGCTTCTGTGCCGCCTGAGTAGATCTTCCTCTGCATATGTGAACTAAAGACCTGTTTAGCTTGTGACAGAAATGACAATAATCAGTGCTGATTTATGGTTTTAAACAGATGTTGCTAGATTGCCACACTTGCAATTTATTATCCCAGCGCATCACTTGTTGTTCATGCTGTGTTTTTTAATTTGGACTAAATATCAGTAACCACAGTTTCTGGAAATTTGTGAATGGCTAGAGCTTGTTGTCCAAACATCCTTAAAATTCCAGTTCCATGTATGCCCTGTTCATGGCAGTTATTTTTTCTTAGTTAATTTTGCTTTTCTGCTCAGAGTTGATTTACATTATTTCAGGCTTGAAACAGATACAAAACTGGGCTGGAAAGAAGAGGACAATCTGTGATGTGGCACAGCTAATAAGGTTTTTGCTGATATTTGGTAAACTACTTGTGAATCTAAACTTTTAATCAAAAATTGTACTAAAACACAAGAAAAACACAAGCATAAATCTTGACCCAGCAGCTAAACATTCAACACCAAACTTCCTTTGGACATTGTGCTCCTGCCCTCCTGGTATTTGTTTCTGGGCTCTTCCTTCCCTTCCATTCTTTGTACTTTTTTATTTTGAATCACAGTACTTTAATTATAATTTATAATAACAGTTTGAGATAAAACTCTTTTATTCCACCCTCATAGGAAAACATAGCTGCAAGACACAATAAGCAAAAGATAAGCTTTAACATGTATCTTTACAAACAATAAACAGTTGCTAAATCATCCTTTTCATACTCGTTCCCAGCAGAACCAAGCCTTTTCTTTTAAAATACTTTTTATTTTGTTATACCAATATTTCTTCAATGTATCTGCAAATAATATGAAAGGACAACCTGGGTACCCTCCCTCTTCTTCCCTGGAGTTAGCAAGATGGAAAACATGCACCCCTCAACCTTTCACTTTGTCCTACTCACAGATAACCAGCCGTGTTAAACTGAGGGCTTTTTTCTAGAAAAGCCTTGTTCTTCCTCTGTGTTTCCTCAGAAGCACTATCAAGTTGCTGTGAAAAGCAAATGAAACATAAAGTCCATCAGTATCCATGCCAACAAACACTGTAGTTAGTGTTAAAACTGGACCCATTTTGTTTTGCTGTCTATGGTTATTCTAGTGAAAAGTATTTCTTGGCGCAGTATTAGTTCCAATGGTAAATATTTCAAACTTCTCACAGAAAACAATTGCTAATTATTACTGTAGAAAACAGCTTCACACTGACAACTTGCAAAGAGAGCCTAAATTCATTAAATAAACTATTCGTGCTGAACACAAAAACGTTCATAGAAATAGTCAGGCTTAGAACAAACTGAAGATGTCTTTCCATTGATTCCACCACTCGGCAAGGAATAATTTTAACCTCTTTGTCTTTCCCACACCCATATAAATGGCAACAAGGGCAGTTTCTCCCATCCACAACACTATACACGGTCATATTTTATTTAATGACTATAAAACTATGTAGGTGTCTGAAACATAAAGGGATGAGCAAAGGAAATAAATGATTTGCCTTCTAGAAACCTTTATATTTGGATAACATACTTGCCTTTAGAAAGAACTGACAGGTTGTAAAAACCCCCTCGAGATGCTGACCTGCAGTGCTGTCTAGCTTCATGCCAATGAGGCAATATCTTCCAACTCTACCTCATGAGTCGCAGAGACACAGAAAGCCACTTTGGAAAGTGGAAGACTTGGACTTGTAGAATTCCATTTGCTGTCAGTAGGAAACTATTACGTTATACACGATGATACCTATAGATTTCAGGGAGAAAGATTCACGGCCAATAAAATAAATTTTTAACATTTTATTGATGAACAGCAGAAAATGCAGCTTTTGTTTATCATACTGCTGGATGTAATATCAATTTGTACATGCGTAAACAAACTTTTGCACATGTTTTCAACATAATAGCCGCTGTTCTGAAAATAGCTCAGGCATCTGGTGTCACAGTCACGGACACCACCCTGAGAAAAGTCGAGGATACAGAGCAGTGTGCTGGGAGCAGCAGAGGGATCCGAGGGCTGTAAATCCAGCTACAGCCACAGAGCAAATCGTCAGCGGCTATTTTGTGCTGAGCCATCTGTTGCCTTGACTACACCGCCAGCGATAGTTTAAAGATAGCTGGAGTGTGTGTACAAAATACATGAAACGATAACTTCTATGCTCTTTGAAAAGAACAGGATCCAACTTACATCATACAGTAAGCATTGTAGACGGCCTTTTAATACATCTTTATTCCCAGGGACAAGTTTTGTCACCAGGGAACAGACAATGCTCTTTGACCTATTTAACCAGAGGCTCGCTAAACTTTTGTTCCATATCCTGGCTGGCACATCCTGTAATATTTTCTTCAAATGTTATTCCTGTATCTATATGACAAATAACTTTTCAAAGCCTATGAATATCATTGTTCATATTCTCTTTTAGCCATCTGGGTTATCAGTGCCTTTCTTTAGAGTAGAGAGTGGTCCAAAATAGGATATATATGTATATATAATTATTTTTGATTGAGAAGTGATCTTGTAACAGAATCAATTACAGATCTGTAGATGAAGATTTGAAATGGTGCTCCACAGACTGCTTTCCATCTTCTAGAACTTTGGAGATACGCTGCAAAGAAAGAGAAACAGAGTGCTGTATGTTAAAATGACTACTATATTGGATTCAGTAATATGTATTTTCATTACTAGCTTGTGGTCTTAAGTTCTGGCTAGAGAAAAAAGATGCTGACCAAATCCTGTATATTTTGATTAATTCCTCTATCCTGCAAAACCATAAACCTGTATTAAAACCTGTCCACATGACTCCAATCATGCTGTCAAAGTGCTGTACAAATGGATTTTTAGCTTTACTCAGTCCTTTTTCAGACTTGCAAAAAAGGACATTTTGTCCTCATTTTATATGCTATTTAGGTTTAAATTTGAGTGGATGAGATCATGCTGAAAAGCTGCTACTCCTGGGTCTGAGAAGAACAAGTATATGATAAATTGAATATAAGTGAAATCCTACAGTCATGAAATTAATAGGTTATTCTTATTCCTACCAGAAAAATATGATTATGAACACATCTAAATCCAGGTTTTCCTAAACGTTGCTCTATGGTCCCTGAAGGCACTATCTACATTTTTTAAAAGATTGCAGAAACTAATAGATGAAAATGAAACCTATTCACCAGAAAAAAAATATAAAAAAATTTAAGA
>Ga0181612_132029_pt1 | contig 25193 bp, 10 predicted proteins | sample HoacroProtozoa21_FD_119630 | JGI IMG/M metagenome (GOLD analysis project Ga0181612, IMG submission 119630) | Hoatzin crop microbial communities from Cojedes, Venezuel. Combined Assembly of Gp0051906, Gp0051904, Gp0051908
AAAAAAAAAAAAAAAAAAAAAAAAAAAGGAACTGTTGAAAATACACTCAGGGTCTTTAATTATCAGTGTTACACAGTTACTATGGGCCTTTTAAAGGTACCAAAGGAGTTGGAGGATAATGCTCTGCTGAATTTTACATTTCCTTCTCAAAAGCTGTAAACATCTACTCTTGCCTATCTTTTGTCCCGAAGTGACTATGTAACATCATGAGAAGGTTTTATAGGTGAAGACTCATCCATGACTGACGTCTGTAAGCCTCCAACCCAGGGCTTGTCTGCGACGCGGCATCAAAAATGGCTCAGCAGTTCGGAGCAGCCAGTGCAGAATTTGTTGGGGTGCAGAAGTGGAAGGGAGAGCCTGCGCAAGAGCCCTGCAGCTAGGCTAGGGCATCGGTGGTTCTGTGGCAGGAGCCGGAGTAGTGCAATAGCTTTGGTTTTTAAGGACTTCAATTAACCAGTCCAGAGCACAGTTTGTGGGACGAGGTCCCATCTTGCCCTGGGCCAGGAGCTCTAAAATTACAGGAAGGAGAAATGGTCTCTCTCGTCTCTAGATGTCCTTGACTCCTGTTTTTATGTTTCTATGAAATTATTTATTAGCAGGGAAAAAGAATCAGCAGAGCTTTTAGTGGGTGTTGTGAACTAAGTCCATGGTCTCTGTAAATCCAAGACTGCTTTTAGACTGGGGTTTAAGAGACGCTTGCACCCGTATCAGCCGTGTCTGCGCAGGGATGAGTTCTATCATCTAGGTTTTTGTTTTGTGTATCTTTACTACTTGTCCTGGGCCCTTAACTCTATTAAGGGTAGATGCACAACTCTGTTTATTTAGGCCTTTTTAATCTGACAGTTCCAATCAAGCTAATTCATCCGAAAGAGACCAACCATCCTTTTATTTATTTTAAACTATTTTACCAAGGTAACCCAATCCAGACCATCTCCATATCTTGTTTACAAGAACAGCCTTGGTGACAACATCTGTCCTGTGTAAAATGTCAAAAAAAACAAGAAAGAAAAAAAAAAAGAAAAAAGAAGAAAACCTAGCAAAAACCATAGAGGTATCAGAATTGTTGTTGAGACCCACACGCCCAAATGAACCTGCAGCATCATTGCCTACGCTAGTCAGAGCAGGACAAAAGGTCAGAAGGCGGTGTCGGAGCCGTGGTGTCACAGCCCGTGTCGGCTGGGAGTCAGGCCACGGGGCGTTGGGTGGAATTGGTTAAACGCCGTGAGCAGGGGTGGTTCGGGCCCGGTAAGCTCCGGCAGGACATGGCAGACCAAGGGTGAGATGTGAAACTGCTGAGCATATTGCAGTATTTTTGTCTTTTGTCTGTCTTTGATGTTTCTTGGTAGGTTTTATGTATATTTTCAAAAGTAATAAAGAGATCATCAATCTGTCTTCCACACAAAATGCAGCTCTCTAACAGATAACTTCAAAATCAGTGCACAGGTCGAAGGAACCCGTGGAAGAAACGGCTGTTCCATGCCTGTGAAGGTGAATGGGCTATGAGGCGATAGGACACAGCCTTTGCCTGACCCAACCGATCAGAGGCGTCAGCAAGAGAAGGCTAAAAGGAAGGAAAAATGCTGGAAAAATCAGTCTCCGGCCTGCCAATCCCCGAGTGGAGAGAGAGGGGTTTGTGCCGTGCTTGTGATCGTTTGCGTATTCAGCCAGTCGCAGAGTGCGAACTGCACTAAGGGGATTTTACGCTTTGCTAGTGAAAACTACTTATTTTAAATGGTGATAGGGAGTAGCTTTTGCCATCCGATAAATGAGGGAAAGTCTGGTGTAGTTCCACTGTAAGAGGTTAACTTATGCGAAGATGACAATTGCGGGAGGACGTTGAAGAACACTGCAGCCGTTTACATGGGATAACGCTGTGAGGGTGACCGTACCTCGCGGTCCACAGCGGTGCAGGAAAACTGAGCAGCTCCCATTGCTGAGATGCTTTGGCAGTGCTCAATGGCTCGTCTTGATCCTTGCTGATCCCTGAAAGCTCTTGGATTTCAGGAAGAGGTGGAAGCCTGTGGAATTTATTTGTCACTTGAGCTAGTGATGACCGGCAGGAATGAAACCTGCCTAGTCCATTATTACTGGCCGTCGTGTTGTGGGTTCTTGTGTGAATTCACTGCTGCACAGTGTGTGGTTTGAAGTGAGCTTCAGGCTGGTGGAATGTCCCTATCAACAGGCTGCAGAGTAACATTTTTTCGCCTGTGCTCGGAACAGGCAGTGCAGGGGGCATGGAACAGCACATCTACCCTGCGCCTTCCTGGGCCTGGGTTTGACCTGGTACGGCCATCTCTGCCGTACCGGGGAGGAGAACAGACTCTGCAGCAGAAAGTTTGTGTCCCTGTATTTTGGGGAATTCCAACACATCCCCAAGCCAAGCAATAATGAAATAATTACTTTGCAAATCAACATTAAAATATCTGTTTTGGTCAAAAAGCCATTTCTTACAGATTTTTTTTTTTTTTTTTACGTGAATGTTGTATATCTGACAAATATCCCTGCAGAAAAGAATGTTAAATTAGAGAGGGGAAAAATTGCCCTGCTGATCCTTCAAATTTCACCCAAACCTGCCAGAAGTAAATTTAATGAAAAACACTATGTATGTGTTATAAAAGCCAAACAAACATACCTGAGAAGGCTTTTTAAATATATTATGCCTGAGACTTGCTATACACATAAATGAGCCACATCTGCTCTTGGTATTGCACTCGCATCCATGTGAAAGAAAAGATTAAAACAAGATACCAACATAAAAATAGATTGATACAGGAGAAGCGAGCGGGAACTCCTGGAAGGAGATTGTTAGATAGTGGCTGCTTGGAGGAAGTCCAAACCCAATTGCAGCGCAGAGAAATTGGCTTTCTGTCGTACCGTGTTTTCTGTAATGCAAAACAGTGTGTGTGGGGGGTGGGGGTGGGGTGGTGTGTGATTGTCATTATGAAAAGCTTTTGCCAGCACAGTAGCTCAGACACCAGGGGATAATGCATTACACACTGATGCTTTCCAGGACGTCGATTCTAAAGCAGTTGTGGTGGGTTGTTTGTCGGAGGATGCGAGTTTGAGCCACAGTTTCTCACAAGGTGTTATCTTGGCAGTACAAGGTGAAGATCCCTCCTGCCTTACTTCAGAGAACTGCTTCCACCTTGCCGTGGTCTTCAGGTTTGACCCAGCACCGCTGCACTTTGAGGTTAGAGGCGGGGGGGTTGCATTTCAGGCAACGGACAGAACAGTCGGGAAGGCAGCCCCTCTTGGCGTTAGAGCAGAATCCCACCTGGGAGACAGGCTCTCTGCTTCCTTCAAAGCCGTTGCGTGTGGGAGCACCCCGCTGAGGTTAAAGCACCTCAAAGAAGAGATGTGCCACTATCAATCTCTGCCCAGACTGCCGGCGACTCGCCAATAGCTTTCCACCGCCCGGCCGGCTCAGTCGCAAGGGGTCTGGCCAGGGCTTGCTGGGGAGTCGCTGCCGAAGCTCGGGTACCCGGTGAACGGGGTTGGTGATCCCAAGACGAGAGCTGTGTTACAAGCTGTGGCACGTTTGGGGTCTGGTGTAAATACAGGGGCCTTGGTCGCTTGTGGCTGTCAAGGAAATCCTGGAACATTGGCTTTGCACTGGGTAGTAGGGAGATCAACAACTGAGCTGAAAATGTGTAGTCGTGTGTTGCTAAACCCTTACCTTCTGGAGTTTTGAATTAATGCAATAAATTTTGCTTCCTGTCCTCAGCTAGTTCTCTGTACACTGCTAGGCACTGCCACGTTCCACCTCAGAGGCAGCAGGTGCTGATTGTTGGGAAACTTGATCCATATATCAATTGTAACACATCTTAAAAAATTCAACTTAGGAAAATATAAAAGGGAGTCCACAGAATGAGATTTTCTTCCTTCAGACCTGGAAAACCTGGTGGTGTCTGTGGTTTTGTAAAACCTCTCATACTTTATTTATTTTTATTCCTCTGCTAGCCCTTGGGTACAGATTACTTTCAAACAAGCTAGTTTACTGTTTGCATAACACAGGCTTAAATTCAGCTAGAAATAGATCATTTTTCAAGTAAAATTCCCCAGAAAATAATTACAAGTATTGGGGGGTGCTGGGGAAAACATCAGAAAACTTTCTTGTTAAGGTCTGGTGACACCTGGCAATTAAAAATAAAAAATCCATTTTTTGATTCAGACCTTCCTCCCTCTCCTTGGGGACAAATTAAACTGAACTGCAGAAGTTTTAAACATACTTCTGAATCCAGCATCGTTTGCTTCTGGGTAGATTCTACATTCTACAAATTATTTCTTCCTGGGAAAGTGTCTCAGATTCATATTAATGAGGATTCCATGTTTGTGGTTAGGAGAAATTTAGTCTTGTGGCTTAAGCAGCCTCAGGACTCTCATTAAGTGCAAGAGGTTAATAATCTAAACTAGCAGTTAACTAGCTATGGTCAGCAGAGCCTTATTGCTTTTGGCTCACGCTAGCTGAGCTGGTCCCTTGTCCTTTGCAGTGCTGGAAATGCAGGTGAAAACAGGACCCCGAACAAGGCTAGCTGCAGATGAACAACTGCTAATTTTAGCACCGGGGGAGATGTTGTGAAGTGTTTTGAGTGGAAAAAAGGTCCTGATGGACAACCTAGTCTGCGTGTGTATGGCTGTAAGAGGAGGGAGGTGGATTCTCTAAGAGCAGATGAGCTCTTGGTTCAGGTGTAGTTTGAGATCCTTGTCCTGCCAAGTGCCATGCACAGACAGCTCAGGCAAAACCTTCGCGTTCTTGGTGGGAACAAGTGGTTGCTTCTCTGCAGCACAAGAAAAATATGCAAAACTCCTGGCTGAGCTTGGCTCCCAGTGCTATGTGGGGAGTCATTTCTTGTAGCATGTGTCCAGCACGTCAGAGACTCTGTTAACTGGACGTCCACTGACAGCAATCGTGGAGTTACAGAGCACTGGTTTGAATGGCTCTTTGGAGGTTGTCTATTCCAACCTGCTGTTCGAAGCAGGTCTGGTTAGATCAGGTTGCTTAGGGCCATATTGAGTTGAATCTTGAAGGACAGAGACTCCAGAACCTATCTGGGCAACCTCTTCTAGTATTTGAGTAACCTCACGGTAAAATAAAAAAAAAAATAGGTTTCCTTATATATATTTGGATTTTTCCATCTTCTGACTTGTGTCTGTTGCCCCTATTCTATTGCCACACACCTCCAAGCAGAGCCTGGCCCCATCTTAGCTGCCTGGTCAGAGGCCACAGAGATCAGCAGCGTGGTCTCCCCTTCGCTTGCTCTGCTTGCTGAACAGACTCGCGTCTCGGGTGCTCCCCGTGAGTTGGGTGCTCCAGCCCCTGTCAGGTTGGCGGTTTGTGGCTGGCCTTGCTCCAGTCTCTCAGTGTGTTTCCTGAACTGGTGAGCCCCAGGCTGGCCGCAGCGCTCCAGATGCCATAGGCACAGAGGGAAAGGACCGTTTTCCTGGGACTGCCAGCAGGATTAAGTTGCTTTGTGGGTCAAGAGCTTGAAAGAAACAGTGCAGGTATTCCTGACATTGAAGAATTGCTGCAGAAATTGGAGGGCAGTCACAAATTAGCTCTGTCCTTCTACAGCGGGTGGAAACTTTAGTTTTAATTGCACAGACCCCAAGCAAATTAAAAAGAAGCAACCAAATTGGTTATCAGGCTGGCTTCTACAACATCCTGGCAGGTCCCAGAGGCCTCTGCAGAGATGAGGTTCGACTGGCTGCTGCTGTATCCTCTCTGCCCAAGTTCAAACAGGTAATCAAAATTCTAATCCATAAGTGATGTTTGTGCAATTACAGAGCAGGCTATTCCAGGTGGATAAAATAGGACATGATTAAATATCTTAAAGTCTGCCCCCTTTCCCTTCTGATGTGGTTTATTCCAAGGATACCATTTCTTTTAGCGTGATGTCTCCTGTTGGAGCATCCGCAGATTTATCTTCTAGCATTTTGAAAAAGAGAATCCAAAATAGCCAGAAAAATAAATTTCAATTTAGTGTCACTAAACTTTGGTCTGAGAACAAGTATCCAAGGTGTTGTCTAGAAATCCAAAACACTATTCTGGAGAATTAGACAGAAGCATGGTCTGCCTCAAAGGGCGTACCTGAAAGAACAGATCTCTCTTTCATCGAGACAGCATCATGTGCTGTCCATCCCATGTTAACATCAGCTCCCACCGCTCTGGAGCATGCTCTCAATTTGCTTACAGGGGACACGCCTGCTGTAAAAGAGGAAAGAGGCTCACTACCAATTATTTTTATCAGAGACAGCAATGCTTTTGCTGTCTGCAGCTCGTATGGGACCGTGGTCTCCAGGCTGCCAGGGTTCCTGCCTGCTACATCAACAGGCAGCTAAAGTTCGGCTGGAGCCGGAGAAGCTTCAGCTGCTGCTCGCAGAAAGTGGCAGTGCTGGAAATGCATGGGAGCCCCCAAGTTAATGCAGTTGGGGTCTGTTTCTGAAGCCTCGCGCTTCTGTCAGGAAAGCTGCCTCTGCACTAGCAGTTCCCCTTGGGAAGAAGTGCCGGGGACTCTAGCCTAGCCATACATCTCTGTCAAAATCTCTATGAATAAATTAACCTTTCTAAAGATTAGTGCACCCTAATACCTCAGGGTTTTTTTCTTGTTTTTTAACAGAACAAATGCTAAAAATGCCTTGACAGACCTTGCTAGGTTTTGTGCTGTGGATCATCCACAAAGGGTTATGCTGCGAGTGGCATTAAAGGCACAGCCATGTGATTATGGAGAGGACCAACTTGTCTCCTCCTTTGGAGAAGGGCTTTAGTGTATGGCAAAACACACACTTATGAGAGGAAATCCTCATTAGGGCAAAAAATAAAAAAGTTAATGGAAACTTTTGTGCTTTTCCTTTTAAAACACCTCGAATTCAGACACCTCCCAATGCTTCACAACTGGTAGTTCACCAGAGCAAAGACGTGACCTGACTCAAACAACTCTGAAGGTTTTGCTAGCTATGTTTAGCACTTGGATAGCTAAAACACTGGTTGCCAGCTGCAGCTGTGGCACAGCGGACTCGGTGTCAGCAGCCCGATGGGCTTTTGCCTGTTTCTCTTCTTGCCTGGAGCCCTTATTTTGGTAGCCCAGACCGCAGGGAGGTCAGGTATCTGTTGCTCTATTCTCGTGCCATCGAGTTGCTGGAATTGATCTGATCCTTTCCAGGCAGCTGGGCGCAGGGGGGGCCATTCCAAAGATGGTAGGGAGTGTTTTGATTTTTGATCCTTTGGAGATGAATTATGGGGAGGAAGCTGTCTGCTATCAGAGGAATTAGTCAAATTCCTTGTCAGATGTGCAATCCCATTAAAAATGCATTATCTGTTTTCAAAGCTTAAGTATGGGTGTTGGTTGAGAGTCTTTAAAATATTATTGTAAACTTTCACTGAGAAAAAGTATTCCTGAGTCTTTCATGAAGGCTAATCCCGCTTCAACTACCGTAAACCATCAACTTCTGGGGTGGCCTTCCCGAGGAATACCGGGCAAGACCGTGCAATTACTCTGGGAAAATCCCCCTGGAAGATGCATACATTTGTTTTACGATGTTGTTATCTGCTCTCAGCATTCGACTGATTTGTTCTGATAATGACCCTCTGTCTGCATGCCGCCTCAAATTTTCGCTTTGCTTTTCTGTCTGGCATCTCGAGTTCGAATAACTGCCTGAATGCGTCCTAAATGAGACACCAAACTCTGGTTCCTGCAAAGAGTGAATTCACAATACTTAAATAACTTGAATGTCTTAAAAGTAGATGGAAGGAATCTCAGTCAAACCTTTCAAGTATGTATCTGTGGAGGGAAGCGACAGGTTTTTCTGTGAAGGTTTAAGAGGATAACCTGGAGCATGCAATATCACTCATTCTTTGAACATATTCCTTGATTTTTTTTTTTTTAAATAAGCATATAAAGGTGGTGTGTAAATTTATCTTTTTAAAGTAACTGTTAGTGGCAGAATCACACACTCTGCCTTGTTTTTCATATTTTTGATATGTAAATCAGATTTCCAGGAAAATCTTATAGGTTTCTGATGTCTTTCACTGAATTCACAGCCATAAAATTACTCCATTTGCATTCACAGTAGCTGTGGTGGATCATAAACTGCGTTCTCTGGGCAGCGGAACACTGTGCCGTAGGTTGTTTGCCTGGACCTTTGCTCATTTGAACTGTTAGTGTCTTGGACCAGTGGCATTGCCACCATTTCTGTTTCCAGAACAACAATGCAACCTCAAACTTTCGTACAATAAACAGTTTAAAGCTTAACATCAGAGCAAGATGGGATGATTTATGACAGCCAGTCTACTTTGCTCGGCCGTGCATTACAAATGTTGGGGAAAAAAAAGAAAGCCCTCATTCTGTATAATCTCTTCAATACCTTTGTCACTGCGTCGTCTGAACACATCTGGAGTAGCTAAGAATCTGCTAATCAGTCCATAGAATAAAGCTGTATTTTAGTGATAAGAAATAGGGTGGTCACCTGTTTAACGGAAGGAAACAGCCTTGGCTGGCAAGGGATTCTTGCTAGGACTGTGCCAGCGCAGAGGGACGTCTTCCATCCTACTTTATTTTTCTGTTCCATGAGGGGAGTTGGCAGAAAATAGGCAAATTCATCCGGTCTGGCTGACCGCACTGGCACCGTGCGGTGGCCATGCCTGCTGCCCGCTTCCCTGGCGAGCGTTGGCTTCGGGAGCAGCTCCAGTCCTCCATGTCACTGCGAGCAAGCGGAACGCGGCTTGGTGCTTAGCTCTTGGGATACCAATAAACTTAGGGGTTCAAATTGCTGTTAGGCACCGTTGCCAATGCAGCTGTTAAAATATTTTTCAGACAACAAAGTATGAAAGGAGTACATGCCCATCGTAAATATTTGGGATAATGTGTTGTGTTTGAAGGCTTTTAAGGTGCTTTTATTTTAGTGGTGGCTGAACTCCCAAGAGATCATATTGGGACCTGAAAACAAATATGAAATAAAGAAATATGAAAGAATGAAATAAATTGTGCAGGAAGGTGAAAACCAGCTTCGCTCTTTCTTTAGCCAATCTATATAACAAAAATCAGCCCTAGGTTTTGTGACTGAGAGTTTAATAAGAGTTTCCTTCTTTCTTCTGCGTAATAAGAGGAGCACTAACAAATATTGTCATGCACCCTTCCGGGTCTGGTAAGCAGTGAGTCTTGAGAACCTAAGCTGGTCTTTACGTTGCAAAATTTCCACTACTCTTAGCGGTCTCTCTGTGGTCCTGGATCAAGAGAATTCACATTGCTGCAAACAGCGGAGGCAGACCCTGGCCTGACACTGTCTACACAACTTCATAACCAGATAAAGCTGCAAAGAAAGAAATTTCCTTGTATTCTAACTGTGTACTCACAACGCAAAGATAATCAAACCAGCAGGAGCACTTCAAGTCTTTTCCTCACCATTTTCATCAAAGCAGAGAACATGTGGTCCTCGGGCCTTCAGCAGCCCCGTGCATTGAGCTACGTCCCATGCGAGGCAGCTGCAATGCAACTGATTTTAATGCTGCAAAGCAGAGATGGTGGCACTTTAATGTTTCCTTTGCTAGAATGGGTTTATCTCAAAATTTTATGTTATTTCAACAGAACAGAGTGTTTACCATAAATAGTAGGGCCTGCCGAAAGCCTGCTGCAGCACTCTGCCTACTGTGAAGCAGCAGTACCTCAAGCCTGAACCAATTTAGGAAGGCAGTGGCCATATGATTTTAATATTAACAAGTGGAGCGAATTTGTGAGTGGGTTGTTGGCCAGTTTCATAGCGAGGGGCACCTGCAATCGATCAACACGGCTCGTACAACAAGGTGTGAATGCACAGGCAGAGTAGTAACAAGAATTTGGTGCGTACAGGGATCACTCAGCTGGTGGGGAGGTGTTAACATGCGGGAGAAAAGAAGACATTATGGTGAAAAACTGTTATTTGTTGGTTAGTTTGCCATCGCATCATTCTCAGAGATGTGAAAGAAGCAGGGCACGAGATGAAACGTGGCAAGGCAGGTAAGGTGTGGTACACCTGTGACTGCTGCTGCTAGCTGGAAAGCTGAGGGGTGCCTGGCGTGAGTGAGATGTAAAGGTGACGGTGGCAGAAAGTGCTCAGGACCTTGTGTGGCGCAGGAGAGGGCTGTCACTGCACGTAGCTTCTGTGGATCTAAACGCAAGCGCTCTTTAAAAGGGCGTTGCAGTTGTGAGACCCAATTCAAGGGTTGGTGAGAGGACCCAAGTCCCAGGCACCTTTGCCATGGAAAGCTCAGGTGGGCTGCTGCCCACCCCTCAGAAACATCTCATGGTTGGCCGAGATGGTTCGGGGAAGCTGTCATTGTAGGGACTCTGCTTTGAACCTGAGTGTGCTCTGCCGTGATGAAGTAGGGCTAGGAAGAAGCTCCCGACCGAGCTTCCCCTCCAGGTGCGTTCCCTTGCTGAGGCTCCCACTGGGAGCTGAGCCTGGAACTGGGAGCTGAGCCTGCCTTTCCACCCCTGACTGGGGCTGGGCAGTGACTGATGCCCAGCTCTTCACCCTGTGCTCGTGTCCCCCTGCCAGCGCCGGAACGTGGCCGTGTGGGAGGAGCACGGGGGAACCTGGCTCCCTGGGACGCAGCGCTCGGAACGCTGCAGGCAAATGCTGTAAGGCAGATCCAGCCTATGGACGCTGGCTTGGCTTTCACGGGACGTGGCATCCCCAGATGCCGTCTCCTCCCAAGAAGGAGGTGTGAATGGGCACGTCTGTTTGCCAGAGAGCAGGAGGACAAGGAGCAGTCACCTCTGGAAAACGTTTTGGAAATGCAAGAGGGGTTGATCTCTTAGCACTGTGCAAAACGGAGTGGACTCTCTAGAAGTCACTTTAAAACTCACGCTCCTTAGGAAGGATCCTCTCCAGCTGTGTCCTGAGCTCCTACTTACAATTTTTGCAGGGATGTAATTCCTTGCCCTATTTCATAGATTTCTCCCCTCTCGCAACATTCTGAAGGGTGACATGAGCATGTTGTTATGTTCTTTCTGTTGCGTGCCAACTTCAAGTACGTATTTTCATTTATCTGAATAAGCATAGAGCTACAGTGACATGACCAGGATTAGAAAAATACGGACTGTCACAGAAATGTAGGCCTCCATTTGAAGGAACACAGGTCACCTCCTGATCTCACCTTCCGCTCTGAGAAAGTCTGGGGCTGCCGTGTCCTGCGCGAGTTGCTTGGTCTCGGTTTGCCGTTACCTCTGTTGCTTTGTTCTGTGTTGCTTAGCTGGTCTTGACTTAGCAGGAGATGTGTACCCGGGTTCGGGTGGTTCGTACGTGCTGTTGGCAACACCTGCTAGCTGCAGTGTGTTCATGGCACCCGTTCCTGCAGATCTGAAACACCACCAATCTGCTTTCTCCCTCGAAATGCAAAAAGCCCGTGCCTACATTCCGTTTCGCCAGTCGCTGTTTCCTGTCACTTGCGACGGCCTCTTCCCAGGAGGGAACAGAAGAACCGGGCGTACTTTCGACCAGTGGTCATCTGGTGTTTTGGCATTCTGTGAATGACTGGTTTCAGGCGATTCTGTCAACGTACCTTGCCAGCAACCAGGTTTTGGATGTTTGCTTTGGGAACATTTTGTGGTTGAGTGGCTCTGTGCCATTCCACATGTAAACATGGGCAAAAACTCGCATTTAGCAGTTCTAAACAGTTGGACACTGGTGAAAGAGGCTACTCCCCTTCTCTTTAATATACTGAAGTTTTGCATAAAGTACAGAACAATTTAGTAGCAGGAATGCCCAGGTCCTGCCAAACGTATGATTTTGTTTTATTTTTAAAAATGCCTAGCACAGAGACTGGGCCTTTATTTGGAAGGAGATGTCAGGAAAGCAAAACTTAATTGAATCTCAGACTGTACAATTGGAGTCATGTCTAAAAGGAAAGCTGTCTTTTCCCTCAGCATGCACTTGAACTGGAGGCCAGTTTCCACTCTCATTTGCATGGGTTTCAACCACAGTAATTCCCCACGAGACTGTGCCGGTACGGCTTGAGATTAGAATTGGGGCTTCAGCTGTGCCAGGCTTTGTTTTCACTTTCTCAGTCATCCGACTGGTGATGGCGATGCCAGCCTGGTTACTTGCCGTAGCCACGCAGAAGAGTCTGACCGCAGCAACAGGGCCTCGTGTGTGCTCAGCACTTTTCAAAATCCAGGTCTGTGTTACTAAACGTTGCATGCTGTGCTCCAGTGGGAACAGAAGGTACGTGCATCCTTGAAAAAACAGTAGGCACCGTGGTGCGAGGAGCTTGTGATGGCTCATTGCTGTGGGTGACTTCATCTTGCAGGGATTTTCTAACCATTTCTTGGAGGCATCTGCCTCAGCTCCTCAGATTATGGAGCCCATCTTCCATGTAAGGTCAATGGAGAGTTGCTTCTCCCATGTCGCAGGGCTGAAGCCTGCCTGCTGTGCTGGGGAACACTCTCAGCTCTGCTCTCCTGCCTTCCCGGGACAGGTTCCCAGTCTGTCCATCAGGCTTTCATTACTTACATTAAGCATTACTGCAGAGTGCTGTTTTAGTTCTTGGGGGAGATGTTTGCTGTACAAAAAGCATGAAAAGCTTTTGGAAAGAGAGGTCTCGTTAGGTCTGACAACAGAGTCCTGTGTCCACTTGAATGGAGGTGGAGGGTAAAAAGGCCTTTGTCCAGAATCAGACTCAGCTCTGGTCAAAATGGGGAAGCAAGTGGATTTTTTCCTCCTTCATTTGCATATGTGGCAGAAGATTAATGAGTTGGGCCCTGTCTGTTTGGGCTACTTCATTTTATACGCTAGATCATTCATCTGGAACCAACCCCTCCAGCATCTAACTCTCCTTTTGCACAGTCCCTGGTCACCACAGAAGTGCAAACTGTACTGTTTGTATCCTTACACTTATTTATGATAAGCTGGTATCTACCATGTAATAAACACCATTTCCGTACCTATTTTAGCTCTAAACTTTTCCTTTAGGTCTCTGAAAGTAGGGCCTTTCTGGTAAGGGATCCAGGAATAGCATAGCTGAGCCTTTCAGGCACTTGCAGTTTAAGGGCACCTTCTGGCTTGCTGAATGTCCCCAGCGTGTTCTGTCGTGGGTTTTCATGCACGGTCTGTAGGGTACTGCTGACCTCGTGGAGCACCAGCAAGTGCTACCAAGATTGTCTGATCACATGGTGCTGGCATACTGCCTCATTTCCAGCTGCTAAATTGCATTCAAAGGCCATTTAAAATACTTTCCTAATAAAACTTGCCTATAAAAATAGTTACTATAGCTGCTGCGAGGATGTTCTAGGAGCTGGTCCAAAAGACAGTCCCTACTGCGAGGAGATCCACCCTACTAAAAAAAGCTGAGAAATTTCAGCGGAAACCGACAGCAGCAGAATGGTGGCAGCAGAAGTGTTAATCGAGTCGTGTGCTCGCTTCGTTAACGCACAGTCACTCCTGCCGCTGATGAAGAAGATAGGGAGCACGGCCTGTTGGGTAGAGTTTCTAAGCTGTTTAAATATGTTACAGCTTTGCTTTTAACGTAGAAGAGCTTGGATTAATTGAGTAAGTGGCACTTAAGAGATTGCAGGTTAGGAGGATGCAGAGTGTGGCTAAATGCGGCTTGGGTGTTCGCTTTTTTTTTTCCCCTCTTTAAATCTGTGGTTGCACTTTCCCTGTAGCTGTGGGGCTGGGATAAAGCCGATCAACTGCAGGTTTTATTGCCAGTGAGCTGAGACATGCAGCTGTTTAAGGTCTTTGATCACCGAAGATAGCAGAACAGGCAAAGCCAGTGCTGATGCAGACTTCTGTTTTTATTGAAACCCCCCTCTGTGTCAGCTCAGTACAGCTGCCCGACTCGCAGAAGGCGCAGGGGTAGCGGGCAGGGGCCGGGGGAGGGCTGGCGGTCCCTGCGGCAGGCGTGTGACCAGTCCTCTGCCATTGCGTACCAGTGCCCAAGTGTGCTCGAAAGGCAACTGTGAAAAAAGTGATTTTCTCCACATGCAGGAGAAACTCTTGGAAGCTGGCGTGCTTCACTCTGCATGTCTGGTTTCCTTTCTCGTAGGCAGAAAGCATATGTGTCTGCCTGAGCCTTATCTAAGCAGCTAGCTTGACGCTTTAACGTACCCTGCTGTTATTAGTTCATCAAGGAAAATCCTTCCAGTGCTTTCTGACCCGCATCCTGGAAACCTCTTTTTCTTCTCAGTGCTTTGGTCCAGGATAGAGACCTTTTTTTTTCTTCCCATCTGGACATGCCTGGTGCACATGCCAGATACCGCAGACAGCCCCATCTCTCCTCTTCGTCAGGCAGCGTCCTGATGCTTTCTGTCTGTGTCATGGCAGTGGTAGACTCCAACCTGGATTTTCTTCGACATAAGGGGTAAGAGCAAGAGAACAAACTGTTGGGGAACTTGCCCCACTTCATAGCTTGTTTCAGAACATGAGACCTTCTTGTGTTTTGCGATGGGGATTTCAGGACAAACGTTACAGGAACTCTCAGGACTAAGCCAATATCAAGTGGCAGAGGAGGTGGCAATTTTCAGCAGCAGAGGGGAGTTTTCCCCCTAACAGCAGATTCCTGTTTTGAACCGGTGCAGTTCCTCACCATGAGCTTGCCTTTCTAAATACAGTCACGTCAGACATGCTCCCACCTCCAGCTGCTTCTGTCCCCAGGACCGTTCTTCGGGGGATTGTCACTCCATGGTCGCAGAGTTTGCTGGTCTCTGCGCAGAGCTGTGCACATCTCCAAGGATGCCTGCAGCTCTCAAAAGCTTTCCCCTGTGCTGCACTCGGAAAGAGGTGGCATGGACTGGTTATGCAGAGCGGCTGCTGGGGAGTGAGTGCGGCTTTCCTGAAGCTACGAGTCGCTTTGGAAATGGGCTGAAAGTTTTGCTGTGGCATCCTCTTCTTGCGCTCTCCTCAGTCTTTGCTTGTGATTTCTTGAGAGAAGAAGCTGCAGGGCTTTGTTCTGCGGTGAAATCAAACCTGGGACGTTCTGGGTTGATGCCAATGAAATGGCGGTGATGGAGCAATGCGGGGTGTAGGCGTTCTGGCTTTGGAATGGTCTCTCTTGTTCTGGCTGTAAGTGGGAGGTGTCTCACTTGAGAGTGTTAAAAACAGTGATTTCCAGTGCTAGAGGATTGCTTTCTGTGAATTTCTTTTTTTAAACTTACCTGGCTTTGAAACATGTTAAAATTTAATTTTTTGTATTGCTAATTGAACTATTTTAACAAGACCTAAGATTGCATAAATGGTCTCTAAGATGGGTTTCTTCATTTTCCTTTTCGTGGGAAGGCTGTAACACGGGAAGTGGTGGGGTGTTTTTTAGTGAGTTCGAAGTGAAATGTGAGAACTCTTCCTTTCAGAGTTGCCTAATTCAGGTGTGGACGTTTAGAATGATATTTTTCATCCTGTCTAATTTCTAACTGTCATAATTTTTCATCTACCATAAGGGGCATAACATAGAGAGATATTACTGATTTCATCATTGTGCGTTATTAGAATGTGATACTTCAGACTTTTGGGTTGATTATCTAAACACAGGCTGTGTGAGGCCTGTTTGACCTAGATTATCAAAATTAGGACCAAAATTACTCTACTAAAGCCAAAATTTTCTGAGGTACCATAAGTGTTGAAAACACAAATGAGCTCTTAAGTGGTATTTGTGCTTTTGCTTGTGTCTGTCAGTGCAACGGGCGTTTAGGACACTCCTAAGGATGTGATTTTAGAAGTGCCAGCACTGAGGTGCCCGTATTGACTTCAGTGATGCTCAGCCCCTATGGAAATCGGACTGCATATGGAGGAACCGCACTGCAGCTTCTAGTCCAGGAGCGAGCCCTGCGTGGGTTCTTGTCTTGACATTCCTATAACAACCTTTGCCAGTAGGTGGGGTTCCAGCCCTGTTAAAAAAAACCTGGGAAAGCTTGTCTGGAAGTGCCCGCTCCTCTTGCACTTACATGCACAAGCTGGCCACATCTGGAAATGTTTGATTTGATATAGTGTCGTTTTACATTGCAGAAATGAGCGTAAGCGGTTTTTTAACCCACCAAGTGAGAAATGTGATCTGGGTTTTACTACCGACCCTTTAAATAAAAAACAGATCGCTTATTAAACCATTATCTATCAAGGATATGGAGAGAGTTAGAAATATCCTAGGATCAGAATCAAAATTGAAACGGACACATTTCTCTCTACCGTCCGATCCTGACAGCGCGGTTCGGTCGTGCAGATGTGCAGAGCTGGAATACCTCACAAGAGGAAGAACAAACGCCGAGAGACGGGAGGAAGGACCAAGCTCCTGTCCTGTCCCTGTGCCTGTGTTTGCTTTGGCCATTTCCATTCAAGTCCAGGGCATCGCTTATAGGGAATCTCTGAAATGTATTACGTGTTGCTGGTTATCAAGATTTGGATAAAATCTTCTCGTATGAGCTTCTTGAGCAGCAGTAGATCAGGGGATGCCACCTGGGTTCCCTGCAAAGCCTACTCTATGCAGGCAAAAGATAGTGAGGGGGGCAAACTCCTGGCTAGCAAAATAGAATTTAGAAATACTGTACCCTTTTGGGCTCGTTTTGAATGTGCTGGTTTTTAACCCTGTGTGAGCTGCAGCTATTGGGGTTCCAGTTTAAAAGATGCGTACAAGCTAACGCAGCTCACGCCTTCACGTGCTTTCACCCCTGTCTGGTGGAATGCTGCTTCCTCGCTGGTACGGGCACATCCCACTGGCCTTGACAGAGCTGCTCACGTGAGCAAAACCAGAAGGATTTGACTCTCTGTGAATTATGACGGTTGGCATCTGAAATGAAACAAAGATCAGATCTGAGATGGATTTTTGCCATCATGTTGCATTTAAAAGCTCATATTACTTTGGTTGTATTACATTGCATCACACTCGACCGAGTCAATGTGTCATAAAGCTGCCTAATGTAATTGTACACTGCATAAATGCAACACAATGCCCCCGAAAAGTGATATTTCATGCTTGCTAGCTAACGCCTCGGCAAAGATTAAATCCATGAAAAGTAGGTATGTCCAATTGTTCGTTTGGATCTGCAAATAATTCATTACCCACATTATCTTTTTTGAAATGTCACTCCGTGTTGTAAATCACTGAGGTTCTGCTTAAAATGCCAATGCAGGGATTTTTTTAAAGAGCGAATTAAATTTTAGGGCCAATTCACACAGTAGTTTTCCCCTTGAAGCAAAGCTGCCCATCTCCAAAGGCAAAATGCCTGGTTAGAGCATTTGCCTCCCTTCGGAAGTTGTGACTCTCAGCGGGCACAGCTTTTTCATCGCGGAGACTCCCTCTCCAGCATTGGCCTCTTCAGGGGAGCTTTCCGAAGAGAAACCCCGAGACAGTCAAATTGGATGTTGTGAATGGTGATCTCAGGAGCCCACTCTCTGCTCCCCTGTTTTGAATTATCCGAGGGAAAAGAATCATTCTCCTCTCTGTGTGCCTCAGTTTGCCTGTCTACAGGAGCTCAGGAGACTGAATGCTGTCTGAGCCGTGTCAAGTGTGGCTTTCATGACTTCATCCTATAAGCTGTGATGAAGGTACGGTGTTGGGTTATGGGTGACAAGCCGAGGAGGAGGAGAGAGAAGCGAAGTAGCTGGAGTTCCAGTAGTTCCCTCCCCGAGAAGAGGAGGAGGCGAGCGATGAAGTTGTTTGGGTGGGAGCTGCAGAGAGCTGCTCCCCTGCACCGGGAGGGAAAGGCTGGTCCTTTCCGCTGGTGTGGAGACAGGGGCTGAGAAAGGCCCGAAAGGGGAAGAGGAAGCCGGCGGTTTTGTGTGGAGGTTTGAGTTTCTGAAAGGGCGTGGGGAATGGGAGAGGCTGGGGACAGCCGGGGCCAGGCAGTGCCCTCCGGTCTGGGCAGAGCTCGCTGCGGGGCGAGAGCTGCTGTGCTGGGAAGAGTGGATGCTCTGGGAAGAGTGGATGCTCTGGCGGGTTCGGGTCCGACTCGTGGGTGAGCAGACCAGAGCCTGACCCTCTGAGGCATAACGGTGGTTTTCAGCGTGCACAGCGAGTCGCTGGCGTGGGGTAAATCTGAGGCAACTGCCAAGGTGTTAGGCGAGAGTCAGAGCGCATGTCTGTGCGTTATGAAGGATTGCCCCGTGGAGCACCTGGAGAAGCCGTTACCTTTCGGCAGAGGAGACTGCCAAGCTCAGGTTGTGTTGTGATTTTGATGGTGCACTAGGAATTCTCTCAAGAATGAGTTTCTCGCTGCTGAAACTGGGGAAAAGTATAATCCAGGTCACACCTTACGCTCGAAAAGCTTTATCCAGCCCTTAGGGCCTCTTTCCTTTGTGGGAACGTGACCTCAGATGGCCTTGCTGCCAGCCTCACGCCGTAGCCCCCCGGGCAGGGTCCAGCCGCACCCCAGCAGACCCTCCTGGAAGCCTGATCCGCAGCGGGCTCAGCCGACGGCCAGCGTGCACCCCAAGTCTCGCCCTGCTGCGCTGATGTCTTGTGAAGCGTGGTGGGGACAAGGGGGGTCCTGTGTCCCGGAATCACCCAGTGCCACCACCCGCAGAGGCTGCTGTGCAGCCAGCGACGCCCGTTTTAAGATTTCCCATCAAATCCCCAGGATTTCAGTACCTGCGAGGCTGGCAAGGAGGAAATCTGTTCCCAGCGTGTGCTTGCTGTGACACACAACCTTTCAAAGCACAAATTGACCTTTCTCGGCACTGATAGCCGAAATAACATTTCACCACACTGTAAAATTAGAGACACTTCAGCAGCTGCTACAAGAGGTGCGGGTTCCCCCGCGTATCGAGCCTGGGGGTGATGGTGGTCTCTGCCGCGCTGGATCCTCGCCTGGCCGTCACCCCGGTGCCATGCCCCGGTGCCAGCGGTGCGGCGGCCGGGGCAGATTTATATCCCCCGTCACAGCCAATAGAGATATCGTGTTTTCCGAGTCACTGTTTAGTTACAGTGACAGAACCCTGATTGGGTGAAGCCTCGTGATTGATGGGGTTTTGCTGAGGAGTAACTGAGTTTTATCAGGACATAATGATGTGGTACTAATGCTCATTGCGAGGCAACGTGGCTGACCAGTTTGGAAAGGTCAGCTTTTGACCTTGTCTGCGTTGTAAGTGGATCTGGTTGTATTGCAGGCAGGCTGGGGTTACCTACTCGCAGCAAACAAAACCCCAAATCCGATCTTTCTGTGCTGCTCCTGTGACCGACCCACCCCGGCCTCCATCCCAAGGAATTACTCTTAAAGGTGGGGGGAAGGGGGGGAGCTTTTTGGGTTCCTGACTGCGCTGCAGTTCTGGGTGCCTCTGTGGGATCGGGTTCTGAGACGAAGGTGCCTGCGCTTTCGAGGAAGAGCATCGGCTGCCGTTCCGCAGCTCGGGAAAGGCAGGCGTGAGAAGAGGAGATCCCTTGAAGAAAAGGGTGGGAGCCAGGGCGTCCACTGGAGGAAGCGCCATGACCTGATGGTCCGGCAGAGACCCGTTAGTGGACATGTGTAATTAACTCAGGATGTGCTTTTCAAAATGCCTCTAGGGACGAGGTTAATTCAGACAGGAAGATGTAGACAGGTAGTTATTACCATTTAATTGCTGCTTTTAATAATGAGCCTGCTCCAAAGCATTGTGACAGTGGAAAGCAGAACATCTCTGTGCTGGCCTTGGTGTTACGGCGTCGTGCAAACTTACGGTTTGTTGTTGTCAGGAACGTCAAGCAGCTACGTTTGTTGTGAATAAAGCAGGATTTATTTTCTGCATTAGTTAATAGTACTTCCTTTCCTCAGTCAGCATTCAGACTTGAGGGTACAAATCTCAAGTAGAGCAGCAAAACTCTTAGTAACATTTTAACAGGATTTATTAAGTTTGTTTGCTTGAATAAACATCAGGATCCTCAAGCACTTTCTTTTCTGAAGATTAACAAGCAACCCGACTGCCTGACGCTGCGATTTCAGCAGGTTATGGGTGTCTTTCTCCTCAAGTTTCTCTACAGATCCCAACTTGTATCTTTTATTGGGTAGCACAAGGGACGTCGACCCTGAAGGGTACACCTGTACTGGTGAGTTACTAGGCTCACGGGGAACACAGTATTTCTACAGCTGGTTTGTAAGCCATTTGCAGTCAAGTAGGTTCAAAAGATTCTGCATGCACATAATTCTTAGAGTCACCAATAAATACTAGCACAAAATTGCAAGATACTTACACAACACAAATAACGTTACATAATAATTTTAGGAGTAATTTTTACATCACAAAGGGAAACATCGCACACCTTTACAGTGAACATCAGTTTGGAAGAAATAATATTGTAACTCGTGTACGTGCATAAAATTTTATAGCTATTTAATGCTTGTTACACCTCAGTTCCTATCTGTGTGTGGAACTTGTTTGCTGTCTATGTTTCTACTTGTACTTTACATTCAGTTTCTGACATCTCTTTCCTGCTATTTGCCTTGCCCAGGTAATGAGCTGTTTCACATTTGGTGCCAATTAGGAGACATTCCAGGCTACTGATACAGTTACAAATGTTGATTCTCAGAAATGTGTGAAATGTGTGGACCAGATTCTGATCTATTCATTCCAAAGGAGAGCAACACTAGCAGCTTCAGCTGAGTCACTCTTGATTTATAGAGCTGATTTATACACAGTAAAAGAGCCTGGCCCTAGCTATTTCCCTGTTACAGTTCTGTTTGCTTTGGGGGACTAATTATACTGTAGGCTGCTGCTTGCATAGGGCTGACTCTGAGCTCACGAACCAAATGCAAATTTCAATGTGCTCAAGTAGTTATGAGAAAGCCCCTTTGGATTGGAGCTTGGGATTCATAGGTTACTCCAAGTTGGAATATGATCCTAGGTAAGCTGCTAAACCTCCTCTGCTGTAAACCTATCTATTCCATTTATACAGTAGATATAATGTTTTTTTACAAAACCCATAGGTACTGCCTAAGAATTCTGATTTTTGAAACAACCTGAATGCCTCCGGTTGAAACTTTTTCATTTTGCCCGATCTTTTTATGCCTATATTGAAAATATTAACAGACTGTTTGTGAAAAAAACATTTCCGTTTCCATATGGAAAATGACTGAAGGGTATGTACAAAATTAAGACTTGCCTGTTGAAACATTAACAGATTTGTCACACTGTTAGTCTCGGAGCTAATCCATGCAAAGTTGAGAAGAAAGCAATTCAGTGTGGATTTGGAAGCTCCTCGCTGTGTGAAGGGCTGTGCAGAATGCTGAGCAGGATGTTCCTAGTGCCTTCTAAACTGTCCGAGATGCTTATCTGCAGCTCGACAGTCACCTGTGAGGGAGATTTGCTGCGTCTACATGTTGTAAGACAACTGTTTACCTCCTACATTGAACATGTGAAGGGTATCTGGCCTTGAAGTCTCTTTCTCTTCAACCCAACACAGATAAATGGAGCACCAGAATGTGCCACTGGTGCCAGGATCTCCAGAAAAAGGCGTGCAAAGAGCTCTTAGTTGGTCTGGAAACCTGAGAAAGGGAAACTGTTGAAATAATGCACTTGCACTTGGGTATTTACTCCTGGTGCCCTGCCACCTGAATGGTCATATTCAAACAAGTTTTCATGACATAACGAGACTGAAGTTTTGTCCAAATTCCAGTGTGGCTTTGCCACAGCTGAATATGAGGGGGCACCCCAAAGCAATGTACGTTTGATCTGCTGTGGGTAAACATGCAGGAGACTCGGTGCTTTGTAGTACCTCGTGCAACAGTGATCAACCTGGAAAACAGAGTGGTAGGTCGGGGAAGAGTAGTTCTTCTGCCTTGACTTAGACTGGCTCTAACATAGTATCAAAACAGGCCTCTGTTGGAATCAAAATGGGAGAAGATGCAAAGAAATATCATGCATAAATCTATGCCATTTCCCTATTCGTATGTTGGTGCTGGAATTGTGAAAACTGCTTAATGTTGTCTAGAATTGGCTTTATCCTAGTGCCGTGGGCTCCATCCCGGGATTGCCGTTCCTCTTTCTAATTGCATTCAAGTAAGCCAAGAGAGCTACCAGGGTCAAATCTGCTCGACAGATACTCCTCGCCATCTGCTGTCCAAGTCACCTGCAAAGGGGTCAGGCGTTGCCACGGTAAATGTGGTAGGCAATCCAAAAAAATCAGTGGCACTGGCTGATGAGATTGCCATAACCGCAGCGGGAGAAGCCTGGGAAATCTGTGCGTTGTGCTGCGTGTCCCACTGCATGTGCGTGGCTAAGGATAGCAGCTCTATTCCACGCTGAAGCTGTGCTTTGATCTCAGGATATTCAGTTTTAATTTTTCTTTTGCTAGCTTTTATCCCCAAATCTTTCTGCCTGGAAACTGGGGGTTTATGCACACACCGTCGTTCATGTATGAAGCACGGGCCAAAAGAGAGAAAGGCTGAAATTTAAAGGCTGCAGGGGGCTATCGTTTCTCTTTTGTTTTGTAGTGTGGGGGTTCGGGGGTTTTTGTTGCTGTTGTTGCATTCCAGTTCTGATCCTATCTGCTAATATCATAGCTTGGCTTCACTCCCTCGTAGTTTGATGTCCCAACTTTTCCTTGTTAGCACTAGGAAATCGTAAGCTTATAGTGAGTGATAGCCAGTAGGTCTGGGATTGATTACAAACAAAAATCCTAGATAAGATCATAAATTTAACCCATCCCTGTGATGTGATCATATCAGGATTCAAGTACATCTAAAAGTTGTTTCCGATTTTTAGCCACTTCATCTGGTTTCCATACATCCCAGCTGGGAGTGAAGTACTCTTGCGCCGGACTGTAATCCATGCCAGCCCGGCTTGGAAGAAGGCCTCATTTCTGTTGTTATTGTATTACAGAAATGGAAAGAAATGCTTTAGACAGGATGGACATTTCAAGGAGGATCGGCTCAAACACTGCTGAGGTAAGACTGACTTGGTAACAAGAAAACAGGGCTGCTTTCCCGCCCTGCTGCCATCCCTCCCCTTCCCTTCCTGCACTTTAGCTGCATTTAAACACGTTCAAAATGGTGTTTTAACACCCTAAAAGTCAGTGGAGAAACACGAGAGAGAAGACCAGTACCTGATAGTTGACTAAGAGAAGCAGCTGAACCAAACCAGACATGGTCGGTCTCAGCAAAACTAAACACTACGATGTTTACTGCCTGCTTCTCCATTTCAGGAAGAGGTAGCTGTGCTCAGCTCGCCATGCTTCTGGAACTACTGTTTATCTGCTTGCATACACGTCCTACATCTGAGCTGCCTGCTTTCCCTGCTGTGAAGGACCGCTGGGATCCGGTCCCTGTGCCTGAAAGCAGACTGAGCTTTACACCTTCCGCAGTGCCGAGGCCGATGCGCTCCCATCCATCCCCTCACCCCGTGGTACCAGGTGATTTAATGTTACTGTTGCTTTAACGGCCTCATCGCTGCTCTGGCTACACAGTAGTTGTCTCCTGTGTGACTGTGCCTGGGAAAATCTATTACTGGAGTGCCATTAATCTGAGGCTGCCGCCTCTGGCACTTTCTGACTCTTCTATTTAATGGGCCTCTGCTTCCGGAGCTCTGGAGACATGCTGTTTTCCTCTCTTGATCAGCTTTGTTTAATTATCAAAATATTTGATGCAGAAAATTGACATTAGTTTTGAAGGTTTCTGCCTTCCTCCTCCTTACAGCCTCCCTCCCTGCTTTGTGGTGACATTGAGATCTTCCGCATGTACCACCTTCACCTTAAAATAGAAAAGCGCTTGAACAATCATTTGCTTGTCTGGGCACAGGCTGCATTAGCAAAGCCACAGGTAGAGCTGCCGCAGCCCCTCTGCCCCAGCACGGTGCTGTGCCTCTCTGAGCGTGAAGAGAGCCCGGAGCACGGGTAGGACGGCTGGGCCTTTGTCTCCTTCCCGAAAGGGAACAGTGCAGCCAGCCGGCATTTCTGAAGAGCTCAGAAGAGGGGAGCCCCGTGAGTTCCTGTGCCCCTCTTCAGGGTGAGTTCTTCAGTAAGAGAAGGCTCCGCAAGATTCAATCTTGTGGAAGTACCTTAGGAGCTGAGATTTCCACTCTGGCTTCCTGCTTCTATCTTAAAAGCTTTAGGTGTTGCAGGTGTTTCAGTTGCACTAGTGCATTTTGCTTACCCAGTGACCACATTCCTCATTCCAGGACTTGGGATGAGCCCATAGGAACCAGTATTTATTGCTAAGATGAAGATCCAGGGGCAACATGATTGCCATGTATCAGTATATTCACAGGTAGAGAAGACAAAGTCCTGAAGAAGTCTTCACTTTAGCAGAAAAAAGAAACAGAATCAGTGGTGAGAAGACAAATTCAAATAAGGTAAATTATTCTGAACAGTGGAAGTCCTTAGCTGCTGGAAGAGCTGTCAAATGGGAGTAGTAGGTTTGCTGTGCCTGAAATCTTTGAATTGAGATTGGACACCATTTTGGAAAATACACTTTCTCCAAGCAGAACTCAGTAGGTTTAGTGCAGAGTAAGAGGAGGAAACTGTCTGGGCTCTGTTACTCTGGTCAGGCCGGAGCAGCTGGTGTTTCTTTTTGGTGCTTGAGTCTCTGCTTCTGCCATGCTCTTCTCAGCAGTGCCTAGTCACAGAGGAAAAGGAACTTCAAAGAGGGTCCTAAATTAGTGTCCCTCTTTTCACAAGCCATGTCTCTTATTTCTGCTGCCTCTCTGTAAAATGCAGTGAACAATGAAATGTGAATTACTGAGCTTTCGGGCTACTGGGAGACAGAGCAGGGGAGCTATTTATGTAACGCTGAAACACAGGAGTATCGTTGTTATGCACTTTCCTTGTATGTGTGCCTATTTGCTCCACTGGACACAGTTCCTTACTACTAACGTTACTGCTCTCTCCTTCTCCATTACACATGCTATACTTTCCTCACAAGACACAGACAGGCTGTAAGGAAGGTGAGTAAAGTACAGACGGGGCCCATAAAAGTTATCCAGCTCTTACAGTGACTTTCAACAAGTAAATCACTTTCCAGCAGTAATTATCCTCTTTTGCCAGCAAAACCTTACACGCTGTTGTCACTCTCAAACTGGGATTAATCGCTGTTTGATGTTTATGTAGTTTATCTGAGTCTCACTAGGTATATAAATATTTTCAATTCCCCTTATTAGTTCATATTAAAGGAATTAGATTTACTAATCAATTCATATTAGAAGGCTGTCAGAGAAGCTGGGATGTTTGAACAAAGCATTTTACAGTGGCGGGGGGGGGGGGGGGGACCCCCAAACATTTATGGAACCCAAAACATTTTTGGGGGGGCCCGGGGATTTGGAGGGGGCACTTC
>Ga0181612_183675_pt1 | contig 25193 bp, 24 predicted proteins | sample HoacroProtozoa21_FD_119630 | JGI IMG/M metagenome (GOLD analysis project Ga0181612, IMG submission 119630) | Hoatzin crop microbial communities from Cojedes, Venezuel. Combined Assembly of Gp0051906, Gp0051904, Gp0051908
GATGGTGAAGGCGCCGGCCTCCCTCGCGTATCTCATGGCGCCGCGGACGTAGGGCGTGCGGCCCGAGGCGCTGATGCCCACCACCACGTCGATATTTTTGAGATCGTGCGCCTTGAGATCTTCTGCGCCCATCTCCTCGGAATCTTCGGCCATCTCCCTTGCCCTGAAGACCGCGTCATTGCCTCCTGCTATCAGGCCCTGGACCGTCTCCGGGTCCGTGCCGAAGGTGGGCGGGCATTCGGAGGCGTCGAGGATGCCGATGCGGCCCGAAGATCCGCTCCCGAGATAAAAGAGACGTCCGCCGTGGCGCAGCCTTTGCGCGATGACGCCCATGGCCCTTGCGATATCCGGCAGGATCTTTTTCACCGCCGCGGGGACCTTCGCGTCCTCTCTGTTGATGGCCCTTGCGATCTCAAGAGCGCTCTTTTCGTCTATATGCCTGGTCCGCGGATTGTTCCTTTCCGTGGAGAGCCTGGTCAGATCTACCATATGCACACCCCTTTTTGTCGGTAAGACGTTTTTTCCATTATATCCCATTTCCGGCCTGAAACAAAATGGCATTGACAGGAAAATACCCGCATGCTAACATAGTGTTATCAAACAGGAACAATATTGTTGGAGAAAGCGGGCAGGGCCATGGATACGGTGGAGAAGCTGAAATATTTCGGGCTGACGGGCCATGAGGGGACCTTGTATCTTGAGCTTTTGTCCGTGTCCCGCCTGACGGGCTATGAGGCCGCCAAAAGGACCGGCATCTCCCGCTCCAATGTCTACACGGCCCTGGCGGGCCTCGTGGAAAAGGGCGCGGCTTATGTCATGGAGGAGGGCAGGGTCACCTGCTATATCCCGGTGCCGCCGGAGGAATTCTTCCGCAACCGCCTAAGAAAGATGGAGCATCTGGCCGGGGAGATCATCCATGATCTGCCGGGCTCCTTCCAGGAGGCGGACGGATATATCACGGTCTCGGGCAGAGAGAAGATCATCGACAAGATGCGCAACATGATCGAAAATGCTGCGGCGAGGATCTATGTCTCGGCGCCGCCGGATGTGCTGGATGGGCTAAGAGGCGAACTGGAGGGCGCCATTGTACGCCATCTCAAGGTGGTGGTCATAGCAGGGCCATCCTTCAGGCTTGACGGAGCTATCATCCACCATACGGACCGGGAGGACTGCCAGATAAGGCTCATCACCGATTCGGCCCGGGTCCTGACGGGAGATCTGCAGGAGGGGGATGCGTCCAGCTGCCTTTATTCGGGCAGGAAGAACCTGGTGGTCCTTTTCAAGGAAGCACTCAAGAACGAGATAACACTGATAGAAATGGCCGGCCGCGAAGGCACGGATAAGATCTGAAAGCAAAGGAGAAAAGACCATGAGCGAAAAGATACCCTGCATCACCCGTGAAAAGGCGGAAGAGATCGCCAAAAAATGGCCCACGCCCTATTACATCTATGACGAGAAGAAGATCCGGGAAACGGCCCGTGCCGTGAACAAGGCCTTTGCCTGGAACAAAGGCTTCAGGGAATATTTCGCCGTCAAGGCCACGCCCAACCCCTATATCCTTAAGATCCTGAAGGAAGAGGGCTGCGGCGCGGACTGCTCTTCTCTGACAGAGCTCGAGATGAGCGACGCGGTGGGGCTCAAGGGGCATGATATCATGTTCAGCTCCAACGAGACCCCCGAAAAGGACATGGCCCTTGCCGCAAAGCTCGGCGTCATCATCAATCTCGATGACATTACCCATATCGATTTTCTGGAAAAGATCGCGGGCAAGATCCCTGAGACCATCTGCTGCCGTTTCAATCCCGGCGGGAATTTCGCCCTCGACAACAACATCATGGACCATCCCGGCGACGCCAAATACGGCATGACGCCCGAGCAGATCGAGGATGCCTACCGCATCCTCATCAAAAAGGGTGCGAAAAGGTTCGGCATCCACGCCTTTTTGGCCTCCAACACCGTGACGGACTATTATTATCCCGAGCTGGCAAGAAGGCTCTTTGAACTGGCTGTGCATCTGAAGGAAGCCACCGGGGCAAAGATCGAATTCATCAATCTTTCCGGCGGGGTGGGCGTGGCCTACCGCCCCGAGCAAAGGGACAACGACATCCTCAATATCGGGGAGATGGTACATAAGGTCTTCGATGAGATCCTGGTCCCTGCCGGCATGGGGGACGTGAAGATCTTCACCGAGATGGGACGCTTCATGCTGGCGCCCTATGGCTCTTTGGTCACCCGCGCCATACATGAAAAGCACATCTACAAGGAATATATCGGCGTCGATGCCTGCGCGGCCAATCTTATGCGCCCCGCCATTTACGGGTCTTATCATCACGTGACGGTCCTGGGCAAGGAAAATGCGGCCTGCGACCATAAATACGACGTGGTGGGCGGCCTGTGCGAGAACAACGACAAATTCGCCGTGGACCGCATGCTGCCCAGGATCGAGATGGGCGACCTGCTCTATATCCACGATGCCGGAGCCCACGGCTTTTCCATGGGCTACAACTACAACGGCAAGCTGCGCAGCTGCGAGCTGCTCTTGCGCGAGGACGGCAGCGTGAAGATGATCCGCCGGGCCGAGACGCCCCGGGATTATTTCGCCACCTTCGATTTCAGCGATGATTTCCCCAAGCTCAAGACCTACTGAAGCTGAAAATCCTGCCTGAAAAAAGATCATCCCCTGAGACCTTGCTTCAGTCTCAGGGGATATATTTTTGCGCCGCAGGGCGCTTTTTTATTTCCCGGGAAATAAATTTTGGCTCTTGGGGCAGGTCAGAAATCTCCCCAGACATTGTGGACGGGCTTTAATTCTTCGCCCAGGGTCCTGACGGCGGCAGAATTTTCGGTGTCGCACAGCACGTAGAGCATATCTCCCGCCCTGATGATGGTGTCTCCGGAGGGGACCAGCTGCTCTCTGCCCCGCATGATGTCCACCAGCAGGCTTCCGGACGGCCAGCGGATCTCGCCCACCTTCTTGTTCTCTATGAGGCTGCCGCTGCAGACCGCCACCTCCACCACGTCCTTTTCCTTTTTTACAAGGTTCTTTTCCGGCGTGGCATGGCTCCTGAGATTTTTCTCCAGCAGGGCCTCGTAGATGGGTTCGCCGCCCAAGAGCTCTGCCACCACATAGGCCACGGCCGCCGCGATGGAGAGCATCATCATATGGCTGAAGCTGCCGGTCATCTCCATGATGAGGACGGCCCCGGTGATGGGGGCCCTGACCGAGGCGGAGAAGAAGGCCGCCATGGCGATGATGACGATATTGGAGGCAAGGCCCGCGCCGATGATGTCCATCTGCTGGAAGATATCGGCGCAGATGGAGCCGGTAAGGGCGCCCAGGACCAGCATGGGCAGGAAAAAGCCGCCCGGCACCCCGGTGCCGTAGCTGATCAGGGTGAAGAGGAATTTGGCCACGAAAAGGATGAGAAGAAGCTCGAGAGGGAAGGATTTCAGGGCCAGATCGTTCACCAAAAGATTGCCGCCGCCCAGGACCTGGGGCAGGGCAAAGGCGAGCACCGCGGCGCAAAGGAGCGCGAACAGGATCTTGCTGTAGATGTTCTTGAAGATGGGCAGGGAATAAAAGCGGCCCGTGTTCAAAAGCCCCTTGTTGAAGAGCACGCCTGCGGCGCCCGCCGCGATGGCGGTAGCTATGGCGCAGAGGATATATTCCTGGGGCAGGGGCCTGAGGCCGTAGAAGCTGAAAGCCGTGTCCCGCCCGAAGATGAGGCGCGAGACGAAGGTGGCCGTGAGGGCCGAGGCCATGGCCGGCAGCAGCACGGTGGCCGAAAAATTGCGGTGCAGCTCTTCAAGAGCAAAGATCACGCCGGACAAAGGCGCGTTGAAGGCCGTGGCAAGGCCAGCCGAGGCGCCGCTGGTGATGAGGTATCTTTCTTCAAGGCGCGAGCGTCCCAGAAAGCGGCTGAGGCCCTGGGCCGTGACGGCCCCCAGCTGTATGGAGGGGCCTTCTCTGCCAAGGGACAATCCGGCACCCAGGGCAAGTACCCCTGCCGTGAGCTTGACCCATAGGATCCTGAGCCAGTTCATGCGCATATAGCCTAATATCACGCCCTTGACCTGTGGGATGCCGCTGCCGCCCGCCATGGGCTCGTGCTGGGTGAGTTTTCCCAGGATGAAGGCCACCAGGACGAGGGCCGTCAGCCACATGGCTATGAAGGGCGCGCCCTTTGACGCGATGATGCCGATGATCTCGCCCCGCATGGTCTCGGCCACGGACAAAAGATATCGAAAGAGGCTGATGACGAGGCCGGCGAAGATGCCGGACACTATCCCCTCCCAGAAGAGCCGCAGCTGGAAATCATGCCAGTGGCTCAGGGAACGGTAGGTGCTCATGATCATGGAGCTGCCGTCATTTCTGCTTTTGTGTATGAAATTTTTCAGTCTCTGCCCTAGATCCATTGTCCTGAAAAATCTCCTTTCATCTGGGGCCGCATGTCTTTTGCAGACAATCCGCCACGCATTAAATTTACACAAAAAAGGGGTTCAAGTCAATGGCCCGCGTTTCTTTTACAGGCAGGCCATCTACCGAGATTATCCGGAAAGCCTGGAATGGAAATATAGCTACAGACCTAAAAAAAGCGAAAAATGCTGCAGCGCGCCTGCCATGCGGCTTTTGGGGGTTTGCTTTTCCCCAACTGTCAAAGTCGTCGATCTGGATCGAACAATATAGCTACAGACCAAAAAAGACGAAAAACGCTGCAGCGCGCCTGCCATGCGGCTTTTGGGGGTTTACTTTTCCCCAACTGTCAAAGTCGTCGATTCCGAAATAATCCCCTGGAGCATCGGCATGTCTGTATAATGACAGAACAATTCCAACACGGCAAAAGCCCCCGGACCATAAGATCCGGGGGCCTTATCCAAAAGGCGGCGTCTGTCAGTGGGCAGTGCTGCCGGCCTGTTCGATCATAACGGGAGCGGGCGCTTCCTTTTCGCCGAAGCGGGGATTGAGGTAGTTCACGAAGATCCAGGCGAGGATGCTGCCGGAGATGTTGTGCCAGCTGCTGAAGATAGCGCCGGGAACCGCGGCGGCCGCCATGGCGGGGAAGTGGGTCTTGGCAAGGCCTGCGGCAAGACCGCTGTTCTGCATGCCTACCTCGATGCAAAGGGCCACGCATTTTTTCCATTCCATGCCGGAGAGCAGCCCCACGGCAAAGCCCAGGGCGCAGCCCAGCAGGTTGTGGAGCACCACCACCGCCATGATGGTGGCAGAAGAGGCCAGGATGGCTTCACGGCTGCTGCCGGCCAGTCCCGCGATGAGAAGCGAGATGCAGATGCACGACAGGGCGGGCAGATAATCAGAGGCCTTCCTGCACAGTTCGGGGAAGAGACGGCGCACCATGACGCCGAGCCCGATGGGCACGATCACGATCTGCACGATGCTCCAGAACATGGAGACGGGCGAGAAGGCGATCTTCTGTCCGATGATGAGATAGGTGAGGAACGGGGTCATGATGGGCGACAGGAGCGTGGACACGCTGGTCATGGTGACCGAAAGGGCCAGATCGCCCTTGCTGATGAAGGTGATGACGTTGGAAGCGGTGCCTCCCGGGCAGGTGCCCACCAGGACCACGCCCACGGTGAGGGCGGGATCGAGATTGAAGGCCCTGGAAAGAGCGTAGGCCAGAAAGGGCATGATGGCGTACTGGGCCACGGCCCCCAGGAACACGTCTCTGGGCCGCTTCAGTATCAGGGCGAAATCCTTCGTCTCCATGGTGGTGCCCATGCCGAACATGATGAGCCCGAGCATGAAGCTCAGGATCGAAAAGCCCCAGGCCTTGCCCAGGACCCAGGTGAAGGCCGCGGGCCAGGCCATGCCCATGATGAGGAAGGCGATGATGACGAAACCGAAGTATTTTCCGATGGCTGAACAGATCTTTTTCATGTTTTCCTCCTTTTGTCCAGGGGGAGAGACACATCAAAAAAGCGCACACCGGTGAAAGGCTGCGCCTGAAGATGCATCTGGCGTCTCGTCCCGGTCTTGAAAGATCCAAGCGATTTGTCGACATTTTTCTGCCCAAAGCCCGGCGTTGCCGGTAAAGCTCCTTTCGGATGCCTTCCGCACCTTGCTTTTTGCAAGCAAATGATAGCATATTGTCTTTTGCGATGCAAGGACTTTTGTGTGTTTTTTGCAGGGCGATTTTATGTCAGCGCGCCAGGCCGAGTATGTGCAGGACCGGACCCGGCGGCAAAAATATTTTGAAAAGGGCCGCGGGTGATATATAATGTAAGGACAGAAAACTTGAGGCGGCCTTTTGTCACGGGCCGCCGGGCAGGTGGATCATGGCCTTTACCATAGCAAAGGATGTCAGGGTCGAAAAGACCATCGAAAAAAGCAGATTCATATGCAGCCTGAAAAAATGCGCCACGGAGGAAGAGGCCCAGGATTTCATCAAAGCGGTGAAAAAAGAGTTCTGGGACGCCACCCATAACTGCAGCGCCTATGTCATAGAAGGCACCGCCCGGCGCTCCAGCGACGACGGAGAGCCTGCCGGAACGGCCGGCGTGCCCATGCTCGCCGTGCTGCAAAAGGCCGGCGTCGTCGACACGGCGGCCGTGGTGACCAGGTATTTCGGCGGCATCAAGCTGGGGGCGGGAGGACTGGTCCGGGCCTATTCGGGCAGCGTGTCCCAGGCCCTTGAGGCGGCGGGCCTTGCCCGAAGGATCGTCATGCAAAGATCTTCTTTTACGGAAGATGCGGCCAGGAGCGGCAAGATCCTCAATATCCTCTACGGCCAGGATCTTTTCGAGCTGGAGGATGTCATCTACGGCGAGAGGACGGAATTCATCCTGTCCTTTCCCAAAGAAAAGAAGCCGGAAGTGGAAAAGTGGCTGGAAGATGCCCTGCAGCAGCACGTGGAGCTTTGCGATATCGAAGAGGTGCTGCGGGATGTGGCGCTTCCGGAAGGAGATTAGATTTGAAAAAGCTGTTTATCCTGATGCTCTGCCTGGCGGGTCTTTTGCTCATGGGCTGCGGCGGAGAAAAAAAGAGCGGCGGCGAAAAGCTCAAGGGCGTGGCAAGCATCTATCCCATGGCGGGTTTTGCCGCCAATGTGGGAGGCGATCTGGCGGATATAAAGCTCATGGTCCCGGACGGTGTCGAGCCCCACGACTGGGAGCCATCCGCCAGGGATCTGGGCGAGATGGGCAGTGCCTCCATCTTCATCTATAACGGGACCGTCGAGACCTGGGCCCAAAAGGCCATAGAGGCCGTGGGCAAGGATAAGATCCTGGCGGTGAAGGCAGGGGCGGCCTTTGAGGATAGAGCCGATGCGGCCAGTGACCCCCATTACTGGACCAGCCCCAAAAAGGCCATGCTCCAGGTGGACGCCATCGCCGCGGCCTTTGCGGCAAAGGACCCGTCCCATAAGGCGAAGTATGAAAAAAATGCGGCCGCCTACAGGGAAAAGCTCGCAGCTCTCGATAAGGAACTGGAGGAGCTCTCCAAAAAGGCATCAAGGCGCGAATTTGTCACGACCCACGCGGCATTCGGCAATCTGGCAAAGGACTATGGCTTCGAACAGATACCCATCATGGGCATCAGCCCCGAAGCCGAGCCCAGTCCATCCGAGCTGGTCAAACTGGTCTCCGTCATCCGGGAAAAGAAGATAAGATACGTCTTTTTTGAAACGCTGACCTCTCCCAAGGTGGCCGAGACCATCGCCAGGGAGACCGGGGCCGGGACGCTGGTCCTAAATCCATTGGAGGGGCTGACGAAAAAAGAGCGCGATGCGGGCGATGACTATGTGAAGGTCATGCAAAAAAACATCGCGAGCCTCAAAAAGGCTCTCGCTGAGCCTTAAGATCTTGTGGCCGCGCAAGCGGCGGGAGAAAAAAGGATTTGGAAGAGATCATCAGGGCTGAGAATCTGGGCTTCAACTACGGTGACGGCTGGATCTTCAGAGGACTTGATTTTTACGTGGAAAAGGGCGATTTCCTTGCCGTCATAGGGCCCAACGGCGCCGGCAAGAGCACGCTTTTGCGCATCATCGCCCATATACTTGAGCCCACCGAGGGCAAAGTCATGCTCTTCGGGCAGGATATCAAAGCTTTCAGGGACTGGGGCAAGATAGGCTATGTGCCCCAGAACCCGGGACGACAGCAGCGGAATTTTCCCATCAGCGTAAGAGAGGTGGTCCGTCTGGGCCGTCTTGACGGGCGAAGCATCCTGCGCCGCTTCGGCAAAGAGGACGAGGCCGCGGTGGATAAGGCCATGGAGACCTTTTCGCTGCAAGATCTGGCGGACAAAAAGATCGGCGAACTGTCCGGCGGACAGCAGCAGCGGGTCTTTCTGGCGCGGGCCATGGTCAACAGCCCCGAGCTTTTGCTGCTGGACGAACCTGCCACCGGCATCGATCCAGATGCCAAGGAAGACCTCTACGGCATGCTGGCCGGGCTCAATCAGGAGAACAGGACCGTGGTCATGATCTCCCACGATCTGGAGCTGGCGGCCAGATACGGCCGCAGGGCCATGTGCGTGGACCGGGGCATATGCTTTTACGGGGATATCCACGAGGCATTGCAGCACCGGCACAGGCACAGATATTTCTGATACGATGATGTTCCACGTGAAACAATGTTTCACGTGGAACATCCTTCCAGGGTGGAAATTATGGAGATATTTACGATCGACTTTATGCAGAGGGCCTGGGCGGCGGGCCTCATCATGGCGGTGATCTGCCCTCTCATCGGGAGCTTTCTCGTGCTGCGCAGACAGTCCATGATCGGAGACGGTCTGGGGCATATCGCCTTTGCCGGCGTGGCGGGCGGCGTCCTCATGGGGCTGCAGCCCATACTGGCTGCGGCCGTCGCCACGGTGGCCGGTGCGGTCATCATCGAAAAGGTGAGGAGCCGCATGCATGATTTTTCGGATATGATCCTGGCCATCTTCTTTTACGCCGGGATGGGACTGGCGGTGGGCTTCACCAGCCTCAACCGCACCGGGGGCTTCAGCCTCAGCGGCCTCTTGTTCGGCTCTCTGATGACGGTCTCGGCCGCGGATCTTTACATCGTGGCGGCCCTTGGCATCGTGGCCATAGCCTTTGTGGCCATCTTGTACAGGCCCTTGCAGTATCTTGCCTTCGACGAGACCAGCGCCAAGGTGGCGGGGCTGCCCACGGACATGCTCAATCTGCTTTTGAGCGTCCTCACGGCCCTCACCGTGGCCCTTTCCATGCGCATAGTGGGCCTGCTTCTGGTCTCGGCCATGATGGTGATCCCGGTGGCCTGCGCCCTGCCCGGGGCCAGGAGCTTTTCCGGCACCATCTTCGGCGCGGTGGGCTATGCGGTATTTTCCACCGCGGCCGGCATGATCATATCCTACTACGCATCCCTGGCCCCTGGCGGCACCATCGTGCTGACGGGCATCTTCTGTTTTGTGGTTAACCTTTTGCGGCGGCAGCTGCTGCAGGGAAAGTGAGGCATTTTGTGAGAGCGGATCTTCATATACATACCACGGCCTCGGACGGCACCTGGGATCCGGCGGACGTGGTTAGAGAAGTGAAAAAGGCCGGCATCGGCGCCTTTGCCGTGACGGACCATGACAGCGTCAGGAATGTGGACGAGACGGCGCGCCTTGCAAAAAAAGAAGGGCTTCTCTTCGTGCCGGGGGTGGAGCTCAATACCACCAAGGAGGGGCATAACATCCATATCCTGGGCTACGGGATCGATACGAAGAACAAAAGGCTCCTTGAGCTGTGCGACCACAACGAGAGCCTGCTCAGGAAAAAGGACGACGACAGCATCCTCCTGCTCGTCAAAGAGGGCTGGCCCATCTCCATGGAGGAATTCAGGTCCTACAGCTACGACCGCAAAAGGGGCGGCTGGAAGGCCCTGGCCTATCTGCAGGACAAGGGGCTGTGCGGGGATGTGAACGACTTTTTCGGCCGTATCTTCACCGCCGAGCATCATCTGGCCTTTCCCGTCTTTGCCACGGTAAAAGACGCCATAGACGCGATCCACGGCGCCGGGGGACTGGCCCTTTGCGCGCATCTGGCCAGCAGCTTCCACGGCAGCGACATGAAAGGGTATCTCGAACTTTTGTCCCGGGAAGAGCTCGACGGGCTCGAATGCTATCACAGCGGACACAGCCGGGAGGACAGCCTTTATCTGGCCGGATGGTGCGAAACAAGGCATATGTGCATCTCTGGCGGCAGCGACTGCCACGGCAGCTTCGTCGCGTCACGGCACCTGGGGGTGCCCGAGATAGATACGAAAATGCTTATGCTTCCCGGAATTCTATGATAAAATAGTACTGAAGCGCCGCAAGAAAGAGATAAGGCGCCCTGTAAGTGCCAAGAGGACAAAGGAGGAAGATCATCATGGCTGCATCAAAGGTATATTTCACTGATTTCCACATGCCCTACGGAGGGGACCCGCTGCCGGTCAAGCTCTCAAAGCTCATGAAGAAGGCGGGCTTTGACAAGATCGATTTCAAGGACAAATTCGTCGCCATCAAGATGCATTTCGGCGAAGCCGGCAATCTGGCCTTTTTGCGCCCCAACTACGCCAAGGTCGTGGTGGATATGGTCAAGGCCGCGGGCGGACGACCCTTCCTCACTGACTGCAACACCCTCTATGTGGGGAGCCGCAAGCATGCCCTCGAGCATCTGGACACCGCCTACACCAACGGCTTCAACCCTCTGTGCGTGGGCTGCCACGTCCTCATCGCGGACGGCCTCAAGGGCACGGATGAGGCCCATCTTCCCGTGCCCAACGGCGAATTCGTGAAGGAGGCCAAGGTGGGCAAGGCCCTGGCGGACGCGGACATCATCATCTCCCTGACCCATTTCAAGGGCCATGAGATGGCGGGCTTCGGCGGAGCGATCAAGAACATCGGCATGGGCGGCGGCAGCCGCGCCGGCAAGATGGAGCAGCACAGCAACGGCAAGGTCGTGGTGGAGCAGGAAAAATGCGTGGGCTGCGGCCGCTGTGTCAGCATCTGTGCCCAGGGCGCGCCGAAGATCACCAATAAAAAGAGCCGCATCGACGAGAACAAGTGCGTGGGCTGCGGACGCTGCCTGGCCTACTGCCCCACGGACGCCATCTCGCCTCTGGCCTGGGACAGTGCCAAGATCTTGAACCGCAAGATGGCCGAATATGCGGCGGCCATCGTGAACGGAAAGCCCCAGTTCCATGTGAGCCTCATCATCGACGTATCTCCCAACTGCGACTGCCACGCGGAAAACGACGTGCCCATCGTGCCCAATATCGGCATGCTGGCCTCGACGGATATGGTGGCCCTCGATCAGGCCTGCGCGGATCTGGTCAATGCCGCGACCCCGAACCCAGGCTCCCAGCTGGCCAGAAATATCGACAAGGACCCCGAAGGCGCCAAGAAGGACGATTACTTCCATATCACCACGCCCGATTCGGACTGGAAGACCTGCCTCGAGCACGCCGAGAAGATCGGCCTTGGCACCAGAAAATATGAGCTGGTGAAATGATATTTCCCGGGAAATAAAGATAACGCCGGAAGCCCTTTTTCAGGGCTCCCGGCGTTGTTTTCACCTGGGATCTCAGATTTACTGCGCTTTGTCTGCGCTCTTTTTTTTCTCCTCGCGCTTGAGCCGTCTTCTTTCGGCCCTGGGCATACTGTCCTCCTTTTCCTGCTTTTCGGCCGCCCTGGCGTTCCTTACGCCCTTGCTGAAGAAATAGAGCAGTACCGCATAGTAGGTGAAGGCCCCCACATAGGTCCTGGTGGTGAGCCAGCTGGGGAAGATGAGGAAGGCGAATAAAATAAAGAGGATGCTCAGCGGCACCGCCATAAAAAGAGCAAGGGAAAGGCCCTTTTCCGCGTAGATCTGCCTGATGCGGGCCAGGCAGGCCAGGCTGTGGCGGCTGCTGAAGATGGCGAAGAAATAGCCGCTGACGAAATACAACAGACCGTTTATGATCTGTTCGAATGAAAGACCGCCGAATGACATGCTCTACTCCTGTGCGTCCCGATGCCCCAGGCGCTCGATGACGGTGTTGACGGCACCGCTCTTTAGGAGCATGAAGGCGATGATGCTGCCGCCCGTGGTGCTGATGAGGAAGGGCGGGATGAAGAACCAGGCCGCGGCATGGCTCGAGAGCACGAAGGCCGCGATGAGCCAGGCCACAAAGCCGCCGATGATGCCGGTGCCGACGATCTCGCCCGCGACGGCGGAGCTGTAGTTTTTGAAATGTCTGTACATGAGGCCGGCGCATAAGGCGCCGATCATGCTGCCGGGAAACGCCAGCAGCGATCCTGTACCCAGGATGTTCCTGAAGCAGGAGATGAGAAAGGCCACCGCCGTGGCAGGCCCCGGGCCCAAGATCACGGCCGCCAGCACGTTGATGGCGTGCTGCACGGGAAAGCATTTGGATACTCCCGCGGGGATGTAGATGACGTGGGCGGTCAAAGTGCCGACCGCCACCAAAAGCGAAGCAAAGGTGAGCTGTCTGGTATGCATGTGGGTCCCTCCCTGGCGCCGCGACACGAGCGGCGCTTTTACACACATATTATAGCTATTTGCCGTCCCCTGCGCAACAAAAATAAGAAGTCGGGTTTTACCATTTTCGCCATTCATTTGCACCGATTTTACGGTATAATTCTATCAGAACGATTTTGGAGGTGTATTATGCGAGCTCTGGAGGGAATAAAGGTCGTCGATTTTTCCAAATGGCTCCCGGGCCAGTACTGCGGCATGGTGCTGGCGGATTTCGGGGCGGACGTGGTGAAGGTCGAGTCAAAGAGCGGGGACCCCAACCGCCGCTTCGAGCCCCAGGCGGGGCCGGGCCTGAGCAGCTGGAACATGGCCCTCAATAGAAATAAAAAGGGTTTTGCGGCCGATCTCAGGACAGAAGAGGGCATCGCCCTTGTGAAGGATCTCATTGCCCAAGCGGACGTGCTCCTTGAGGGCTTTAGGCCCGGATACATGGAGAAAAAGGGCCTGGGCTGGGAAAAGATGCATGAGATCAACCCGCGCCTCATCTACTGCTCCTTATCCGGCTTCGGGCAGGAGGGAAAGTACCGCTCTTATCCCGCCCATGATCTTAATATCGTGGGGCTTTCCGGTATGGATTTTCTGAACGATAAAAAGGACGTGGCCCTAAGCGAGGTGCAGGTCTCGGCCCTGGGGACGAGCCTTAACGCCGTGGCGGCCATCTCCATGGCCCTTCTGGCCAGAGAACGCGGCGCCGGCGGGCAGCATATCGACGTCAATCTTTTTGACACCGCTCTTGCCATGCAGATCGTCCCCGCCTCCAGCATCATGATGTGCAAAAGGCGCGGCGGCACGCATTTTGGCAGGCGCGCCCATTATTACGACGTCTATCCCACGAAGGACCACCGCTTTTTGAGCGTGGGGACCATCGAGCCCAAGTTCTGGCAGAGGTTCTGCCAGATTTCGGGTCTTGAGGATCTGGCCGAAAGGCAGTTCGATTTTGACCATGCCGAGGAGATCACCAAGGCCGTCAGGGACAAGGTGGCGTCCAAGACCCTTGCGGAGTGGGAGCAGATCTTAGGGGACGAGGAAATCTGTGTGACACCGGTGAGGAGCCTTCCCGAGGCCATGTCCTCTGATATGGCGAAGGAAGCGGACATGCTGGCCCTAAGGAACGAGGACGTGGGCGAAGTGGATTATGTGAAGCCCGCCATCAAGATGAGCGACACGCCCGGAGAGATCCGCTTCAGGGGACCGTATCTGGGCGAACATACCGAAGAGATACTTGCGAAGATCGGCTATACGGGCGATAAGATAAGATCTCTCAGGGAAAAGGGCGTCATCTGACGAGGAAATATGAAAAAGCTATTTTTGACCCTGCTATTTTGCGCCGTCACCCTGCTGCATCCGATCGGCAGGGCCGAGGCGGGCGTCATCAGCCGCCAGCAGGAGATGGACATGGGCCGCAGCTATTCCCAGCAGATCGAGGCCCACTACGGCGTCATCACGGACCCCAAGGTGGCTGGCCGCGTGGAGCGGATCGGACAGAGCCTTGCCGCTGTCTGCGGCGCCAACGACATACCCTACAGCTTCAAGGTCCTCAACACGGAGGACGTCAACGCCATGGCCCTGCCGGGCGGCTACATCTATGTCTTCAAGGGCCTTTTGGACCTGATGGAGAGCGACGCTGAGGTGGCGGGCGTTCTGGGGCACGAGCTGGGGCATGTGGTCAAGCGCCACGTGGTGCATCAGATCGAAAAGAATATGTGGACCCAGATGCTGGCCGTCTTCGCCGGGATCGCCTCGGGCAGCGCGGACGCGGCGGCCGCCGGCCTGATCGTGGCGGACGCTCTGGCGGCCGGCTACAGCAGGGCCGATGAGAGCGCGGCCGACAGGGAGGGCTTTTCCTATGCCCTGGCGGCGGGCTACAGCCCCTATGCCCTCATGGTCTCCATGGACAAGCTCAACGAACTTGCGAAGGAATATCCCGACGTGGGCGGAGGGCTCTTTGCGAGCCACCCCGAGCCCGAGCAGAGGGTGAAGAATATCGGGAAATGGATCGCGTCCCTCAAGATGACCCCCATCCCCTCGGAAAAAGAGGACGGCACCGCGCTGGTGACGGAAAAGGCGCCGGGCGAAGGAAAAAATGCCGAGGAAGATGTCTGGCAGTTTGCCATAAGCGTCTCCGGCGGCGGCAACAAGCCACTCTACAGGGCGCAGCTTCTGGCGGGCGGACTTTATCAGGTCAAGCGCAAGGGTGCGGTGGATCTGCCCCGCTTCATCGTCTACGACAGGGGAGATGAGGCCGATATCTATTATGACGATATACAGATCATGAACGTCTACCGCCAGGATGTCACGGGAGATTTTTCCTCCGTGGGGGAATATGCCAAGCTCTGCGCCGCAAAGTTCCGGCAGTGGGGCCAGATCGTCAACGAAAAAAAGCTCTATCTTGATCCGGACACGAAAGTGGACCCTTTTGAAAAGTCAGGCAGCAAGCGGCCTGAGAAGAAACCAAAATCTGATAAGGACAGATAATGTCTATGCAAATCGAAGAAAACCGGGATCTGAGCGACAAAAGGCCGAAAGAAAATGCAAAAGAGCCGTTTTTTGCGTTTTCTGAAGAAAAAGAAATGCTCGATGAGGTGGATGAAGCAGGAAATCCCACGGGCAGAGCCTTCCCGCGGGGATTCGTCCACGCGGAAGGTATCCGTCACCGTACCAGCCATGTCTGGATCGCCAGACAAAAAGCAGGGGAGCTCCAGATCCTGCTGCAAAAAAGGAGCGGCGTCAAGGATTCCTTTCCGGGCTGCTATGATATCTCCAGCGCTGGCCATATACCTTCAGGGGAGGATTTCCTGCCTTCGGCGCTAAGAGAGCTCAAGGAGGAGCTGGGCCTTGAGGCGCGGGCCGAAGATCTCATCTTCTGTACCAGGATGCGCTTTTTCTATGACGGATCTTTTTACGGCCGGCGCTTTGTGGACGATCAGGTCACCAGCGTATACCTGCTTTTTTGCGGCCTTGACGAAGACGCCTTCACGGTGGAAGAAAGCGAGATATCCTCAGTGGAGTGGTTCACGGCAGCTGACGTGCTGCGCCTTGTGGCGCAATATCCCCCGGACGGCACGGGAAAATTTCCCCACTGCATCATCAAAGACGAGATCGATGCCGTCTGCCGAAAATGCGAAGAAATTCTTTCCGGGGACAACAAATAGAATGCACGATCTCGCAAAATAATGTACAATATAAGTAGCAATCGCGCGGATGCGCATATAAGATTTCATGAGGAAGGTGAGAAAAATGCAGCCCAGATCACTGCGTAAGAAACTGACGGCGGCCGTGATGGCAGGCGTCAGCGTTACCGTCTTTTCCGCTGCTGCGCTCACTCCGGTGAGGGCGGAGGCATCGGTGGCCGGGAGCCTTATCGGCACCGCCATTTCCGCCGGCGTCGCCTATAAGCAGATGGAGACCAGCATCAAGCACTACAACGCCACCGAAGAAGGCCGCCAGGAGCTTTTGGCAGGCTACAAGGAAAAATACGGCGTCGTGGAGAACAGTCCCTACGCCGGCATGACGGACCGGGTCATGAGCCGCCTCACGAAAGCCATAGGCAGCACCGACCCCACCATCTACCAAAAGCCATATCTTTATTTCATCAACAAGCAGACTACCTTCAACGCCTTTTGCTCCATGGGCCATGTCATGAGCATCAACCAGGGCCTGTTCGACCTGGTGGACAACGAGGACGAGGTGGCCGTGGTGCTGGGGCATGAGATGGGCCACGGCCAGAAGGACCATGTGGCCAAGAGCGCGAGAAAGCGCCTGGTGGCAGCGGTAGGCGTTTCCGCCATCGGTGCCGCGGCGGGCGGAGGATATCTCAACAATCTGGTCCTCAACGCCCTCATGAACAATATCGACAGCCTTCACATCACCAAGCCTGGCGAGTGGGAAGCCGACAACCTGGCCTTCGACTACATCCTGGCCGCAGGCTACAATCCAGGCGCCTGCGCCGCCATCTGGCAGAGGGTCACGGAAAAATACGGCACCAATAAAAGCAGCTTCGTGGGCGATATCTTCTCGCCCTCGGACCATCCATCCCACAAGCAGCGCATCGAAAATTATGTCAAAAAGCTCCATGCCATGAGCGGCAAGCATGCCACCGTGGACAAGGGCGTGGTCAAGGTCAACGGCAAGAAGTTCGTGGAGACCGTGGCCTCCGGCGGCATGAGCGGCCCGGAAAGAAGCTATTTCGTGCTGGGCAATCTGGCCGCGGCCTACAAGAACGGCCACAACAAGAGCGACGCGTACGCTTCGGGCAGCACTGTCATGCTGGGAGATCAGCCCATCCTGACCTGCGCGTCGGGCGACGGATCCGCGTCCGAGCTGGCGGCCCTTCTGAACAAGATCAAGTAAGGATCCGGGAGATTTTGTGAAGGACCGGGCAAGGACCCGGGAAAAATAATGCGATGAGGGGAGAGATATACGATGGGTTTTGCGCTTTGGGAGATTCTGAAGGATCTTCGTTCCGAAAAATATGAATGGGTGGAGCTGTCCCATTCTCTCAACAACGACAGCCCCTACTGGGCGGGCATCCCGGACGGGAGCGTGGATCTTTGCCGTACCTGCTTTGACTGGGGCGACCCCATGCTGGACTGCCTGATCCAGACCTTCAAGTTCCCGGGCCAGTTCGGTACCCATGTGGATTTCCCGCTGCATTTCATCAAGAACGCAGCTCCCTCCGAGGCCTTCGGCCCGCAGCAGATGGCCTTTCCCCTCTGCGTGGTGGATATCTCGGAGAAGGTGAAGGAAAATGTGGACTACGCCGTGACCGTCGACGACATCAGGGCGTACGAGGCAAAATACGGGCCCATCCCCGACGGTGCCTTTGTGGCCCTGCGGACGGACTGGTACAAGAGGTGGCCTTCCATGGAGGCCATGAGCAACGCAGACAGCGAAGGCGGCGAACACTGCCCCGGCTGGTCCATGCCGGCCCTGAAATATCTCTTTGAGAAAAGAAAGGCCGCCGGCTGCGGACATGAGACGCTGGACACGGACGCATCATATCTGGCGGCCGAAGCTGGCGATCTGGCCTGCGAACGCTATGTCCTGGGACTTGGCAAGCTCCAGATCGAGGTCATGGCCAATCTCGACAGGGTCAGCCCCGCGGGGGCCATCCTTATCGCGTCCTGGCCCAGGATAGAAGGCGCCACCGGCCTTCCGGCCAGAGTGGTTGCCATAACGCCCAGATGACGGGTGCAAAGTCATGGAAAGATGTCAAAAGACTCTTTTTTGAATTCTGATATTTTCAATGTATTTCTTATTTAAGGAGGTAGTGAATCATGGGACTTATCAAAGCAGGCGTTGGCGCAGTCGGCGGCATCCTGGCCGATCAGTGGAAAGAGTACTTTTACTGTGACAGCCTCTCTCCCGACATCCTGATGGCAAAGGGCCAAAAACGCATCAGCTCTCAGGGGCGCAGCTCCAACACCAGCGCTGAGGACAACATCATCACCAACGGCTCTGTGATCGCGGTCAACAACGGACAGTGCATGATGATCGTGGAACAGGGCAAGGTCGTGGATCTTTGCGCCGAGCCCGGCGAATACACCTATGACAAATCCACCGAGCCTTCCGTCTTCACCGGAGATCTCAAGGAATCCGTCCTCGAGGTCTTCAAGCGCATCGGCAAGCGTTTCACCTTCGGCGGCGATACCGGCAAGGACCAGAGGGTCTACTACTTCAACACCAAGGAGATCATCGGCAACAAGTACGGCACTCCCTCCGAGGTGCCCTTCAAGGCCGTGGACGAGAACACCGGCAAGGGCATCCTGGTCCGGATCCGCTGCTTTGGCGAATACAGCTACAAGATCGTCAACCCGATCCTGTTCTACACCCAGATCGCCGGCAACGTGACCGACGTATATCCCAGGAGCGAACTCGACAGCCAGCTCAAATCCGAGCTCCTGACCGCTCTGCAGCCGGCCTTTGCAAAGATCTCCGCCAAGAGGATCGACTACACCGAGCTTCCGGCCCACACCATGGAAATGGCGGACGCCCTCAATGAGGTCCTTTCCGCCAAATGGCGCGACCTGCGCGGCATCGAGATCGTTTCCTTCGGTGTCAACAGCGTCAAGGCCAACGAAGAGGACGAGGCCAAGCTGCAGAAGCTGCAGATGGGCGCGGCCATGTCCAATCCTGCCATCGGCGCCGGCGTCATGGTGGACGCCACCAGCGACGCCATGAAGACCGCTGCCGGCAATGCCGCCGGCATGGGCGGCATGTTCGGCTTTGCCGGCATGGGCATGGCGGGCCAGATGGGCATGGGCCAAGCAGGCCAGCTCTATGGCATGGCCCAGCAGCAGGGAGGCGCGGCTCCCCAGGGGCCTGCCGCCGTGGCAGGTGCTGCAGCGGCTCCTGCAGGCTGGGATTGCGAGTGCGGCGCCAAGGGCAACACCGGCAAGTTCTGCTCCAGCTGCGGCAAGGCCAAACCGGCTCCGGCCGAGAGCTGGGACTGCGAATGCGGCGCCAAGGGCAACACCGGCAAATTCTGCTCCAGCTGCGGCAAGCCCGCTCCCGCCAAGGGATGGACCTGCAGCTGCGGCAGCGTGAACCAGGGCCAGTTCTGCCCGCAGTGCGGAGCCAAGAAGCCCGCCGATGCTCCTTTGTACAAGTGCGACAAATGCGGCTGGGAGCCTGAAGATCCCCAGCATCCGCCCAAGTTCTGCCCGCAGTGCGGAGACGCTTTCGACGACAACGACCGCATCAAGGAATAAGCTACGGCATAAACCGCGGGGCCTGCCGCCCGGGCAGGCCCTGTTTTTCAGGATGCCATAGCTAGTGGAGCGAGGTGAGAATCTATGGCTGATACCACAGTAAGTTACAAATGTCCGAACTGCGGCGCTCCGCTGAGCTATCTGCCAGGTGCGGACAAGGTAACCTGTGAATACTGCGGTACCGAACTTGAGATAAAGGCGCTGGAGGAGCTCTTTGCCAAGGAGCAGGAACGCGCCGTCAAGGCCCAGGAGGCCAAAGAGGCCAAGTGGGAGAAGGAGAATGCGGCCGGCGAATGGAGCGAGGAGGAGCTCGACTATCTCAAGACCCTCAAATGTTCCACCTGCGGAGCAGAGCTGGTCTGCGACGAGAATACCATGGCCACCGAATGCTGCTACTGCGGCAATCCCACCATGGTGCCGTCCCGTTTTTCCGGGATGCTCAAGCCGGACTACGTCATACCCTTCAAAAAGAAGAAGGAGGAGGCGGTGGCCGCCCTCAAGGAATTCTACAAGGGCAAGTACCTTCTGCCCTCGGCCTTTACGGCCAACAACAGGGTGGAGGCCATCCAGCCCATGTACGTGCCCTACTGGCTATTTGATTCGGATGTGGTGGCAACGGCCAGCTTCAAGGCGGAAAATGACCTGGTGATCGATACCCCCGATGCCATCGTGACCGAGACCAGCGTCTACGACGTCCAGCGGGAGGGCCTGATGAATTTTGCCCGCATCCCGGTGGACGGGAGCAAAAAGATGGACGACACCTGGATGGAGAGCATCGAGCCCTACGACTACAGCGAGATGGTGCCCTTCAGCAGTGCGTACCTGACCGGCTATCTGGCGGACAGGTACGATGTCACCAGCGATGAATGCGCCGAGAGGGTGGACGAGAGGATAAGGGCCACGGCCGCCCAGGTCATGGAAGGACAGATCGACGGCTACATGCGCCACCAGATGGAGGACATCAGCGTGCTCAAGGAGAACGGCACCGTGTCCTATGCCCTGGCGCCGGTCTGGATACTGACGACCCGCTACAAGGACAAGCCCTACACCTTCCTCATGAACGGACAGACGGGCAAGGTGGTGGGCGAGCTGCCGGTGGATTCCACCAAGGCGGTCACGTATCCGGGTGCTGTGTTCCTGATCCTGCTGCCGATACTTTATTTCGTCGTCAAGAGCCTGTTGGTATAAGGAGGTGCCGGGATGAAGAAGATATTTCTGATCTTTGCTCTTTTGGCGGCCCTTCTTGGCGCGGCGGTCTCGGCCTTTGCGGCCACGAGCTCCAGCGTGGTCGATTCGGCGGGGCTTCTCCAGCCGGTCGACAGGCAAAAGCTCAACTCCGCCATCAGGACCATCGAACAAAAGTACAATGTCCGCGTCGCGGTCCTGACCCTAAAACAGATCCCGGACGGCGTGAGCATATCCCAGTACGCCCGTGCCGTGCAGGAACGTTATTACACCGACGGGACCAACGGCAACATGCTCCTTCTGATCGATATCGGCACCAGGAGATGGCAGATCGTCACCGACAGGAAGATGGACCGGATGATCACCCAGCAGGGCGGTATCAAGGCCATCCAGAACGAAATGGTGCCTTTGCTCGAGAAAAACAATTTCAGCGGTGCGGTCTCGACCTATGCCAGCAGGTCGAACGATCTTCTGGCCTATTACGCCAAGGAAAAGCAGGCCTACGATCCGGCCAACGACTTCAACGGCGGCGCCCTGGCCGGCGGGGGCATCATGTCCCTTGGGTTTGCCGGTGCCGTCAAGAAATGGCTGGTGGGCCAGATGAGCAACGTGCAGCCCGCCACTTCGGCCGGCAATTATTTCAACGCCAGCGGCTTTGCCCTGACGAGTAATTCCAGCGATACCTACCTTTATACAACCACGGCCGTGGTGCCAAAGCCCAAGCGCGTCTCGGGCGGCGGCGGAAGAGGAGGCTTCTCCGGCGGAAGAGGAGGTTTCTCCGGCGGCGGTGGCGGGAGCGCCGGCGGCAGCTTCTGATGCCCCTGCTGCTGATAGAAAGAGACTGTCAGACCCGTGAGTTGAAAATGCCAAAGGGCGCCAGGCAGACCGCTAACGCTGTCTCGGCGCCCTTTGAACGCACCTGTGGAACGCAGGCTTTTTCGGCAGTGTTTCACGTGCAACATCAGAAAGGAAGATCGAAATGGAATTTAGGCCCGTAAGAAGAAAGGACCGCGAGATCTCAAAGGAAGAAGCCCTCGAGGTGCTGAAAAAAGGCAGATACGGCGTCCTGTCCACCATGGGCGAAGACGGCTGGCCCTATGGCGTGCCCATGAGCTACACCCTAAGGGACGGCAAGATCTGGTTCCACGGTGCGAAGGAAGGCCACAAGCTGGACAACATCAGGTTCTGCGACAGGGTCTCCTTTTGTGTGGTGGGGGACACGAAGACCCTGCCGGACAAATTCTCCACCATCTATTCCAGCGCCATCGTGTTCGGCAAGATCCATGAATGCAGCGACGAGGAAAAGATGCAGGGCTTTGGCGAACTGGTGGGCAAATATGCCCCGGCCTTTGCCAAGGAGGGCGCGGCCTACGCTAAGAACGCCTCAGGGCGGGCTGCGGTCTTTTGTCTTGAGATCGAACACATCAGCGGCAAGGCCAGGAAAAAATAAGGGGCGAAAAAGTCTGGCGAAGATACCGGAAAAGATGCCTTCTTTTTGTGATTTTGCCTTGCCTGGCGTTCTCAAAGGGAGTACAATAGACAAGGAAAGTTTGTGAAGATTATTGTTCGGGAAAGTGATGCTCTTGTACAGACTGCTTTTTGTCTGCCACGGCAATATCTGCCGCTCTCCCATGGCCGAATTCATCATGAAGGATCTGGTGAGAAAAGCGGGGCTGGAGGATCTTTTCGAGATCAGGTCCCTTGCGGCAAGACGCGATGAGCTGGGCAACGACATGTACCCGCCGGCAAAGCGCATGCTCAAAAAGATGGGCGTGCCCTTTGCGCCGCGCAAGGCCGCCCTCATGACGAGGGAGGATTATGACCGGTCCGATCTGGTGCTGGCCATGGACTGGGAGAACATGTCCGACATAGAGCGCATCTCGGGCGGCGATCCGGACGGGAAGCTCCATCTGCTGATGGATTTTGCCTCGCAGCACCGCGAGGTGGACGACCCATGGTACTCCGGGGCGTTCGACGAGGCTTACGAGGATATCTTGAAGGGCTGTCAGGCCCTTTTGGATTATTGTATTGAACAGACACAGAAACAGAAAAGGAGAGATTGAACATGGCTTTAGGAAAAAAATGGGTTTACAAGTTCTCTGAAGGCAACGCGGACATGCGCGAGCTTTTGGGCGGCAAGGGTGCCAATCTGGCCGAGATGACCAATCTGGGCCTGCCTATCCCCCAGGGCTTTACCATTACGACGGAAGCCTGCACGGATTATTACAGGTCCGACAGGAAGATCTCCGATGATATCAAAAAACAGATCTTCGATGCTCTTGCCTGGCTCGAAGAGACCAACGGCAAAAAATTCGGCGACAACAACGATCCTCTTCTGGTTTCTGTACGGAGCGGCGCCCGTGTTTCCATGCCCGGCATGATGGACACCATCCTGAACCTGGGCCTCAACGACGTGTCCGTCAAGGGTTTTGCGAAAAAGACCAACAATCCCCGCTTTGCCTATGACTCCTATCGTCGTTTCATCCAGATGTTCTCCGACGTGGTCATGGAGATCCCCAAATCCGGTTTTGAGGAAGTCATCGACGAGATCAAGGAGAAAAAAGGCGTAAAATTCGATATCGATCTTGACGCCAAGGATATGCAGACCCTGGTGAAGCGCTTCAAGAAGATCTACAAGGATGCCAAGGGCGTGGAATTCCCGCAGGATCCCGTGGAGCAGCTCATGGAGGCCGTCAAGGCCGTGTTCCGCTCCTGGGACAATCCCCGCGCCAACGTATACCGCCGCATGAACGACATCCCCGGCGACTGGGGCACTGCCGTCAACGTGCAGACCATGGTCTTCGGCAACATGGGACCCACCTCCGGCACCGGCGTTGCCTTCACCCGTAACCCCGGCAACGGCTCCAAGGGCATCTTCGGCGAATACCTTATCGACGCCCAGGGCGAAGACGTGGTGGCCGGCATCCGTACTCCCCAGCCCATCACCAAGCTGGAAAAGGATCTGCCCGACTGCTACAGGGAATTCATCCGTCTGGCCACTTTGCTGGAGAACCATTACCGCGACATGCAGGACATGGAATTCACCATCCAGGAAGGCAAGCTCTACTTCCTGCAGACCAGGAACGGCAAGCGTACCGCTCAGGCCGCCATCAACATCGCCGTGGATCTGGTCAACGAAGGCATGATCACTCCGGAAGAAGCGGTCTGCCGTATCGAAGCCAAGTCTCTCGACCAGGTGCTGCATCCGACCTTTGACGCAAAGACCCTCAAGAAGAGCAAGGCCATCGGACACGGCCTGCCCGCATCTCCGGGCAGCGCGGCCGGCAAGGTCTATTTCACCGCCGAGGCCGCCAAGAAGGCCCATGACGCCGGCGAGCGCGTCATCCTGGTCCGTCTCGAGACCTCTCCTGAAGATATCGAAGGCATGCATGCCTCCGAGGGCATCCTGACCGCCAGAGGCGGCATGACCAGCCATGCGGCCGTCGTGGCCCGCGGCATGGGCACCTGCTGCGTCTCCGGCTGCAACGAGCTCAAGGTGGACGAAGCCAAGAAGAAATTCGAACTGGGCGGCAAGACCTACAAGCAGGGCGACTATATCTCCCTGGACGGCACCACCGGCAATATCTACGCGGGCGATATCCCCACGGTAGAGCCTGAGATCGGCGGCAACTTCGGCTGCATCATGCGCTGGGCCGACCAGTTCAGGAGACTGCAGGTCAGGACCAACGCCGACACTCCCGCCGACACCGAGAACGCCGTGCGTCTTGGCGCCGAGGGCATCGGCCTGTGCCGCACCGAGCACATGTTCTTCGAGCCCGAGCGTATCCCCAAATTCCGCCGCATGATCTTATCTGATACCTTAGAGCAGAGAGAAGCCGCTCTGAAGGAACTCATTCCTTATCAGAGAGAAGACTTCATCGGCATGTACAAGGCTCTGAAGGGCCGTCCCATGACCATCCGCTTCCTGGATCCGCCTCTGCATGAGTTCCTGCCCAAGACCGAGTCGGAAATGCGTGCTCTGGCCAAGGATATGGGCTACACCTTCCAGCATGTCCTCAACCGCACCAACGAGCTGCATGAGTTCAACCCGATGATGGGCCTGCGCGGCTGCCGTCTGAGCGTCGTATATCCTGAGATCGCGAAGATGCAGACCCGTGCCGTCATCGAGGCCGCCATCTCGGTGAAGAAGGAATACAGCTACGACATCGTGCCCGAGATCATGGTCCCGCTGATCGGCGACCGCAAGGAGCTGCACTTTGTCAAGGACATCATCGTGGCCACCGCTGAAGAGGTCATGAAGGAGCAGAACTACTTCATCAACTACAAGGTCGGCACCATGATCGAGATCCCGCGTGCCGCCATCACGGCTGACGAAGTGGCCAAGGAAGCCGACTTCTTCTCCTTCGGCACCAACGACCTGACCCAGATGACTTTCGGCTTCTCCCGCGACGACGCCGGACATTTCCTGGGCGCCTACTACGACAAGAAGGTCTATGAGTCCGATCCCTTCGCCAAGCTCGACCAGAACGGCGTGGGCAAGCTGATGGCCCATGCGGTGCAGGCCGGACGCAGCACCAATCCGAGACTGCATCTTGGCATCTGCGGCGAACACGGCGGCGATCCTTCCTCCGTGGAATTCTGCGACAAGATCGGCCTGGATTATGTCTCCTGCTCGCCGTTCCGCGTGCCTATCGCGCGTCTTGCGGCTGCACAGGCGGCTATCAAGAATAAGAAATAAGACGGATCATACCGCCTGAAATGAAAACGGCCTCCCTCCCCCCGGGAGGAGGGCGGCTTTTTTGGCTTCGTGTTATTTCAGGGAAAAAACAGGCAACAAGAGGGCCTGCACGCC
>Ga0181612_166846_pt1 | contig 25191 bp, 22 predicted proteins | sample HoacroProtozoa21_FD_119630 | JGI IMG/M metagenome (GOLD analysis project Ga0181612, IMG submission 119630) | Hoatzin crop microbial communities from Cojedes, Venezuel. Combined Assembly of Gp0051906, Gp0051904, Gp0051908
GGCCGGAGTGAAGCCGGAGATGCAGGCAGAGCCCAAGAAGAAGACCCGCGCAAAGCGCGCTATCCGCAAGACGACAAAGAAAGAGGACACGCCCGAAACTGAGGCATAAAGCAAAACGTTTTCGATAAGCCATGAGCAGAGACAAGCTTGCTTGGACTATGCAATGGCGAGAAAACGGCTTTTGGAAAAAGAACGTGAAGAGCTCTGAGTTGCAAAGCGTCAAGCAACGCTACAACATCGTGGGCAACTGCGACCAGTTGAACCACGCTCTCGACGTCGCCCTGCAGGTGGCGCCGATTGACCTCTCTGTGCTCATCGTCGGAGAGAGCGGCGTGGGCAAGGAAATCATTCCGCGCGTCATTCACGACCATTCGCCACGACGGCGCGAGAAATATTTTGCCATCAACTGCGGCTCTATCCCGGAGGGAACCATCGACTCGGAACTGTTCGGCCACGTGAAAGGGTCTTACACCGGAGCAATCGACGACAGTCCCGGATATTTTGGAGTGGCTAATCATGGCACCTTGTTCCTCGACGAAGTGGGCGAACTGCCCATTGCCACGCAGGCACGACTGCTGCGAGTGCTTGAGACGGGCGAATATATCCCCGTCGGCGGCACCGAGATAAGGAAGACCGACGTGAGGGTGGTGGCCGCCACCAACGTCAACATACGGCGTGCAATCAGCGAGGGACGCTTCCGCGAAGACCTTTACTACCGTCTCAACGGAGTGCCTATACAGATGCCCCCATTGCGCGACAGAGGCGAGGACATCGTGCTGCTTTTCCGCCTGTTTGCAATGCAGATGGCCGAGAAATACAGAATGGACAAGGTGGTGCTGACCGACGGCGCAAAGCAGTTGCTCATGCGATATAAGTGGCCGGGAAACGTCAGGCAGCTGAAGAACATCACCGAGCAAATATCGGTGATGAGTCCTGAGCGCACCATTACGCCGGAGATTCTCGCCAAATTCATCCCGCAAGACCAAGAGAGCACCCAGCTGGTGGCCATCGGGCCGCAAACGGGCAACCATAATTTTGAGAACGAGCGGGAGATACTCTACAAGATTCTCTACGACCTGAAAGGCAACGTGAACGAATTGCGGCGCGAGGTGGCAATGCTGAAAAAACAGCTCGACGACGGTGGAACTGCCTCTGGCGCGCAGCTATCGGCTCTCTCGCCGCACCTTTCATCCCTGCCTACCCAGACGCCGGTGCAGGCAGAGGTGGCAGAGGCTGAAGAATATGTCGAGCCACAGCAGGAACCGGAAACCCTCAATCTGAACGATGTGGGCAAACAGTTGCTCATCAAGGCTCTTGAGCGCAATCATGGCAACAGGAAAAAGGCGGCGCAGGAGCTGGGCATCAGCGACCGCACGCTTTACAGACGACTGAAACAATACGGCATTGAAGGATAGAAAACAACAACTGAAAGCAGCGACGCTCGGACTTATGCTCGTCGTGCTGACTGCGTGCTCCATAAGCTATAAGTTTAATGGAGCAAGCGTTGACTATACTAAGACCAAGACCATTCAGATAGCCGACTTCCCCAACCGCGCCAGCTACGTTTGGGGACCAATGGCCAATATGTTCAACAATGCCCTGAAGGACCAGTATGCCAACCACACCAGACTGACGCAGGTGAAGCGCAACGGCGACCTGAAGGTGGAGGGCGAAATCACCAAATATGAGCAGCGCAACAAGGCCGTCTCGAGCGAAGGATATTCGGCGCAAACGGAACTTTCAATGACCGTCAACGTGCGTTTCACAAACAACGTGAACCATGCTGAAGACTTCGAGAGAACGTTCACCGCCACTTCGTCTTACGAAACCACACAGTCGCTCAACAGTGTGCAGGAGAGACTCGTAACCGAGATGATAAAAGAGCTGACCGACCAAATATTCAACGCCACACTGGCCAACTGGTAGGAACGACTATGGACATTACAATGCTGATTAACCACCCCGAGCAGATGGACCGCGAGACGCTCTACGAGTTGCGCTCGCTCTTGGCATTGTATCCCTATTTCCAGCCTCTGCGGCTCTTGCTCTTGAAAAATCTCTACCTGCTGCACGACCCCTCTTTCGACGAGGAACTGCGACGTGCCGCTGTATATCTCACTGACCGGGAAACCATCTTCAATCTTGTGGAGGCGGCTCACTATCAGGTGAGAGTTCCGCAGACGGAGACGCAGAGACAAATGCCTCTCAGAGACGGTGAGGACCGCACATCGTCGCTCATCGACAATTTCTTGGAGTCGATACCCAAGACCGACGAGCCAGAGCCGCAAGTGCGCCGCAAACCGACTCCCGCCGACGCTGCCGTCGATTATGTCGCTTATCTGTTCGAAACAGAAACTGAGCAAGAAGAGGAGACACCGCAGCTGAAGGGACAAAGCCTGATAGACGACTTCCTGAACAATGATAAAGGTAAAATAATATTAAACCAGGACAACGACTACGAGCCAGAAACCGAAACAACCGCTTCAAGCACTGAAGATGGTGGCGAAGATGACTATTTCACTGAGACTTTGGCACGAATTTACATTAAACAGGGGAGATATTCGAAGGCTCAGGAAATAATTAAGCGATTAAGTTTGGCATATCCGAAAAAAAATGCTTACTTTGCAGACCAAATCCGATTTTTGGATAAGTTGATAGTAAATAATAGTAAAAATAAATCATAAACAAAAAGATGTACACACTTTTAGTAATTCTCATCGTGATTGCAGCACTGCTCATGATTGGCATTGTGCTCATTCAGGAGTCGAAGGGTGGCGGTCTCTCGTCGAGTTTCGCCTCCTACAACCAAGTGGCCGGCGTGCGCAAGACTACCGACTTCATCGAAAAGATGACGTGGGGACTCGCCATAGCAATGGTCGTAATCAGCGTGGCATGTGCATACGTTGCACCGCAGGCCACCAACGACCGCTCGGTGATGGAAAATGTGCAGAACAGCGCTGCCAATCCCGCCAACCTGCCTAATTTCGGCGCAAGCCAGACGCAGCAGGGTCAGCAGGGCGCTCAGCAGCAGGCCGCACCGGCAGGCGACAACAAGGCTGCCGCTCCCGCCGCTCAGAAAGAGGCTCCGAAAGCTCCTGCCACGCCTGCCAAATAAGGCAATCACAGCGCAGAAACATCCAGCGAAAAGACTCTACCGCACGACAGCCGGAAGGCCGTCGTGAGGTGTTCTTTTGCTTAAAAAATCAAAAAAAGAAGGCGACACAGATACAACGTGCCGCCTTTTTTCGTAACTTTATGCCGTGAAAATCTAAAAACAGCAGCCTTATGAAAATCGGAATCCCAAAAGAAATCAAGAACAACGAGAACCGGGTGGGAATGACGCCCGCAGGAGTGAGCACGCTCGTGGCTCACGGTCATCAACTCTTTGTGCAGCACACAGCAGGCGTGGGCAGCGGTTTCAGCGACGACGACTACAAGGCCGTCGGCGCCACCATTCTGCCGACCATCGAGGATGTCTATTCGCAAGCCGACATGATTGTCAAGGTGAAAGAGCCAATAGAGCCGGAATATCCCATTGTCAGGCAAGGGCAACTGGTCTTCACCTATTTCCATTTTGCTTGCGACCGTCCGCTCACCGACGCCATGCTGAAGAGCGGCGCCGTCTGTCTGGCTTACGAGACGGTGCAACGCTCTGACGGAACTTTGCCGCTGCTTATCCCGATGAGTGAGGTGGCAGGACGCATGGCCACCATCAATGGCGCCTACTATCTGCAAAAGACCAAAGGAGGCAAAGGCAAGCTAATCGGCGGAGTGCCTGGCGTGAAACCGGCAAAGGTGATTGTGCTTGGAGGAGGAACGGTGGGCGAGGCCGCCGCAAGGTTGGCCGCAGGCATGGGAGCCGACGTCGTCATCACCGACATCTCGTTGCCGCGCCTGCGCCAGCTCGACATCGAATTGCCGGCCAACTGCCACACGCTCTATTCGTCGGAGCATAACATTCGCCGCGAACTCCCCGACGCCGACATCGTGATTGGCAGCGTGCTGGTGCCTGGCGACAAAGCGCCACATCTGATAACGCGCGACATGCTGAAACTGATGGAGCCGGGAACAGTGCTGGTCGATGTGGCTATCGATCAGGGCGGATGTTTCGAGACGTCGCGCCCGACAACCCACAGCGAGCCAGTCTATGAGGTGGATGGCATCGTTCATTACGCCGTTGCCAACATTCCCGGTGCTGTGCCAAACACATCGACGATGGCTCTCACCAACGCCACGTTGAGCTATGCCGTGGCTTTGGCCGACAAGGGCTGGAAGCGTGCTTGCGCCGAAGACGAGTCGTTGCGCAAGGGTCTCAACATTGTTGATGGAAAAGTGGTCTATGAGGCAGTGGCGCGCGTGTTTGATTTGCCCTACGCGCCGCTTCAGTTCTGATTATCGGGAGTTTTCCTGCTCCAACTTCAGCAGGAACGCTTTCTTCTCTATGCCCGCGCTGTAGCCGCCGATGCCTCCTCCGGCGGCCACAATGCGGTGGCAAGGCACGATGATTGCCATCGGGTTGCTTCCGTTGGCGTTGCCCACAGCGCGGAAAGCCTTGGGATGTCCGGTCATGCGGGCTTCCTCAGCGTAGGTGATTGTCGTGCCGTAGGCTACGCTCAGCATTGCTTGCCACGCCTTTTTCTGAAATGTCGTGCCAGTCAGTAGCAGCGGAAGGCTGAATGTGCGTCTCTCGCCGGCGAAGTACTCCTCCAGTTGCCTGATTGCTTCGCGCGTGTTTTCGGTGCTTTTCTCGTTTACGTCTGCTGTCAGCCGCTGTGCCACCCATCGGCGCGTGCTTTCCGTCTCGTTTTCCCACGTGCAGATGCACAGTTTTCCGTCGCATTCGCCAAGCACCAATTCCCCTATTGGCGACTTCCATTTCTCTGTAAAAATCTTCTTCATACGGCAAAGTTACTACTTTTTTCTCAAAAAATCGGCTAAAAATTTGGGAAAAAGAAAAAAACGCCGTACCTTTGCACTCGCTTTTGTGAAAGCAAGGCAAAGATGGTGCCCGTAGTTCAGTTGGTTAGAGCGTCAGATTGTGGTTCTGAATGTCGTGAGTTCGAGTCTCACCGGGCACCCAACAAGAAAAGTCCCAGAATACCGATAATTTCAAATGTTCTGGGATTTTTTATGCATGATGCAATTTTATTTATGGACAAATATATAATATTATGAACAAGGAGAAACTTAAAGACTTTATAGAAGGGATGGATGAAACCATTCAGAATGTGTATAAAAATTATTTGGATCTTGCAAATGAAAATAAAGAGGGGCTTATCAAATATTTGGTACCAACCCCATTGTATAACGGCAAAGAATCTAAGAATTCATTGTCTTTTAAGAACAAATCAGCATTATTAGAATACTTCAAAATAGGGAAAGACTTCGAAAAAGAGATGCGTGATAGCAGAATAACCACAATACATTCTTCGGCACTCTTAGCCTTTTTGGCTTTCTATAAAGTCAGTGAAGATACTCCCATCTATATTGATGATATTAAATATACTCAACGGTTCTTCGAAGTAAAGAATAAATGTATTCGAACTCCTTCTCAAGTGGATGTTGTACTTGTGTCATCTGACTGGAAAAACGTCCTTTATTTAGAATCGAAGTTTAAGGAGACTCTAGAAGTTTCTTCTAAAATAGAAGTGCGTGGAGCTTATCGATGGAAAAATAAATGTGGAGTTGAGATATACAAAGAAGATTCGTTTATTAAGCATACAGGATCGATATTGAAGGGGAATAAAGACGAAACTTTCAAAATTGCAGTAAGAGGAGATGAACCCAAGACTTATTTAGATGGTATCAAACAAATGATTTCTCACTATATTGGTATGTTAAATGGGTCGAATGGTAAAAATGAGGACGTATTTGAGGAAAAGATAAAAGAGGCAAAAAATATCAATCTAGCGTCTATTGTTTATGATTTTCCCAATATACCAAATTTTAAAGAGAATAGCGATTCTCTCAGCTTCGAGAAACGATTGGAAAATTATGGAGAATTGTATGAGAAACTCGCGAAGTATCTAAATACTCTGACAGGAAAATTAAAACCATCTGATGATATAAAATACTCTGTAAGGGAAAAATTACTCACATATCAAAATGTTTTTAGTAGTGAAGATAATAAAAAGCTATTAAGTTGTGAGGTTAAATCTCTGTTTAACATTGGGAATTAACATTATAGCAGTTGCTTTTTAGTTTTTTGCTGCATTTGTAACGATAGAAAGATATGAGGGTACTTTCACAAGCCGACGTGGGCTATATTATATAATGTATAATAACAAAAGCAGGAGAATGGCTGTTCGGCCGTTCTCCTGCTTTTGTTGTCGTTTGATATCTCTTGGGCTTATTTCTTTGCGGCTTTTTTCTTGCAGCAAGGTTTTTGTTTGTTTGCCTCTTTCTTGCAGCAGTCGGCTTTCTCGGCTGCTTTCTTGCAATCCTTGCAGTCGGCATGCTTGCAGGCATCGCCGCACTTGCAGTCTTTGCATTTTGCTGCTTTCTGGCAACACTCTTTCTGGGCTTTGGGCTGCGTCTTGTCGCTTTGAGCCGACACGGTGCAGAGTCCGCTTGCTGCCACGAAAAGGACAGCGGTCATCAAGATTTTCTTCATAGTCGTCTCTCTTTTATGTTTTAAAATTATCGGTTGCAAAAGTAGCGATTTTCTTCCAAACGGTGAACTTTTTAGATGTTAATCTTTCGAAAGTGTAAGTGAAGAAAGTGTGAATTAACATAAATTATGTTTCTCTGTTTGGATGTTTTCTCTAAATCTCGTAATTTTGCCACCGAAATATCTAACGACATCAAACTATTCAGATTATGAAGAAAATTTATCTATTGCTACTGGCTGTTATTGCCACATTGACCGACGTGTCGGCACAGGTTGACAATTACTGCTTGCGCTTGGCGAAAGGTCAAGCCCCCACATGCGGGCTGATGCCCGAAATCAGCGAAAGTTCCACTTTCACAATCCAGTTATGGCTCTCGCCCGACACGTGGACTGAGGGCGCTACGGTTTTGCGGCTGAGCGACGACGCGCAGCTGCAGCTCGGAGCCTCAGGCTCGGTGAAGATGATTGTGGGCGAAAGCGAAGTGTCGGCTTCATCGAGCGACCTTGCAGCCGGCACGTGGGCTCACATCACGATTCTCTGCGACGCCGGTTCTGCCAAGATACTGGTGAACGGCACTGAGGCCGGCAGCGGCACGCTTAAGGCACTGCCCAAGGCTACGGCTTTCGGAATGGGCAGCGACACCTTCGAGGGACGTCTCGACGACGTGCGTCTGTGGAGCACCGCCACTTTCGACGAGCATTTCAACTACTTCATGAACACGTCGCTCAACAAGTGGAACCCATATTGGGACAATCTCGTGGCTTACTACAAGATGGACTTCAATGAGTGCGACGACCTCGTGGACTTCAAGACCCTCTATGAGCCTTACAACGGAAGCTACAACCACCACGGCGAGATGAACGGAGCAACGCTTGAGAAGGTCAGCGACAACACAGGTCTCGTATATCGTCAGCACGGAGCCTACACCGACCTCTCGCGCTTCTTCGACCGTGGCATCGACCGCGAGAAGTATCTGCTTTCCAACGACATCATCGTGCTTTCACTGCGCTGCCAAAGCGACGGCCACCTGAAGCACTACAACACCAACGACCACGGCACTCTTGGCTCGGGCGTAACGTGGAAGCAGTCGCAAGGCACACGCTCGGGCGTGCTGCACTTCGACGGAACAGGCTCGTTCTCAACCACGAAGGATGTGCTCGACGTGCTGTGGAACGGAAATAAGGCCAACGCCAATCCCGTCAACGGATACACCATCGAGACATGGATTTACCCGGAAGAACTCACCCAAGACGCTTTCGTCTTCAACAAGTATAACGCCAACACGAGCAAGGGCATCTACATCAGTCTCAACTCCGACGGAACGTTCACGACATGGGTGAACGGTGAGAAATTCACCACGAGCACTCTGAAGCTCGAGACCGACAAGTGGCAATATCTTGCAGTAACATGTGCAAAAACCGGCACTCTCACTGCCTATCTCGGCGGAACTACTGAGGAACTCGGCACGCCGACGAAGGGTCGCTTCAGCATCACCGGCTTCGCAGCCGAGTTTGGAAAGAACTTCAAGGGCTATCTCGACGAATGTGCCGTCTGGGAGTGGACTTTCGGACAGGGACAACTGCAGAGCCACCAGAACAAGGGCATCCAGCTGCCTGCCATCGGAACTATCGTAACGGCTGGACCGCTGAACTATTCCAGTGGCTACTACACATTCGACGACCAAGACAACATTGGTTGGGACTACTTCTCGCAGGACAACTGGGTGAAGATTATGAGAAGTGCCTTCGACGGCTATCGCGGATGGAAGATTCGCCTTTCGGTGGCTGGCAACGACAAGCAAGGAAAAAAGACGTGGAACGTATCGGGCGCAGGCATCAAGACCGACGCCGGACGCGAGAACTTCGCTACCGACCTTGCTAACGAAGCAGCAGACTACGACGGAGTTGAGCTCGACCTTGAGTGGTCGCTCGCTCAAGAAGGCATCGACGCTATCAACGCCCTTCTCCCAATCATCCGCCAAAAGCTCGACGACAAGTATGGAGCAGGCGTCAAGACTCTTATGCTCTCGTGCCATCCCGACGCTCCTTACTCTTATCATCTAACGAAGGCAGGCCTCGCAGCCGTTGACGGACTCACATTCCAGCACTACGGACCGAACACGCCTCCACACACCTGGGCATACTACACTACGCACTATGCCAACTACGTGTCTTATGGACTTCCCGAAGAGAAATACTATATGTCTTACGCAACCACCACCTCGGCTGGCAACGGCAGCACTACTGGCATCCGCGCCAACAACCTGCACTCTACTCCTTTCGTAGGCGCTGAGACAGACGGCTCTGGCTATACCGTAAATTGGGAAGCAGGAAACGAGTATGCGACAGTCAACGGAAACAAGTTCTACTTCCAGGGTCCCGCTCAGGTTTATCGCCGCACCGACTATGTTGTTCAGCACAACAACCTCGGTATCTTCTATTGGGACATGGGCAACGACGTATCGACACAGCACGTTTACAGCCTGCCGAAGTGGTGCAGCTACGCGCTTAATGCCAACGTTGACTCCATAGTAACAAGCGTTACCGTCAACAATCCGCACAAAGTAACAACGGGCATCACCCAAGTGGAGAGCAAGGTGGAAGCAGCCGACCGCTACTACAGCATCGACGGCAAACAGTTGGCTCGCCCAGGACGCGGCATCACAATCGTTCGTCGCGCCGACGGTACTGTTAGAAAAGAGATGTGATAGTCTGAAAGATTAAAAATAGTTAAGCCCGTTCAAAAGAGCGGGCTTTTCTCGTTATAAGGATAGATGGAGCAAAAAACATTCGAGCTAAAAGCCTCGCCGACTCGCGAACGCATCGTAGGCATAGCACGGCGATACGGGCTAACTGCCGACGAAGCCGAAGACGTGGCCCAAGAGGTTATGCTCAGGCTGTGGGCGCTCCATCATCGGCTCAACGAGGAGAGCATGCAAGCGCTGGCTACCGTTGCCGCACGAAATCAGTGCATCGACCGCCTTCGCTCGCGCAAGACCATCCCGCTCGACGCCGACATCATCTGCGAGGAAGAGCGACGGATAGAGGCAACCGACGAGCTGGCGTGGCTTGAGAACCGCATGAGGCAACTGCCAGGAACGGAGTATCAAGTGCTTCGCCTGCGCCAAGTGGAGGGAAGGCCTGCGGCAGAGATAGCCCGACTGTTGGGCATAGCCGAGAGCTCCGTCCCCGTGTTGCTCTCGCGCGCACGCCGAAACCTGTTGAAAAAGATAAAGGAGAAAAGACGATGAACATAAAGCAACTGCTCGACCGATTCATGGCAGGCGAGACCTCGCTCGACGAGGAGCGCCAGATAGCACAATACTTCCGCGACCATCGGCAGGTGGAAGCCGAACTGGAGCCTTACCGTGAGATGTTCGACTACTTCGCCGAGGGAATGCCTCTGGAGCAGGAACGGAAGCCGACGAAACTACCGTGGACGTGGGTTGCTGCGGCGGTGGCGACGGCTGCGGCGGTGGCATTGCTTCTGCTGCTTTCACCATTCAATCGAACAGACACCGCCATCGACAATCAGTTGGCTCACCTTGCGCCGCCCGTGATTGAGCTTAAAACAACCACCGAAATCTGCGAGCCAACGATTTCGCAACCAGCGAAAGAGCAGCGAAAAACGGTGAAACCTACGAAGAGGCAGGTCGCAAGAGCGACAGGCAAAGCATCGGCAGACAGTCTGGTTCGCGAGATAGAAATGCGACAAGAGAACGCTCTGCGCGAAGTGATTCGGCAGGAGTTGAAGCAGGATTTCATCGTAACCTGCATCGAGCAGGGTGGCAGCGAGGCAAACCAACCGTCGAACTATATTGAGTTGTGAGTTCTTTAGTTCTTTAGTTTTTGAGGTATTTAAGTTTAGTTATTACGATATGAAAAAAATGATTTCACTGTTGGTCGCCATGTTGCCCATCGCGGCCATCGCACAAACCAACCTTAATGGGAAGTTTCAGCAACTGCTGAACGAGAAGACGCGCCCCGCGGAAATGAAGTTGACCAGCAAGTCGAGCGACGACGAATTGGGGAACTACGACTATTGCTTCACGTTCAAAGCATCTACGAGTCGCGCCAAACAGTTGATAGAGTCGATAACGGCTCTCTTCGACGCCGACGAAAGCGAGGCCTACCTATTAGAGAACATCGACGCCGACGCCACCACGTCGAGAATGTTGCGCGGCGCTGATGGCACGGAATACACGTTCTCCCCATCCGACGGCACCACGAAGATGGCCTGCTTCAACGACCCTGCCAACAAGCAATATCGCACGGCCTACGTGCTGACTTACAAGGAAGAAGGCGACCAGACTCGCGGACGATTCTACAAGTTCTACGGACGCAAGCCCTCAAGATTCTTCGGTGGGAACTCATTAAACCAGACGGCGGTGGACAGCGTTCTCAGCGAAATGCAAAATGCCATCGACACTACCGACTGGAAGGGAGCGCTGCGCGATTTCGGCAATCTCTTCCGTTTCAAAAACGTCAACAGCGGTGGAGGATTCGTGAAACGCTTCAGCACACTTCGTCTGGCCTTCCTCGAAGCCAAAGACCAAGAGACTCGCACGGCACTCGCAAACTCAATCTACGACCTTTGCAAGAAGAATGGCAAATCGGCCAACGAGCGTGAACGCAAACTCTGCATACAGCAACTGCGCGAAATGAAGACGAAAGAGAGCGACTCGATGATAAAGGGAATCCTCGAAGAAGCGGCGCAGACACTAAAGAATTAGCCCGATAAAAGACCTTTCGACAATACCGTCGAAAGGTCTTTTTTATTGTGCGATTAGGACACCACGATGCTACGTCGGCATAAGCATCGCCCTGCGAATTTCAAAGCAAAGGGGCGTTTCTTCGCAGGGAATATCGCGGAGCAACACGCGGATGATTGAAAAAATAACAGGCAATCGTTCTTCGTATGATATTTTTTTGCTATCTTTGCAGGCAGTTATGCGCGTATTGATAGTAAACACAAGCGAACGGACGGGCGGCGCAGCAGTAGCGGCCAACCGTCTGATGAAGGCACTCAATGCTTCGGGGGTAAAGGCGAAGATGCTCGTAAGGGAGAAAATCTCCGACGATCTCACCGTGGCTCCACTGAAGCAGTCGTGGCGACTACGGTTCAACTTCCTCTGGGAACGATGGTGCATCTTCTGTCGGCTGCATTTCAATCGGCGACACCTCTTTGAGATTGACATGGCAAACACGGGGACCGACATAACTCGGTTGCCAGAGTTTCGCGAGGCCGACATCATACACTTGCACTGGATTAACCAGGGAATGCTATCGCTGAACAACATACGCCGCATACTCGACTCCGGGAAGCCCGTGGTTTGGACCATGCACGACCTATGGCCGGCAACCGCTATTTGCCACTACGCTCGCGGATGCAAGAACTTTAAACGTTCCTGCCAACGCTGCCAGCTACTCCCTTCCGGCGGCTCGAAAAACGACCTCTCCGCTAAGACTTGGCAACGAAAACAGCGGATGCTCGAAGGACACAACGTCAGTTTCGTGGCGTGCAGCCGTTGGCTTATGGGACAGGCAAGGGAGAGCGCGCTGCTTCGCGGGCAGAACATAGTGAATATCCCCAACCCTATCGACACCCACATTTACCGCCAAAAAGACCAACGCAAGGCGCGTGAAGCCCTCGACCTACCATCCAAAGGAAAGATAATTCTCTTCATCTCTCAACGTGTTACCGACGAGCGAAAGGGAATGAAATACTTCATCGAAGCCATGCACACGCTGGTGAAAAATCATCCCGACGAGGCAAAAGAGATAAGCATAGCGCTGCTCGGCGGCCACACCGAGGAGATTGCCAGCGAGTTCGACGTGCCTGTCTATCAGTTGGGCTACGTGAACAACGACCAGACCATCGTGGATGCCTACAACGCCGCCGACGTGTTCGTGCTGCCATCATTAGAAGACAATCTGCCAAACACCATAATGGAGGCGATGGCCTGCGGCGTTCCCTGCGTGGGATTTCGCGTGGGCGGCATACCAGAAGAGATAGACCATCTGAAGAACGGCTACGTTGCGCAATATCGCGACTCATCCGACCTCGCGCAAGGCATCGCCTGGGTGCTGTTCGACTCCGACCGTGAAGTGGTGGTTCACGAGTGCCTCACTAAGGTTGGCCACAGCTATTCACAAAGCAGCGTGGCACTGCGCTACATCGAAGTTTACAACGAAGTGAGCGCGCAGAAGAACTATAAGATTTAGTTCCTACGTTCGTAAGTTTTTAGTTCTTTAGTTACTGGACAATCCAAGTACTCACGAACTAAAAGAACGAAATAACCCAAGAACGAAATAACTCAAGAACTCAAAAAACCAAGAACCCAAGAACAAAGACAGTGATTACCTTTTCGATAGTAACCATTACCTACAATGCGGCAGCAGTGCTACGACCGACGCTCGACAGCGTGCTGGCGCAAACCTATCAGCACATCGAGCACATCATCATCGACGGAGCATCGTCCGACGACACGCTACACATAGCCGAAGACTATCGCGAGCGCTCTGCCGAGGAAAGCGCATCCCACGAAATCGTCATCGTCTCCGAACCAGACAGAGGCATCTACGACGCCATGAACAAAGGACTACAACGGGCGACAGGCAACTACATAGTATTCCTAAACGCTGGCGACGCGCTCCCTTCGTCGGCAACACTGGAGACCATCGTCGATTCCACCGCACTGAAAGAGATGACCACCCTGCCTGCCGTGCTCTATGGCGACACCGACATAATAGACAACGACGGCAACGTCATCGGCCCGCGACACCTGTCGCCACCCGACCATCTCACGTGGCGCTCGTTCCTCCACGGCATGCTCGTCTGCCACCAAGCCTTCTACGCCCGGCTCGACATCGCCCGCGAAACGACTTACGACCTGCGTTATCGCCACTCCGCAGACGTGGATTGGTGCATACGCATCATGCGCGAAGCCGAACGAAGAGACCTTCCGATGGTGCGCGTTCCTGCCGTGATAGCCCACTATCAGCAGGAGGGCAACACCACGCGCAACCATCGGGCGTCGCTCCGAGAGCGCTTCGACGTGATGCGCCGCCACTACGGTCTCCTCCCCACCCTATCGATGCACTGTTGGTTCGTGGTGAGAGCCATTTTTAGGAAAGCAAAGAGTGTCTTTTCAAAAGGCGCGAAATAAGATTTTAACGCTATCTGAAAAACGAAGAACAATGCCTAAGACAGAAAAAGAAAAGATGGACGAATTCTTTGGAGGATGGAGCATGGACGAACGTTCCACCGAAGAGATAATGATGCAAATACGCTCTGGAAGAAATCCTCCAACGAGCACGCATCATGCTAACCTTGCGAATCCTGCCTTAAAAACAGACCATTCCTGCAAAATCACTCCCCGATGAGACGCTTCAGCAAGAACGTCGCGTTCTGGTTCTTTGCCACGCCGGAAGAGATTTTGTAGGTGTAAGTGATGTCGTCGGAAAGGCGTATCTCGAAACAGAAATTATGGAAACGGTCGGGCATTTGCTCGGCCATTTTTGATAGCTCCAAGTCGTGAGTCGCAACGACACCCGCGACGGGCAACTTAGCCACCGTCTCAAGGAAAAGACGCGAGCCGTTCAGCTTGTCGAGCGAATTAGTGCCCTTCAATATTTCGTCAAGTATTATTAGAGTCCTCGGCGACTGTTTTACGTGATGCAAGAGCTGGTCGAGACGCAGCAGCTCGGCGTTGAAATAAGAGATGCCGTGCGTCAGGTCGTCGGTGGTACGCATACTGCTGAACAGAGAGAATACGGAGACTTTCAGCGACTCTGCAAACACTGGCAGACCGCAACGCGCCAACACATAGTTGATTCCCACGGAGCGCAGGAACGTGCTCTTGCCTGCCATGTTGGCTCCAGTGATGATGTAATAGTTTTTGTCAACTATATCAAAGTCGTTCTTCACCGCTTTTTCGCCAAGGAAAGGGTGATAGAGCCCGCGAGCCGTATAGACAACAGCCTCGACGTCTGCCACTTCCGCGTCGGTGGCGTATGGCTCGTTATAGCGGAACGTCGCCATGGAAACACGTGCGTCGAACCGACTTACCGTCTCAACCCAGTGCTCGATGCCAATCATATAGCGCGACTGCCAACGCAAGAACCTGCGTACAAGGAAGAAGTCGCCGAGGCACAACATATCAGAAAACAGCAGATATAGGAAATTGCCACGGCGGTCGAGCGCGTCGAGTATGCTGCGAAGCTCGTCGAACGCCTGCGATGCCCCGTCCACGTCGGCTATGAGATTGCGATTGTCCGTCGCCTCAAGGCCCGACGACGCCAACAGTCGGATGAGCGAGATATAGCTTTTCAGCTGTTTGTGAATCTTGGAAACTATCTTGTTAATCGTGCGTAACGACTTCTGGCAGAGCATGAAAACAACAAAGAACTGCACGATGGCCCACAGTCCCGCAAGCGACCGCAGCTCCGGACGAAGCAGAGCCGCAACCACCAACACCGCGAAAGCTGCAATAGCCAACAGTGCTAACGTGAGTGCCACTTTAGAGGCAGCAAACTGCGAGATTCGCGCCTCTTTCACCGTCTTCAGCGCACGCACAATCTCTGCCGTGTCGATGCGCGTCTTATGCCCGTGCGACAGAAACTCCGTGCGCAGCTGCTCGCGCCCTGACAGTTCGGCGATGGCCTCACGGCGCCGCAGCAGTTCTTCGCCACTTCCGCCCCACCGTTCGCCCTTCAGCAGTGCGGCCAGAACGTCGCTTCCGCCCGACGTGATTGTACGGTTTATGCGGTTGAAGAGCGAGCCCACGCCGAAGATGTCCAAGTCGAGCGCAAAGTCGTGTTGCGGGTCTGCATAGTCGCTCCCGTCGGCAAAGGCGCTGAAGTCGCCCTTGTGGTATAGCAGCTCTTTATCGTAAACATCTTTCAGTGCCTCGGTTTCCTCTATTTCGTTGGAATTGCGCACGTCCAGCCATCTGACGACAAGGTAAACGGCAAGCATTGCCACCGCCGCCACCAGCCAAGCCAATCGCTCTCCGCCCGTGGCATAAAGGGCGATGCAGCCCACCACTGCGAGGAACGACAGCAGTTCGCCCGCTACAAACGCCCTGTTCCTATTATACAGTTTTCGGGCTTTCTCCCCAAGTGTCTCCGACTGTCTTTCGTAAAAATTCGTGATTTCTTGTTTGGTACTCATTCCCTGTAATGCCTGTCATCACCTTTTTCCGCCTGCAAAAATACAACTAAATATCGAGAAACGAGAAACTTTGCGCGGCCTTTTAATTAAATTTATAAAGTGGACTTTCAGGGAGGGGAAAACGGTGGGCGACAACTGCGAGGGCGACAATAGTCAGACATTTCCACCGTAATGTCCGGACAACACGGTAACGATGTCCGATTAAATCAATAACGATAGTTTTGTGGTTTAGCCTAAATCAGAGTGTGGTTTAGCCTAAATCAGAACGCGATTCAGGCTGAACCAGAAATTTGCGCCACCGTTTCAGAAAAGAGGAACTTTTGCGCGGATAATTTGGAAGGGTGAGAAAATATGATTATCTTTGCGAACGATAGAGCGAAGAAACCGTGAACAAAACCATCATTATCACCATCATCACCATGAGCATCATCAATATGGGTTGCAAGGCATCGGCAGAACAAAACGTAAGGGCCGAGGCCGTGGCAGGACAATTCTATCCTGCAGAGAAAGACACACTTACGAAGTGGATGAAAGACTACTTCGAGCCTTACGGCGAGGGAGGGCGCGACGACGTGCAGGCCGTGATAGTGCCACACGCGGGCTACGTCTTTTCGGGCGCGACGGCAGCGGCGGCGTTCGGGCAAATCAAGCGCACGCGAGAGTACGACCGCGTCTTTCTCATCGGGCCAAGTCATAGGGCTTACGTAGAGGGCGCCTCGGTGCCTGCGGAATACGACGCCTACGCCACGCCGCTCGGACCGTTGGCGGTGGACCGAGAACTGTGCGATTCGTTAATCAATGCCAACGACGCCTTCTGCTACGAACCGTCGGCACACATCGACGAACATTGCCTGGAAGTGCAACTGCCCCTGCTGAAGTATTGGTTGCGACGCGAGTGCCCGATAGTGCCCATCATCGTAGGCACGCAGAATCTCGACTGTCTCAGCCAGATAGCGCAGGCACTGCTGCCCTATTTCAACGGCAGGAATCTGTTTGTCATCAGCTCTGACTTCAGCCACTATCCGCAATACGACGACGCTTGCGAGGCCGACGCTCGAACGGCTGACTCGCTTGCCAAAGGGCGACTTGCGCCGTTCATCGAGGCTCTGCAGGTGAACGCTCAAATGAACTATCCCAATCTCTCGACAAGCGCCTGCGGACAGGCCGCCATTGCCGTGCTGCTGCTGATGATGGAGCAGCGTGGCGACTTGGAAATGACACACCTGAAATATTGCAATTCGGGCGACTCTCCGTATGCCGACAAACGGCGAGTGGTGGGATATCACGCCTTCGCAGTAACGCCTTCCGCCGACCTCGCCATCACCGAGGAACAACGAGAAGCTCTGCTACGTTTGGCGCGAACGAGCATTGAGAAACGACTGAAACACGACGTTTCCGAGACGACCGAAAACGGGAGCGACGACTACGACGCTCTCACCCGACTGCGGCACAACGGGGCTTTCGTTACGCTGACCAAACATGGTGCGCTGCGTGGCTGCATCGGACACTTTGGCGACGACTACCCCATCACCACGCTCGTAGAGGAGATGGCTCAGGCTGCCGCCTTCCGCGACCCACGGTTTTCACCTCTCACTGCCGACGAACTGAGCGATGTGGAGATAGAGATTTCGGTGCTGACACCGCTGAAACGAATATCGACCATCGACGAACTGCAACTGCATCGCGACGGCATATATATAAAGAAAGGTGGGCGCACAGGCACATTCCTCCCGCAAGTGGCCGACGAAGTAGATTGGTCGCGCGAGGAGTTTGTCGCCCATTGTGCGCGCGACAAGGCAGGCATAGGTTGGGACGGATGGCGCGACGCCGAGCTATACACCTATCAGGCAATAGTTTTCCACGAGGGAAATTGAGAATTAGGATTTGGGATTTGAAAGAGTTGAACAACTTGAAAGAGGCGGAATTTTGGCACGGCGAAGAAGGACTGACGGTGAGGTGCGACCTTTGCCCCCACGGTTGCCTGATAGCGGAAGGGCAAAGCGGACGCTGCCGGAGTAGGAAAAACATCGGCGGCAAGCTCTACTCGCTGGCCTACGGACGACCGTGCTCCATCGCCATCGACCCGATAGAGAAAAAGCCGCTCAGCCGATTTATGCCGGGCACACAGTGCCTCTCCATCGCCTGCACGGGCTGCAACCTGCGCTGCCTCAACTGTCAGAACTATCAGATATCGCAAGCGTCGCCCGACATCACGAGCGAACCCACCGACGTGAAGCCGCAACAGTTCGTCGAATATTGCCTGCGGCACCGTCTGCCCACCATAGCTTTCACCTACACCGAACCACTGACATACATCGAATACACGCGCGACACGGCACAGTTGGCTCACCGTCAGGGCATCAAGAACGTATTGGTATCGGCGGGCTACGTCAACGAAACGCCGCTTAAAACCCTGCTTCCCTATCTCGACGCAGCGAACATTGACCTGAAGACCATCAGCGACGCCACCTATCGCCACCACTGCGGGGCGTCGCTCGCGCCAGTGCTGCGAACGCTCAACATGGTGCGCGAGGCGGGCGTACACTTAGAGATTACCCACCTGATAATCCCCACCGTCAACGACTCCGACGCCCAGCTCTCCGCTCTCTGCCAGTGGCTCGCTGACAATGGTTTCGCCGACACTCCGCTTCATCTCACCCGATTCTTCCCCACATATCGCTTCACCCACCAGCCTCCCACCCCGCTCGCCACCATGCACCGCGCCGAGCGAATAGCGCAACAATCGGGCATCGCCGACGTTCTTCTCGGCAACTGCTGACGACGCTTCAACCCATTACATCGCCCATTCTCACGCCGCCTAACCACCCGACTGATACAAGAAGCGCAGCCACACCACCTCTGCGGTGGCTGGCTGCGCTATAAGCATCAATAAATAACGGAGAGTTCCCGCTTATTTCTTTACTTTAAAACTGAAAAATACATTTGTAACATCATTACAGTTGAGCTTAGGCAAGTCTCTCATCAAAGTGAAAAGGAACGCACTATACGGGTATTTTCCTCCGGGAATATCAAATGTCTTAGTAACCTGGCCACCATATCCATTATCATATCCCCATACAGGAAGACCATCACTATAAATGACCATCCAACACCAACAATCACTATTACTTGGGTCATTACACCAATCCACACTTATCCCAAACTTAGATGCAATGCCATTCGCATATTCCAATAATGCGTTTTTACCACCAGGGAAAACTTTAACTGCCGACACATCCTTACCTTTTGTGGCAGTCATATTGTCTTTATCCATTATACGATGTTTCGTGGTCTTGGGGCCGCTGACTCTGAGCTTTTCTATATAATTATAATCAATGTACGAATCCACACCTCTAAATCCCCATTTGAAAAATTCTCCAGCTGGCACTTTTTTGATTCCAGCTGGCACTTTTTCGATTATTTCTCCAAGATTGAGATGCTTTATATATGTTATTTTATTGCCATTTGGTCCCTTTATTAAATTACAAAGCAACCTTCCGTCATATATGAAGGTATCCGTAATTTCGCAACAATACCTAAACTCCCAATTCTCTGGCTCGGTTGCTTCTCTCCAATAATCGTCTTCCTTACAATCTTGGTCAGACCACAGCACACTCAAGCCAAGGTCAACAGCCTTGGGATTCCCCAAAACAACGAAAGGCGATGGGTCTGGATATTCCACATTTGTGGGGATGTCCATTTTGTCAACTCTTTTAAGAAATGTTTTATTACCATTGCTCTCTTCTCTGATAGTTAAGGCATTACCATCTTGAGACATTTTAACTAAATAATCACGGGGCCAAGGATATACATCATTTTTTTCCGAATTCATTATTGATTCTTTTTCTTTAAGTTCATTCAATAATTTTGTTTTCCTTTCTTCTGAAAGGAATCCAGTTGTAACATTCGTATACTTATAGGTAGTCTTGGCATTTTCGCTCTCCTTTTTAACAAGTTTGTGTCCGTCAAGTTTCCATGTTTCATAGTCCACGGCCTCTACGACTAAGTCTGCACACGTATTATAACTACCAAGATTATAACAACGAAATACCAATATCTTATCGACGAAACCATTAGGTTTATACACCGAGTATCGATGCGTTAATCCATCGCCTTCTCTATCAAACATTGTTTGGCCTTTACATTCTTCTGGATACCCGTTATACCAATCAGACATTGTTCGGCCTAAATCTTCTTCCCATGTGCCTAACAAGTTGATGTCTTGCGACCAACAACTAAGCCCTAAAAGGGCCATAATGCTTAAAACAATAAATCTTTTCATGTTACTTTTATTTTTTTATTGGTTAAATATTTAAATGTTCATAATTTGCAAGTAGGTGGCTTGCCATCGCTTCTCTGCTTCGTATTATTCTTCGGGCTTCTCGTAGCTGAATTGCACTCCAAGCAGATAGCCTTGACTTTCCACTATTTCCTTCAGTCTATCCCAAAACGTCTTTGGGGATTCATTCAGTTCTATGCCATTAAATCCTTGTTGCAGCTTATTGCTTATCCCACTGAGTTCCGCCTGCGTGAGCTTCACTCTTCCGAAGCCATTGCCGTCGGCCTTTCTGCATGGTACGAAACTAAACATTCCGTCAACAGGATTCTTGACTGTTGCACCCTTATAGCAATTGAGCTCCATATCCGTATTGCAACTTGAAACGGGGCTGCAACCGCTCTTGGCAGGCGCAGAGCAAGAACTGGAAGATGCCGATTGACCTAACCGTCTTATATAATAATAGTCGTCGGGCACGAAGTCGCCAAGCGATTCTTGTGCGGTGCTTTCCTTATAACGACGGGAGCAGGCCACCACAAAAACAGTGTCAAGTGCGAAATATGTCTCTCCATTTGTCTCGCTGATGTGGCTGCCAAAGAGAATGATTGAGCCTGGAGCGAGGCAGTTCAAGAGCGTCGGCTTAACTTGGTTTTTATTGTATTTGCGGTATTGTTGGCAGAGGCTATAGATGAATTCACCGCCAGTGAGCACCAGCGGGTCGGTGTTCTTAGCCTCAATGTCGGTCTCACCCATTTTGAGAATCGGCGTATGTACGGCATTGGGATAGTCCTTTGGGTTTGGCATTTCGGGGGAGATTTTCTCAAAGTAGGAGTCTGGCTCCCACTCTCCCCAGAAGCACAAATCTGCCTCAACGGTGGAGCCGCCGGCATCTACGTATTGTCCCTTAGTCTTTAGAAACTTGCGGCGGTGATAGGTTTTCTTGTTCCATCCCATCTGGTTTCCCCTTGGAAGGCCGTACTGCGAACCAGGGTGAACGAACTGGATGATTGCAAGCTCTTCTTCGTTTTTGGTCATTTGGTCTTTACTCTTTAGATTGTCGCCTACTCTTTTCAGGATTTTTGGCTTCTTCCTTTGGGCTGATTGGCAGCTACGGTGCTATTAGCAGTGTAGAGAAATAGGTGCGAGCCTCTCTCGCTTCTTGTCAGAAGGTTCCGCAAAAAACCTATAAAGATGAAATTGGCCCACACCATGACCAGACGATTTGCCTGCGGCCACTGACTGCCGACAAGCACTGTGTGCAACAGCTAAGCTGACGATTTAAACCGATTCAGAGCCTACGTAGCGGGTAAATTTGCGGATTTACTGGCAGGTCTCCGTTGTTCTTATCGCTTTGTTCGTGTCTGCCGCATCGTTATGCGGCGGTGAATTGTTTTGCCTTTTCAGGGTACTCGTTCAAGGTGCCCACCTATCAGAATATTCCTTTAAGCTTTTGCAAAGATAGTTTTTTTCGGGGAGACTTTTTACCCCCCCCGGTTAAAAAATGTTAAGTTGGCGATAAAAAGTATGTTTTTGTCCCTTTTGTCGCGATTTTTGCGGCAGACGATACAGCGACAGTCGCTCTTACGCTACATTTGCCAAGAGCCGTGGGCAAAGAGAGCAGCGCGGCAGGCAACACGACGATTTAGGGATTTCCCCATCAACTTTTAGGGAAAATCCCTTTTTGCTTTCGCCGAAACGGAATATCTTTGCAGCGACGAAACGATAAAAGAAAGGATATGGATATGAAAAAGAGCATTACAATCATCGCGTTGGCACTGGCGTCGATAGCCCTGCCCGCAAGCGCACAGTATCACGGCCACTACCCTCGCGCCTATCTGGAAGGGGCACCGCGCGCCACAAGAACCCACTTCGGACCGAGCGACACTTACTACGGATTCCGCATCGGCATCACGGGAGCAAAGGTGAACAGCGACGACGCCCGCCTCGACGGAGGGTCGATGCAGAGAGGACTGAACGCTGGCGCTGTGGCTGGCTTCCGCCTTGGTGCCTTCGCCCCGATATACTTCGAGACTGGACTGAACTATACCGAGAAGGGCGGCAAAGGGTCGTATGGCGGCAGCAAGTTCACCTACGACTTAGACTATCTTGAGGTTCCGTTGGTGCTGAAATACCGCGTGCCGCTGGCTCCCGACGTAACGATAGACCCGTTCTTCGGCGGATATCTGGCGCTTGGCGTGGGCGGAAAGATAAAGAACTACGGTGAGCGTGAGGCTTACAGCTCGTTCTCGGAGAACAATTTCAACCGCTTCGACGGCGGACTTCGCCTCGGAATTGGCGCACAGCTGAGCCTACTCTATCTGGAGATTGGCTACGACCATGGCCTGTCGAACATCTGTGGCGACTGGTTCGATGAGTCGCACACTCGGACGATTTTCGCCAACGTTGGCATCAATTTCTAACGTGTGTACGAACACGAAGAGTTGATTTAAGTCAAGAAAGCGACGAAAAGTTGGTATTTTATATACGAAAGTCTTGCAAGATTGCTAAAATGGCAGTACCTTTGCAACGTCAAAACGACACAGACACAAGATTGTTTTAGGTTAGTAGTAATATTTATAGTTTTTAGGTTTTTAGTTATTTGGTAATTAAGAAAGTATCCGCTATGGGATAACAGAGGCAGCCGTGAGGCTCCCTTGACTTTCGAAAAAATTTTGGTTAAACATAGTACGGTGCGCCGCAGCTCGATGAGAGTTGCGGCGCACTATTTCTATGCTGTCGGACTATCGTTATGGAAGTCTTCTGGAATCACGGTGGTGGGAGTTTCTTATTACGGTGGTAGGAGTTTGTTGCTACGGTGGTGGGAGTCAAGACGCACGGTGGTGGAAGTTCGCTCTCTCTATACTGTTATGTTTCATCGAGTTACGATGGATAAAAAAAGGGCTGGCATCAGCAGATGCCAGCCACGGTATTCCTTACGTATTGTTTCACTCTTTGCTTATCAGTGCCACGGCGTAGGCTGAGATGCCCTCCTCGCGCCCGGTGTAGCCAAGACGCTCTGTGGTAGTGGCTTTCACGGAGATGTCGTCGTCGGAGATTCCTATCACCGAGGCGAGACACTGGCGGATGGCAGGCACGTGCGGGTTGATTTTAGGGCGCTCGGCACATACTGTTGCGTCGATGTTTTCCACCTTCCATCCCTTTTCCGCAAGCAGTGCGACGGTCTTTTTTAGGAGAATCTTGCTGTCGATGTTCAGCGTGTCGGCGGATGTGTCGGGAAAGTGGTAGCCGATGTCGCGCAGTGCGGCAGCTCCAAGCAGGGCGTCGCAGATGGCGTGAATCAGTACGTCGGCATCGCTATGACCGAGAAGCCCCATGGTGTGGTCTATCTTTATTCCGCCGAGCCACAGTTCGCGACCCTCCACGAGACGGTGGACGTCGAAGCCCATTCCTACCCTGATTTTCATCTGCGCGAGAAGAGGTCTTTTATTCCGTCCATATCGAAAGTGAGCGAGAATCGCAGTGTCTGGTCGAGCGGGTTGCTCTTTGCCGTCGATATGACGTAGCCTGCGTCGAGCGAGAACACGCTCATTCGGAAGCCTGCACCGACGGTGAAATATTTTCGGTTTCCCTTGTTTTCGGCTTCGTGGTGGTATCCGGCGCGAACGGAAAACTGGTCGTGATAGACATATTCCGCACCTACTGACCACTGAATCTCCTCTAACTCTTCCTTGAATCCGTTGGGAGCGTCGTTGAAGCTCTTGAATATTCCTGCGATGGAACCGACGTCGAAATAGTCTTTTTGCACCCTCTCCTGATAGTCTTCGGTTGACTCTCCGTCGTTTTGCTTAGGATAGGTGGGGACGAGCAGTTTGTTGGCGTCGGCAGAAATAGAGAATCGGTTATATTCGTCAACGGGAATCATCAGACTTGCTCCGAGGCGCAGGTTGGTAGGGATGAACTGTGAGTTGTCGTCGCCACCGAACGTGATTTTGCTTCCTATGTTGCTGATGTTGAGTCCGAGTCCTATTTGGCTTTCGCGATTGCCTATGTTGAAATAGTTGTTATAGTACATGGCAATGTCGGCTGCGAACGCTGTTCCCGGCGAGGTGTCCTCGGTGTAGTCATAAGTGAGGTCGGAGTAGATGAATCGCAATGCTGCTGCGAGCGAGAAGTGCTCGCTGAGCATGATGCTGTATGCGGCATCGACCGACATTTCGTAGGGTTTTATCGTCATGTTCTCGTCGGGGAGGAGCACTTCTCCGAGCGAGAAATAGCGCAACGAACCGCTCAGTGCGGAGTAGTCGCCAATGCGGTAGTATCCCGTAACGTTGGCCAAGTCCATGTCGCTGACGAGTTGTCGCAACCACGGGGTATAGTTGAGCGCCACTCCTGCTCGGCTGATGCAGAATGGATATTTGGCTGGGTTCCAATATTGCGAATTGACGTCGGGGTCGGTTGCTGCGCCCACGTCTCCCATGCCGCCTGCTCGTGCGTCGGGTGCTATCATCAGCGATGTTACCTCGTAGTTTACGGGGTTGAACATGTCTGTCTTATCCTGCGCCTGCGCTGCGAGGGTTAACATGAGGCAGGCCATCGATGCTGTTATCTTCTTCATATACTCAATTAAAACGCTCAATGGGCTGATTTATTGCTTTCTATAACGTTTTTTAAGTTCTTGGGAATTGGGGTGGCAATGGCGTCAGAGTATGATTATCTTCTTTGCCTTCGAGGAATAGCTGCTGCCATCGCTGCTGAGACGTATGCGATAGAGATAGACTCCCTGCGGCAACTTGCGACCTCCGCTCGTGGTGAGGTCCCAGTCGAGAGTGTATGTTCCCGTGGTTGGCGTGCCGGTCTCGGAGTATTCCCACAGTTGTCGCCCAGAGGTGTCGAAGATGTCGAGTGCCACTGTCAGTTCGCTTCCAGCGCGGTCGTGCGTGATGATGAAGGTGGTGCTTGTGGTTGCGGGGTTCTGTGTTGCGCTGACGCTGATGCATTCGGGCGTTAGTCCGCTGACGACGTTGAAGTGGAGCGTTGCTGTTGACGAGTTGTTGTACACGTCCCAAGCTCGGAAGAGCAACGTATGTGCGCCTGCCGAAAGTTCAGGGATGCTATATTCAACCGTTCCGCTTTGATAAGAGCCGAAATCGTAGGTGAAGTAGTCGTTCA